>Ga0136656_1000561_pt1 | contig 13020 bp, 12 predicted proteins | sample CPBDNA_9_FD_94862 | JGI IMG/M metagenome (GOLD analysis project Ga0136656, IMG submission 94862) | Freshwater to marine salinity gradient microbial communities from Chesapeake Bay, USA - CPBay_Sum_15_0.8_DNA (version 2) | ecosystem: Environmental > Aquatic > Marine > Coastal | place: USA...
ACCAAGCGAGCTCTCGAAGTCGCCTCAAAGACAGATTACCGATTCAAAGCGTGTGACTCGTCGCCTCGACAGCTCGGAACCGGTTTGCCCAGAGTTTCCCTAGTGGTAAAACGGTCATGACCTTATGGGGAACTCGAGGTGTATAAAATAAAAATAAAATGTATATTGTCTTGGCGAAGTAGGATTGCATTCAAGAAAGCAATAGGCTGAGATAAGTCGATAAAGATAAGCGATGACATTGGTACAACAGCACAGTGAAGCATATATACATCAAACCATAGAAACATACTTACGCAAGAAAGGAAGCTTTGAGTACTAGAATGATACTAATGGAGAAAAACATGGCCAGGCTTACGATCAGCTTTGATGATGGAGACCATCTAGCCTTAAAGCTATTATCCTTGAAAACAAAGATTCCAATGGGAGAACACATGCAAAATGCTCTACATGCATATTTAATTCACAATAAAGCCTATGATTTAGAAATACAGCAAAAGCAAGAACAGGATTAATATTAATCAATACAGAAGTGAACCTCAAGGAAGGGAGAGCATGGGTTCTACTTGTGTGCGTAATTTCGTAAGGACATTATTCTGCAAACGAAGAGTCTGATATTTATTAATGCCAAGCTCTTTCGATATGGCTGCAAGGGATTTTTCATACGCCTGTCCAAAGCGAAGGTTAATAAAAGTTTTTTCGAGTGCAGTGAGTTTATCCATAACTAAATGGAGCCAATCATAGTTGTCGACTGGCTCATGAGAAGATTCATCAGAAATAAAGTCAATTAGTGATGAGTTTGAGTCTCCATGTGATACCAGCTTATCTACAGAATCCATAGAAGATAGTTCGACAATATGCAGACAAGCGCACAGTTTATCTTGGCTAATTTGTAATGCTGAAGATACAGCTGCTAATGAGCCATAGTATTGAGGCGTTGAGAGCATAGTTTTGGCCTTCGCTGAAAGTCTTAATATGTTCATTGGGATATATATCAAACCGTGATTTGTAATCATATAACGATTAAGAGCATCCTTAATCCACCAAAAAGCATATGTAGAGAAACGATATCCTCGCTTAGGATCAAAGCGATGTGCTGCTTTTAGCAGGCCATAGTTTGTCTCTTGGATGGCATCAAGAATATCGATGCCAAGGCATAGCAGCCGGTGTTTTAAACGCATGACGAGACTTACCACTAAACGCAAGTTGGCAGTAATCATTCGGTCTAAGGCCCGGCGTCCACTTCGAACTAATCGATGATTAGGAGACTCTGATAGAAGCCATTTTTGAATACGGGTGCCAAGGTAAATTTCTTCAGAATTAGTCAATAAGGGAATTTTTGCAATTTGATTCAAGTAGTCGGTAAGTGCATCAGTCATGCAAAATGAAACTAACTAACAAAATAATGGCACACAAGACAAGTTAGGGAAACAAGTGCAGAACATATAGGTCAAATATGCTGCACATCAATAATGGTGCATAAATAATGCACGGAGCGATATCTCACAAAAACGTCTGTATTATAAAGAAAGAATCAGATCGATTATGTTAAAGAAGTCGGCAAAAGGCAGCAAAAGTTCCATAGAGCATAATGAAAATCTAACGATATATCAAAGGTCAGCACTGCTTCTAGGCAAGAAAATAAGAAGATTGTTGATATTAAAGTACAAGCAGCAGGATTTTCCTAGCCTACTAAATAAAATGAAGCCAATCAAAGAGGAAGTTAATATTGCACTAAAAGAAACAAGTTCTAGAGCAGTAGTTCTGCATATCAAGGGCAAGGATATAGGTTGTCTTTTTCCCAAAGTTATTGAAGTAGTGGCGCATGAAGAAAAGTTATTATGCAGAAGAAACGTCAATCATCGCGTGATTGGAGTGGAGCTTTATGAAGACTATGACAAGGTTAGAGTAATATGCGCAACTAAAATGCTAGCAAAAAGAATAGAGACAAAACTGAAAGACAATAGCATTTTCGCCCAAGCAATAGCTGTCTCGAGAGATTGACAGAATGATTCAATTAGATCAAATCAGTATATTGTCAATCGAGGTAATTAAAAAGCTATATCAAACTGAGGGATAGGGATAAAAGAATATGAAACAAAATAGGGCTCTAAAAAGTTGAAGCCGCGTCTTTAAGGTATGATTAATGACATTACTAATAGGTAATTAAGCCGGCTATCAAGTAAAAAGATCGAGGCCCTCACGAGAGGTTTCAGAAAAGCGTGAAAGGTAGTATTAGGTGAACATGAACTGGCTCATTCATGAAAAAAACCATCTAATTATCATTTTCCTGCTTCATCTATATGTCATTAATCATTTCCATTAATCCATTTTCCAAAGAAACGATAGGCTCCGAGTGCCGCAAGCTTTTTGCCAAATCAATAGAAGGTCGACGAGAAAAGGCTTCGTCATCCCGCATAGGTTTATAGTCTATGTGTAATTAAAAATTCAGAGCTGAAGAGATATCCATGCAAGCAAAAATATAGAAACTTTATCTGGGTTTCCTAAGTTAAAAAATCCGCGAAGTTTAGAATTCATAAGGTATAACAGCCGTCTACGATATCGCTACATAGCAAAAACATCTAATCAGTTCACCAGCAACATAGATTTTATGGATTTATAATTGATTGATCAATAAATATATTCAGGGACAACGTGATATTTAATAGGATTCATGCGTGGACCATAGGCATCAAAAATCCTAGCGATATGAATTCTAAGGTGAAACATTCGTAGATAATCAAAGCATAAAGACTCAGCTAGACATTTAGCTTGATGCAAGCACGATCTGGAGGCAATAGAATTTACATTACCAAGGTAATGTTCATCCTGAAAAGATGGCAAGGGTTCACCATGTATATCACTTGAAGAGGCAAACAAAAAATCACAATTATATGCCGAGGCATGATCTAGCAAATAAAGCATACTTAATATAGTAGATCTTGAAGTATGGATGGGATCTATCAAAAGCCTGGATGAGGAATCGTAACAAGATAGATGCCAAATTTTATTTACTTCGAAGTCAATGGTGAAGGAACATTATGTATTATGAGCTGAAAATACGGGTTATTATGCCATTCATGAATATTATGTATTAATCCATTACTGAAGTCGTCAATGCAAGTCACATTATTTGATTCTGCTTTCATCAAGTGATCAATCAAATGAGAACCAATAAAACCAGCTCTATTGCTCACAAGAAATCTCATCTTTATTCAAAAATGCAGCGATAAACTAGATCAATCATGAGTAGAAAAGATAGACATTACCGAAAGAGGTGCATAGATACAGCAAATTAGATTGAATTTTAGTGCACAGTGCTATGCAAAGCTGAAGATTGCAGTAATTCAATCAAAATCGACAGAAATATAGCAGTCTATGTACATGAATCATATTAGAGTCTTATTTGGTTGAAATCATCTGCACAACTGCAGCAATATGCAGCATGCAATTTGGGTAAACTGTAAAAATGACGTATCATTTGTTATGGGTGCGTCATTTTACTCACCTTGGCTTTTTGCTATGAATGATCGAATTCATGTTCTACAAAGGCAGCCCAAAAGAATTTCAATTACTCTGAGCTATAGAGTACATGAATTATTATTGACACGCTCTGAAGAAGAAGGGAGATCTGTATCAAATTTATGTGCTTATCTTTTGGAAGAATCATTAGATAAGCATAAAAACGAACTAACAGAAAACATGATAAATGGTAGCTATCAACTGCCAGCAAAATCGACAAACCATTTCAACGGTAAATAAAAACCTGATGATATCATGTGTCTTACTTATATTAGCCATTCCTTTTTCCTGGAATCCTTAAGATCGGAAGGAAGCAATAGTGTTCTGCTTGTGTGGAATTCTTATGGTTTAAAGTAATTCCTTATGAGATTAAATTGGCTTTACAAAGATGAATCTCAATAGGTACTAATAAGCTGATTCAGCTTCCTTGCTATTGCTGTAGGAACGGATAACTCCTTCCAAATAATTGATAGGACGCCACAGCTTCCACCGAGATTTATTCGTAGTAACACATCCTGCCTGATCAACTAATAGTATTTGTGCGTTTGCAGCCCAAAAAGAGGTCAATTAAGCTAAATTTAACCTTGATCAGATGTTCGATCCGATTATTACGGTCACCCTCATGGACTGTCTCCAGGGCAATCAGACAGAACTCACTGTCAAAGTGGAAAGCTTTCAGCTATTCACGGAAAAATAGGGGTCAACTAGCGTGCGCAGCTCACAGGCGTCAGTGCAGCTAAGTATTTTTCTTGGTAAACCGTGCGCATTTGGAGCATGCCGATCTGTTGGAAGAGCTCGGCTTCCGATTCATACCCCTGCTCCTTATCCTTAATAGTATTGGAACGTTTAAATATGCTGCTGACTTTGTCAAGGAGCTAATGCATCCTCTGACTCACCTCGTTGAGGTGAATAGGATAATTTGAAAAGATTTGAACAATCGAGTTGCGGACGATTATGCTCCTTCATGATGACCTTGGGCTTGTACTTGGGACTCAGGGTGCGAGGTTTGCAGAGTACTGTAGGACCCTACAAGCGATTTCAATCCACTTAATCAATAGCCTTTAATTAACAAATCAAAAGAACGAAAGGCAATAAATCAAATACAAGTTGACTTGGTAATAGCCTATTAAGAGCAGATATCATGAACCTTAAGAAAATCATTTCATTGTACTTGGGGGGGTATACGAGCATGGGGCAGAGTGAGTCGTATAAATTAAAATGGCACAGTTGAGCAAGATATAGCTTTTAATTCACCATAATCCAACACGATGCATACATCCTAATGATTGTTCATTATGACCATCATGCAACTCAACTATAGCGCCATTTCCCTGCATCTCTGCTAAAGAGAGTGCATTTTCCGCGCGTTTAAGCAGGTCTTCAAATGTTTGATCATGATCATTCAAGAAACCCAAGCCAAAAACAGGATACAATTTATATCCCGACAGTGCATTTAAAATACCAAGTTGACCAAGCTTGTACTGCAATGAATGAGCAATGTCAATACCCTGAATATCACTACTAACCTTCATTAGGATGGCGAATCGATCAGGCTCTAAATAAAACAATAAGTCATCATTGCGGATTATTTGTTTGAGGTAGTCTGCGCATTCGCGCAGAAAAGAATTGCCAGCAGAATGTCCAAGGGATCGATTGATTAACCGAAACTCATTAAGGTTCAAGAGGCAGAGTACTAACTGAGTACCATCTTGCGAGGCCAACGTAAATTCAAATTGTCCAATATGATGCAATTTTTCGATGGTATATAATCCTGTAATTGGCGATTTAGATTCTTGATCAATTTTTTTTAGTTCTAGCGAGACAAGATCGCCCAACCAACGAAGTTGTTTTAACTGAAGCTCCAAAGGATGATGGGGACATTTATAATCAACAACACATAGATTGCCGAAATTAGCATTATTTGGCCCCTTCAATAATGCAGAAGCATAAAAGCGTATACCATGATTATCTGCAACTAGAGAAATATCTTTAAAGGGTGGATCAAGCAATGTGTCACAAGAAACAAAAAGATCTGCACCGTTCCTGATTGAATAATAGCAGAATGACAACTTTTTCTCAATCGAGGATTGATTTGCATTAGTAGATAACAGAGTGCGCTGATGAGTATCGTCAACCACAGATATCATCGCAGCAGATGTTTTCATGCAACTATTGGTGATCTGTAAAATAAGCTTTAACGATAAATCCTTACTGAGTCTCTCGCAAGGAAATAGATTTACCTCCCTCAGCATCATCAATTCATCACTAGATGACTTTGCCATACCCCTCATGAAAACCTATCCTATTTCTACATCAATATGTCAATTGCAGAAGCAGTACAATTAAGCATATATGCATCAATCGTGCAGACTTAATAACAATACGGCAAATATGCAGCAAAAACAACGCATCCACTTGTGGAGAATTCAGTCATAATTGAAATAGCCAAGCTGATTCGATGACATCACAATCAAATGGAGTAAAACGTCAAAAGCCAAGGCATATAAGCCTGATGATTAAAACAGGGCCGTCACCTTATGACTGGGAATGCTATCAAGGTGAACTCAGTGAGTTAAAAGAAAAAATAGCATTCGTTGTTCTAGATGAGAATATTGGAAGTGCAGGTAGGGGTTATGGAAAACTAGCAGTCGAGGATGAAGAAGGGCATTTCGGACAAGAGCGTGACGTTGAATTTTTTTGGTCTAGGACTGAGATGGGGCACACCTGTGTAGGGTTACTGCTGGGTTCAAAAAAAAGGGATACTCATTCAAAACCATTACTCACCAGCGTAGTATCAAAAAGGGGGATACCTAAACAAAAATAGATACTATTATTAAGGTAGCGATGCTGACCATTCAAAACGCATTAGAGAAAATATTCTTGATCTAAAAACATTTTACTTTATTAATTTAAAAAATTCACAGCTAATACCTCGGCAAGATCTCAAAATGGCTATCGGCTTCTTGTCGCCAAACATTTCCAATGAAACTAAATGAGTACAGCGCTTCACCTAGGTCTTCCACGAGGCGGTGACTTTCAGGAAAGGTGTCACTCCTGGGCTGCCGTTCAGGCGGCCTGCATCAACGGTAGCTGCCCTGGTCCCTTGAGCTCATCTTGCGGCTGATTGATCCAAACCACTTCCGGTTGACGCCAGCACCTAGTTGATCGTGACCATCGCCTTGGATTGAGCTGGCGGGCTCGTTCGTAGATGACAGCGCGGTGGCGACTGATCTCCACGGCCTGACCATCGTGACGTTGCTGGGGTGTCACGAATTTGATTCCGCTGTGGCGGTGTTGGTGGTTGTACCAGTCGACGAACGACGCCACCCACTGACAGGCCTGGTCTTTGGAGGCAAATGGCTTGCGGGGGTAATCAGGCCGATACTTCACCGTCCTGAACAGTGATTCCGAGTACGGGTTGTCATTCGACACCCGTGGCCGAGAGAAGGATCTGAGGATGCCCAGTTCTTCCAAGCGGCTTTCCAGCGTGGCCGCACGCATGGCGTTGCCGTTGTCGGCATGGAGGATCAGCGGTTGCTTCCGGCCCTTGCTGATCCGCTCTCTCAGGCAAGCCCGGCTTACCAGATCCGCTGCAATGGCTGGATCTTCTCGCTCAGCAACATCCCAGGCCACGACCTTGCGGCTCCAGACGTCGATCACCAGGTAGAGGTAAAGCCAGATCCCGCGCACGGTGGTGGGCAGATAGGTGATGTCCCAGCTCCACACCTGATTGGCTCCTGCGGCACGGAGCCTCGGAACCGCCCTGGGTTCCTGTGGTGGCCGCGCTCGACCGCGACGGTGAACCTGGCCGTGAGCATGAAGTACCCGATAGAAGCTGCTCTCCGAGCCGACATACAGCCCCTGATCGGCCAGGGCTGGCACGATCTGCCCTGGCGGCAGTGAGGCGTACTCCGGCTGGTTACAAGTGAGCAGGATGCGTTGGCGCTCCTCCTCGCTCAGCTTGTGGAAGACCAAGCGTGGACTGCCTTTACGGCGATCGTGACCAGCGCCATCACCGATCAAGGCCTTCCGCCAGCGCTTGAGAGTGCGCAGGCAGATACCGATCTCGCTGCAAGCGCTGACCAAGCCTGCGCCAGCAGCATGCGCCTCGCTGATCAGCTCGATCGCCTTGCGCCGGTGAGCGGCGCTGGTCAGCCTTCCGCGTCCTCCGAGCAGAAGGCCTCCCACTTTTTTCGCAGCACCAGCAGGGCAGCCATCTCCGCCATGGCCTTCTCCTTGCGCTGCAGCTCCTTCTTGAGAGCTTTGATCTCCCGCTGGTCCTGGGCACGGAGCTTTTCCAGCTCCCGTTGCTCTTTCAAGGTCAGCACTGGCTTCTCGTTGGCATCCTGCGCGGCCTGCCGCCAACGCTCCACCTGCTCGGGGAACAGGCCCCTCTCCCTGCAGTAGGCACTGAGCTCAGTCGCGTTCAACCCAGCGGTCTCGAGCACCACTGTGAACTTGTCAGCCGCACTCCAACCATCAGGGTCTTTCTCGGATGCCGGCACCACCTCTCCCTGCAACCGCCAGGCCTTCCTCCAGTTGTAGAGGGTGACCACGTGAATGCCCAGCTTTGCTGAGATCTGAGCCACGCTCTGCCGCATTGGCGGACTCATCCGCCGTCTCACATCAGCCTTGACGGCTTCGCTGTAGCGACGCATTGGTCATGTCCTCAAGCCCCCGTGTGTTCAGATCAGAGGGGTGACAACTTTCCTGAAACCGGGGGAGGCAGTGAGGGGCAAGACATCAGATTCAATTTTTCTTACAGAAAGTGATAAAATAGCTACTCTATATGGAAACATTTTAAGCTTTCAGAATTTATTGGTTTGTTGCATGCTCATGCCTTGTCCGCTGTTAGCGTCTTCTCCAAAAGAAATGCTGCCAAATTACTTAGTGATCGACCTTCATGACTACTACGCAAAATCAACAAGTGAAAAATTGAGTAAGGTACCGTGATCGTTATACGTTGACTAGAGCGGTTGTACTTTGTCGAGGCTGGATCAGGAAGAAAAAATTGCACAAATAATAAGGGCTGAATACATGGTTATCATGATTTGTATTCGCAAAGCTGCCTACTCCCATTGGTGGGCTCTCAAGCACCCCCATAATGGGGCTAGCAGATATCCAGAATAAAAGATTAAAATCAAGATTAAGGAAAGATAATCCCTGTAATTCGTCATTATCTGTAAGAAACACTGTGCTCATCAATCAAACCGTAAAAATTCTATCCTTTGAAATTATGCAATGGCTTCACTTCAATTACCCGACGAAGAGATTAGCTCCTCTACCAATTGCAATGCAATTATTGTTGACGATCACTTAATGGTTGCTCAAGCAATAGCCACAGTCGTATCCATGATTGCTGATATAGAAATCGTTGGTATAGCCAAAGATGTTCCAGAGGCATGCAAGCTAATAGAAAGCAATCCCCCAGAAATTTTATTTTTAGATATAAATTTAGAGCATGAAAACCACCTGGATATAGCTTCTTGCCTTTTAAGGGTAAAGCCTTTTGCGAAGATAGTAATAATATCAGGGTATACAAAAGGATACGTAGTCCCAAATCATTTAAAAGATAGTATATTAGCGCTTATAGACAAAAGTTCTCCTTGGGAAGGATTGGCAACAGCATTAAAACCATGGAGCAAGAAGAATCAAAACAAAATGGTAGCGATTGACCATCTAACTCTTGCTAAGATAAAAAGTTTGCCAAAGAGGATGATAAAGGTGTTTAATGAAATAGGGAAAGGTGATGACAATAAAAATATTGCACGTACTTTAGGTCTTACCAAAAATACAGTCGAGAGTTACCGAAAGTACATTTGCAAAACCATGGAGATTAGTGGGGCACAACTGATTCGAATAGCAGCTCTTTATCGATCCCTTTACTGGATACACCAAGATTAGTTAACTTATTAAATTTAATCTGAACTAAAGCACCTCCTAAATCAGAAGATGATCCATAATGAATTTGAGCTTGGTGTGCTTTCACGATAGAATTTATAATGAGAAGGCCAACTCCCATTCCCTCTGGTTTATAGCTAAATCGAAAAGTTTGTGCAAACAATGAAGTATTAAATCCACTGCCATTGTCAGCAACAGATAAGTCAACGAGGTGTTGAGACGATATAACATTCACTTGAATAAATCGGTTTGAACTACTGTTTTTAGTTACGGAGCGTATGGAGTTTTTGAGTATGTTTTTTATGAGAATTAATAATTGATGGCGGTTTGCTTCGATCGTACAGATTTCGTTAAATTCAAAAGTTATGTTAATGAAGTTGGCCTTTAAGTATATAAGGGATGTTTCTATGGCCTCCTGAACGACACAACAAAGATCAACGGCCTGCATATGATGCTCGCATTGAGTTATTAATGACTCTATTGATTCTGTGATATTGCTTATCTCTTGTGATCTGCCATGCAAACTAAGAATAATATTTTTACAGTCATCGGAAAGATCCCAATCGTCTGACATTTCAAGGAGCATCTGTGTCTGCATTAATAAGCAAGATAGGGGTTGACGGATCTCATGAACGAGTGCTCGCGAATCAAGTGAATGAACATGCATTAATTCAAGATAAGTACTTTTTTCTTGAGCAAGCTTGTACTCTAAATGCATTTTTTTTATTTTATTGACCATGAAATACGATAGAACAAGATTAAAGATGTAAGGGATGATTTCAATGTTTGAGTGAAAGCTATTGAAGCAAAAGATATACAAGGCTGTCTGCAGGAGTGCAATAGCGGTCACCCAATTTCGATGCAAAGAAGTTGACGGGGCAAATGCACAAACCGCAATGAGGATTAAAGAGAAATAGGGATAGATTTTATCTGTAATTAAGAAACATTGAAGTACTGTACATATGATGCATACAATATATGCATAGAGATGACGAGCTTTCTCTTTAACTAAAAAGCGAAATAAACTGAGTAGATGTTTGATGGGGCTTGCAGCGGGAAAATAGACATTCGTATGAACACTAAAAACTTTGGCGAAAAAGTTAAGTATTTACACTTCTTCATCATAGCATAAAGATGGGACGAGCCCCCTAACGGTCAGCGGCGAAGAGATGAAATAAATCCTATAGATGTTAAGCGTTCTGATTCCGTGGAATAGCGAAACCAAAGAAAGCCACATGTGGGAGATCAAACAAATTATCAGTGAATACAAATGCTATTATTGGTTGACTCTTTACAAGCCTTGATAGGAAGTTAACATCGCTAATTATTGAAATAATATAACTAAAATTGCTTCATGCTTAAAAGGAAAACAATACTCGTGTTGATCAAGAGTAAGGCATGCTGCTTGGTACAGATGATTGCATTCAACTGCTCTGTGGAAAGACATTTTTCTTTGATCGAAAAATCAATTAAGTGCAGGTCATTACTGCTTTCCTGAAAAATATGTGGAGAGTCCGTTTTATTTGGATTAACACGTGTTATTTAAGTAGCCAGCTTAAGTTCATGAAATGGACACATTAGATTCATTATGCATAAGCAATTCGTCGAATGATTCATATGGTCTAATTTTAGTGATTCAATTTTCTTCAAATAGAATTTGTCCCAACGCTTGCCGCAAGTGAATGTTCGCATCTTTCATGTAGTGGCAATCAGGCAATCACTGTATCCTTTAAATAAAGATCATTCAAATTAAGGTGGATTGACTATTGAAACATGAATGCGTCAAATCGCCAAAACAGTAGAATCGTCAAGACAGGATTATATGATAGAACGGTTTTTGACTTTACCAAAAGGATTTTTATGTGTCATTGCACAGATCGTCTTTATTACCCACAGAAATAAATCTTTTGCCGTCGGCTTTCATTCATAAGCGTAGTGCTGGAAGGCCTTTGGAGACTTTGCTGGAGAAGCTCCAAGCAACCATGGCTAAAGCAGTAGGCATGGTTGGAAAAGCTTCAGGCCATTCACCCAAGCCAGCCAAGTGAAAGCATCATTCTGAGACTTTGCGGCTCTCTTCTCAGAATGAGAGTCATTCTCACTGTGGCATCTCTCATCTTTGTGAATCCAAAACGCATTAGATCTTATTGGGAAAAATTGTAAAAACCGTATTTTGGACTGACTTAATTTTATCAATACGGCCCATTAACCAATTATTTCTTCATTGCCTGAACACCACTGTACTCGATTCAGATTTATAGTGCTGCAAAAATGCCCCACCAACACTAACACAGAGGCTTCCCTTGTGGAAATAAAAAACCTTGATCAAAAATATTTAACTTTGCCAATAAAAAATTTTATCTTTATTGAAGTTAATTGCCTAGAGACTCTCACCAAATTCAGGCCTAACTCACCAATCATTCAGGATAGGTTTACCGATACTGAATAAGACTTTAACGGCAATCAGAAGAGGAAAAAGCAGTGTCTCATTCCATCGCATCTCGATCTAGAGATTTTATTGTTCCCCTGCATGCATGTGGTCTCGCAGACATCAATATTATTGGAGGAAAGAATGCATCTCTTGGAGAAATGATTCGAGAATTACAATGCAAAGACATTAAAGTACCGGAAGGATTTGCAACAACAAGTAAGGCGTATCAGGCCCTAATCGGATCTGGGGGTTTAAGAGCCGCACTTAAATATGCTCTTAGCGGTCTCAACTGTGATGTAATTGCTGATCTGCAAGTAACTGGTCAAAAGGCCCGCGATCTGATCTTGGCCTCCGCCTTACCCAGCGACTTACAGGGCGCCGTTCTCAACGCCTACCACCAACTTGGGGCACCTGCCGTCGCCGTGCGATCCAGCGCCACCGCTGAGGATCTTCCCAATGCCTCTTTTGCCGGCCAACATGAGACCTATCTCAACGTGCAAGGCGACGATGCGTTGCTCGACGCCTGTCGGCGCTGCTTCGCCTCCCTCTTCACAGACCGAGCAATCTCCTACCGGCAACTCAACGGTTTCGACCATTTTGATGTAGCACTCTCGATCGGCATTCAACGCATGGTGCGCTCCGATCTGGCTTGCTCAGGGGTGATGTTCAGCATCGACACCGAATCGGGGTTTCGCGATGCCGTTCTGCTCACCGCTGCCTACGGCCTTGGCGAGAACGTGGTGCAGGGAGCGGTCAACCCCGACGAATACCTGATCTTCAAACCAACGCTGCAGCAGGGCTTTTCGCCAATCGTGAATCGACGCCTCGGAGAGAAAGCGATTCGCATGGTGTACGCCGAACACGGATCCACCTGCAATGAAACGGTGCCAGACGAGGAGCGACAACGCTTCGCGTTAACCGACGCTGAAGCCCTGCAGCTGGCGCGTTGGGCCTGCGTGATCGAGGAGCACTACAGCAACAGACATGGCCATCCCACACCGATGGATATCGAATGGGCCAAAGACGGCACCACGGGGGAGTTGTTCATCCTCCAAGCCAGACCTGAAACGGTGGAGTCGCGGCGCAACAGCGATGTGCTGCGCTGCTGGCACTTGGCACCGCATCAGGCCCAACCGCTGTGCCTCGGCCGTGCCATCGGCGCCTCCATCAGT
>Ga0136656_1000562_pt1 | contig 12993 bp, 15 predicted proteins | sample CPBDNA_9_FD_94862 | JGI IMG/M metagenome (GOLD analysis project Ga0136656, IMG submission 94862) | Freshwater to marine salinity gradient microbial communities from Chesapeake Bay, USA - CPBay_Sum_15_0.8_DNA (version 2) | ecosystem: Environmental > Aquatic > Marine > Coastal | place: USA...
AGTAGCTACAGCATATCCTGTTCCTCCTGTGTTTACTGTTGTAGTAGGTTCGTCTTCTAATCCTTTAAATAGCCTGTATTTGCCTGTTAGAGCTTCTCTAAACAGTCCTGAGTATAATGTAGTGCCTGAAGGCGTATATTTGCCATAAAAACCTATGTCAACTGCGTCTGTAGAAGTATTGTTGTTTGCCAATACAATTAAGGGGTCTTTTACCGTTAATGTATCTGTTCCTACTGTTGTAGTACTTCCTTCAACTACTAAGTTTCCGATGACTGTTAAATTGCTACCTATTTTAGCATCTCCAAAGACGTGAAGATTTAATCCTGATTCTGGAGTAACTCCTATTCCTACTTGTGTTGTAGACACCCATACAGGTGCATTATTACCAAAACCATCAGTTAACTGTTTAGCTGAAGTTGTTATGTTTCCATTATCAGAGAACTTTACAAGCGACTGATAAGTATCCTTTATTTTATTTCCCGAAAGTGTAGCCATTATTCAAAACAAGTTGGTTGTGAATCAATATGTAAAGTACTCTCGTTTGCTGTATCACCAAAATTAGTGCTACAGTATATCTCTGCCCAATTTATTGTGTTTGCCATTATCTTTCTTTTTTAAATAAGTTAATAATTTTTTTACGTTAACCTCTTTAGGTTTGTAATTTCTTTTTATAATACCCATCCGTGAAATCCTGTATCTTTATCTGGGTAAATATCTTGATTAGAGTTACTATAGTACTCATCAAATTTAGATGGTGCATTATAGGTCATATAATCTATAAATCTTTGAGCGTAATACTCAGCAAAATCTCTTTCCTTTTGAATTAAGAAATCTATTTCTTCTTTGTTTGCGATCTGACTATTTTCAGAACTGTGTTTATATACACCTCCATTAGATATAGAATATGCAGCAAAAGGCAAGTATTCTACCATAGCAAAATGAATTAACATAGGTTGTATATAATCGTTTACTAAGTTTAAATAATCACCAGTTAATGTTCCTGCTATTATATCGGCACTAATTTTATCGTATAAATCTGTGCCTAAATAATTTTGTATGTGTATTTCTTGAGCTAAACTAATAAATTGTATAAATTTATCTGTATCTACATTTGCATTTAATGCAGTGTTTTTTACTAAATCTGACCGTTTTATAAATAGTGCTTTTGCCATTATTCTTCTATATTTATGGATTCTTCTTCTATAACTTCACTATCTTCCTTTTTAATCCCTGTTTCTTTTTCTATCTCTGCATCTGAAATTGCATTTGTTAGATCAGTAAATTCTAAAGGTTGTAATGTTTTAAAGTATATATCTAATTCAATTCCGTTATACATTAATACTCTTTCTAATTCATCTAATATAGTAACTTGCATTGGTCTTATAACCGTATTGTCCATAAGCAATGAAGCTGTTTGTAATTCTTCGGCATTATTTCCTAAACCAGTATTGTCTTTTATACCAACAAGCATAGGCGATACAATTCTGTGAGATACCATTACTTTTCTCATAGATTCATCACTAAGAAATTTATATTGCTCATGTGCATCACTTAATATTACTGGTTCAATACTTGCAGACAGTTCTTTGCTATCATTAAATGCCAATATAAATCTACCAGCATTAGAAGACCCACTAAATTTTTCTTGAATATTTTGTTCTATAAGACTTCTTTGCTCTTCTGTAGGAACACCATTATTAAAGTTTATAAGCATGCTTGGAGCAAGACCATTTTGTATATTGTTTATGTGATAATTCGCTATCTCTTCTTCTAATTCAGCATATTGCAAACCTCCTTGATAATCTACTGGTGAATAGTAATAAAAACCAGCTCTATAAGGTTTAATGTATAATATTTCTAATCCTGCGTTGCTTGTACCAAATGCAGGTATTCTTTTAGGTTGTAATTTAGATGTAATCTCTGACCAATCTTTGGCATAGTAATAACCCTCTATTTTACCCTTATTATTTGCTTTCTCTGCCCTTAACGTCTCTACAGGTATATGTTCTACTTGCACGATCTTTTTGTGGTCTTTAGAATAGATTATTTGAAGTGCAGCTTGACCCATCATTTTATAGTCATAGCATATCTTTTTCATACAGTCTTTAGTAAAGAGTTCTTTCATCTCTTTATAATCCTTTTCATTTTCTTTACTATCAACTGCGTCTAATCCTTTACCATATATCATTTCAGCTATACCATTTATGGCTGCATTATTTGTAGGGCTACCATTATATCTATCTATTAAATAATTAAAATAGTTATTATCGTCTCCGTACTCTACCCATTCTCTATTGTATTGTTCTTTTATTTCAGGGCGTGTATAAGATGACATACTGACTATATGTATCTTTCCTTTTTCTACTTTTGGCAGGGGGTTATTATTGTATCTTTTTCTTGCCATTTTATTTACTTTTCTCATATTATTACAAAATCGTTATCGTATGTATTTTCTGTAGTGTATTCTCCAGAATTAACATCAAAGGTATTAAAATTAGTTTGATCTGTGCAAAAAATAGAACCTCTATATATAATTACAGAACCATTTTTAATGGCAAATGAATAAAATCTGCCTTCAACTAAAGAAAAACTACCTGTAACGGTCATGTATCCATTAGAGTTAGTTACAGAAACTGAAACTGTACTTGTAGTCCTTTTAGATTTATCAGTTAGTTCAAACGTAACGGAGCTTGGTGTACTTCTTGGAATTACTTTAAAACTCTGAGCGTCTGTTGATGTTGTTAATATTACCATATTATAAATAACAAAATATCCTTAATTTGTTTTCATAAAAAAAGGGATACCGAAGTACCCCTTTAATTACCTAATTAAATTTAATTATTATGAATTAGTACCCTCTGTAATAGTTACAGTTCCAGTTAATCCAGCAAATTGACTGAATGGGAATGTAGCAGAAGTGCTATCAACACTCATAAAGTTAGCTGGCTTTCTTTCCATACCAGTTAAAGTTAAAGTATATCCACTTAAATCTCCCATAGCAGCTCCAGTAACTACTGTTCCACCAGAAACATCAGCTCCATGCTCTAATCCCATTAAAAATACATTTCCATTATAATCTTCAACAGCAACATGAGGTCTTCCGTAAGCTAACAATTTTAATTCTTTATTGTCTTCTTTTGAAAGTTTATGTAGTGTTAAATTTAATGTTTGTTCAAAGAACGTAGTACCGTTTTCTCTTGATGATGTAATGTTTTGTTCAAAAGACGAGTTTCCTTTAACTTCATATTTATATGCTGTTAAATTGTTACTGCTGTCTCCTGTCATGTTAGTAACTTCGTCATCTGTTTCAGAAACAGTACCTAAGTCTCCAAAATCTACAAAGTAAACATTTTTAATACCACCAACTACATCTTTACAAGGTTCTTTTCTTCCTATATTTAGTCCACAAGCCATAGTTTTATTATTTTTTATAAAAAAAGGGTAAGTAGGCATCAACCCACCTACCCTAATTTTTGGTTAATTTAATTTATTAAGAATATAGTACAATATCAGACCCTATTCCGTACTGAACACCAGCAGTAAATCTCATAACAACTCTTACGTTTTGAGAACCATCTAGATCAGCCATGTCGATTAACTTAACTTCGTTGTGGTCAGATAAAAGACCAGTTCCAAAGAATAAGTTAGATTTTTCAGCAGCAACAGCTTTGTTATCTCCAAGTCCGTTAGCAACAAATAATTTCACACCATCAAAAGATAATGCTCCATTTTGCCACCACATAGTACCTTGATTAGATACACCGTTAGCACCGATACTAGATACATTTTCAGTTCCAGCAGCATTTTCTAAGATTCCAAATCCTCCTAGTGCTCTTACATAAGCTCTAGCAATATTTTGAGATACATAGATGTATAAATCTTCTTTTCCGTATAAAGCAGAAGGAATAGCATCAACTATTTTTCCTAATTCTGCGATTACGTTAGCAGAAGTTACAGTTCCAGCAGCAACGTCAATAACGTCACCGTCAGCAGCTAATAATGTAGTAAATCCATCGAATTCACCAGCATTAGCGTTAACTCCAGACCAGATATTGTTTTCTGTTTTTTCAGCAACTAATCCAGAAACATGACCAATTAAGTAGTCACTAAATTTAGGAGGTAAGTTGTCAAAAGCAGAATATCCCATAGATACAGCTTCCCAGTCACTTCTAAAGTCTTTTTTACAAAGCTCTAGGTTTACTTGGAACTCTTCTGGTTGAAGGATTCTTTCAGTTAATGTAATAGTTGCAGTATCAGTGAAATCACAAGTTGCGTCTTTGATTACGTTAGCATCAGTAGCAATTTTTTTGATTACTTCTTTGAACTTTACATTTGGTTTGATTTCAATACCACCTCTGTCAAGTGTAACACCTGATAATAAAGCAGCAGAAATGTACTTGCCTGCAAATTCGCCAGCGTAAGTACTTGTAATTGATGTAGTAGTAGCCATTTTTTAATTAATTTTAGTTTTTAGTTTATTTTAAATTAGCAATTCTGTTCATTACTCTATCTCTAGTGCTCATTATTCTATTTTGACCAAAAGATTTAAAGTTTTGTTTTACTTCCCCTTCAGGGTTGTGTGATATTGGTTCTGAAGCTGGTTCAGAAGATAACTTTTCTATTTGTTTTTGCATAGATAGTTTTTCTTCACCATAACCTAATTTCATTTCCTCAATCATTCCTTTTAATTCAGAGATTTTAGATTCAAATTCGTCTCTTCCAACGTATTTCATTTCATCCATCTCAATTTCTTCAGAAACTTCCTCGATTGCAGGAGCTTCATCTTGTAATTCTTCAGATACAACTTCTTCAGAAGATAACCCCTCTTTTACTTCTTCTTGGCAAGCAAGCTCAGTAAGTTTTTGAGACATTTCTTCTTCTTCTTTAATTTGCTCCGAAAGATTTACTTCTTGATTCACCTCAACTTTTTTTACTTCATCCTTTTTAACTAGTGATAGTTTTTCCATGATGTCGTTCAAAATTGATGTAGCTTTAGTGTTTTCCATAAATTTCGATTTATAAATTAATTTATCTTAACTAATTAACTGTATACAAAAAGGTTGTTAGATTTTTATGCTTTTTTCTGTATTATAAACCATTCAGCTCCATCTGACCAAAGCATTAATCCTTCATAAGAAACATTTAACTCATAATAATCAGATGAACCATCTAATGTTTGACCAGCTATAGGAGTTAATCTCACTCTTGTGTTTGTGTTAAAACCTCCATTTGTTACTATTCTTATAATTCTGTTTGTGCTTTTAGAAGTTGTAGCATCTGGCAAACTTAAAACCATATTTCCAGAACCACCTGACCAGCTTAATTTAATCATTCTTGAGTTATCATAAAGAGAATCGTCTAAATCAAGATTAACACCAGCAGAAGCAGTAATATCTGTGTTATGAATATAATTTATAACTTGACTTATAGTTGCTTTTTTAGTTTCGCTACTTTGAACTAATGCAAAACTTTCTGTTCCTTGTAATTCTGTAGCTGCATTTAATTGTGATATTTTTTTTGACATTATTTATAATTTTATATTGTTACCGTTTTCTTGTAGTATGTTACCTCCTGATTCTAATAATAAAACACCTACGCCTGATATTCTTCCGACACCTTGACTTCTTAAAGTTCCATCACAACATTTTCTTGAGTATGTACCATCTTTACACATACAACCTCTTCTACTACCACTTGGAACAGCGTTTCCTACAGTTTCATTTCTTTTTCTCATAGTTATTGTTTTGGCACACAATTAGGCACTTTTCTACCATCTTTATCTTTCATTCCTATTTGTTCATAGCCTGCTTGACATGGATTATCATCGTTTAAATCTAATTCACCAAGTTCTCTTAGTTTTCCTCTTGACCAGTTTAATCCTGCTTTACCACCCCATAATAAATAAGATATAGTTCCACAAGCTTTAGTATCAGATTCATCATAATAGGTTTCTGCTCTACTTAAATAACTGTACATTCTTTTGATCGTAGATACAGAAAGTTTTTCACCTCTTGCTAATTGTTGAGCTCTTACTTTGCCAACATTAGTGGCACATTTATTATTTACTTTTTGATTTAATTCAATACCTCTTTTAGCATTATTTCTAACACCACTTCCATAATCGCTATAAGTTTGCAATTCATATTTATTATCTAATATTGAATTGGCAATCTCTAATAGTATTTCTTTTGCCTCTTCTTCATTATGTATTTCTTCTATTTTACTCATAGCTATCTTATCTGTAAAATAACCTTCTATAGAGAATCCTTTTACTAAACCAGTTTTAACATAGTTATTCCAAACTTCATCGTTGTTTACTTTCATAGAAACCATCCAAGTACCTACAGGTAAATCCATATTGTACTTTCTTGACTTATCGTGCACATCGTCTTCTATAATCCACGATTCAACTACAGATAGTCCATACAATTCAGCTTGATGCTCTAATGTAGATTTGTTTTGATTGCCTCTCATTAAAAATAATTCAGATGCTTTTCTTACAGTATCTTCACTAAAGAATATATAGTATTCGTCTTCTCCGTTACGTCTATAAATATTCTTGTTAGGAACTAAGGCAGCACCCATTAATATTTTCTTTTCTTTATCTACTTCAGCTAGTTTGATCTCATGCTGTTTAGATAATGCAATAAAGTTTTCTTCTATTGCTGGTTCGTCTACAATAGAGATTGCTTCTATTCCAGATAATTCTTGTTCTTCGTCTATAATTAATTCTACTATTTTCATATTGAATTTATTTTTATAATTAACCTATTGATGCTGTAGTTGTAATATTTCTGTCTAATTCTTGAGCTGTAGATATTTCTTTGCTAACAACAAATGCCTTTATTGGTTGCCCTGTTACACCTGCTAATGTAGTTGCTAATTGACTTACGCCACCAACACCTACTACATTAAAGTCAGGAGCTTCAACCTCTCCAGCTTCACCACCACCAGCAGCACCTCCTACAGCAGCGCCTGTAGATGATTTACTTTTTATTGCATTTATACCACCTGCAGCTGCCGCAACTATACCAGCAATATTTATACCTGCACTAATATTATTTGCAGTTATACGAGCTTTACCTTTTACTATAGCAGTTGGGTCTCCTAACATAGCTCTAGCTTTAGCTGCTGCACCAATAACTTGATTTGTTTCTTTAGTTTTTATTATTACTTTACCAATAGCTTCTGCTTTTTCTGTTATAATTGCTGCTATTTTAAAACCATCATCTAAATCACCTAAAGCTTTTAATCCGTTGCTAACAGATTTTGCAGCGTCTAAATAACCTTCTCTAATAGCAATTCTAGCTTTTGTTTCAGCTTTTTCTGCTTCTGTTAAATCTTTTAATCTTTTTTTATTCTGCCTATCTAATTCATCAAATTTATTATTTCTTTCTTTAAACCCTTCATCAAGAGCCTCCATTGCCATTATCTGCTGTTCGGTGTAACCCATGAGTAAAAGCTCATTAGTTTCAAGACCACTAGAGAAAGTATCAAGCATTTCAACTTTAGTTCTTTCAGCTATTTCTGAAGGTATATCTGTAAAATCTAATAACAAATCTATATTAGTTTCTATTTCTTCTCTTTCTTTTTTATTTTTTGTTTTTAAAGCTTCTAATTGGTCATCATAAGATTTTATTTTCTTTTCGTTTAAACTAGCTTCTTCTTCTATATCTGTTTTTAAATTACTTAATCTGTTTTTTTCTCCCCTAGTTAACCCTTCTGTTCTTTTTTTCTCCTCTAATAGTTCAATTTTTCTGTTTTTTGTCTTTTGTTTGTTTATTTCTTCTTGTCTTTTTTGTAATATGTTTCTTTTTTCTAACTCTTCATCTATAGCGAACTGAATTAATTTAGCAGATTCTTCTTCAATCTTAGCTTGTGCCGCTCTAGCCATAGCTAATCTTTTTATTTCCTCTCTTTGTAATTTATTCTGTTCTTCTGCTTCTTTTGTTTTGTTTTTAACATCTTCAATGGTAACTCCTGCCTTTTCTAATCTATCAATATATTCAGGAAATTCTTTGTTTAAAGCATCAATAGCGTCTTTTTTCTCTTTATCTGATTTAGTAGAATCCTGTAAAGTTCTAATATATATTTCAAATTTGCCTGCTGAATCTCCTATAGTTGAATTTAACTCTTCAAATGTGTCTTTTAATAAAGTTGACCTTCCAATTAATTTATTAAAAAACTCAAGTATCTTTGGACCAAATGATATTATTAATTGTATTGCTATTAAAAAACCACCTGTACCTAGAAGAGACCTACCTAATTGTTTAAACGATTCAACTACTCCATCATTAGTTTTTACAAAACTAGCAAATAATGTTACTACTTGTGACAAGTTATTTGCAATAGCTGTAAACCCATAAGAAGCATCAGAAGCTAAACGACCTGTTTCTAAAAGTATAGCGTTGTTTAATCCTGATTGTGCTCTTCCTGCTTTTGTGGCTTCTGCTGCATTTAATTCAGCTCTCGCTTTAGCTTGAGTTGCAATCTGAGCTTCTTTGGTTAATATTTTATATTTTTCTATTTCTACATTAGTAGGTTGTAATGCCTGAAAATACTTTTGTTGTGCTTGAGTAATTCCATCAACAGATTTAGATATTTGATTTGATTTTGATGCTACATTTTTATCATCAAGTATTACCTGAATAAGTATCTTTTTACTTGCCATATCTTAATCTTTTAAGTTGTTCTTTCATTTGTTTAAAATCTTTTACTGCCGCATACTTACCTTTTGCTATTTCTATATTTTCACCTTCTCCATACCATTTTGAAGCGTTAAGTAAATCAAGTATGTTCTTTATCATAATTATAATTTATTTAATAATTCTATTTCGCTTACTTCAGTTTTTAGATTTGTTGTTATAGAATTAATCGTAAACCTTCTGTCTTGTATTATAAGCTCGTCATTTAACCTCATGTTTATTAAGACTTCTTTAGTTAAATATGCTTTTATTTTATATATTCTTTTCTTAGAATCAAATAGATCAGTAATATAATCTTCGTAAAACTTCTTAAATAAAGAATTTGTAGTTCCTCCATAATCTACAAGATTCCATTCATCAATTTCGTTGTCAAAATTAATTGTAAATGCTGGAGCTGTAGACGCCGAGCCACTTTCATTTGTGTTTGAAGGTCTATAATACTGTGTTATTTCTATAGGACTTCCATCTGAAATCCATTTAATTCCTTTACCAGTATTTATAGTTTCTTGTACTGGATAAAAAATCAAAGGCTTTGTTAAAACAGGTTCATAATCTCCTGTAGCTGGAGTTATATCTGTTTTAGATTCAAAATTTCCATCTGCTGAATAACCCCATAATATATCAGTTATATATGGAGCAGGAGTAGTAATTGATGAATAAGGACTTGTTACTGTTTTATTTTCATCAATTATTCTTTCAAACTTCATGTGTTCAAAAGGAGTTTTTACAGAGTATATTTCTCCTTTATCAATTCCTGCTTCTCTAACTTTTTCGTTACCAAAAATATCATTAAATTGTTCTTCATGATTAATGGCAAGAAGAGTACTAGGCTCTTCGTAGTTAAAATCTAATCCACTATAAATGGTAGGAGCGTCAACAACAATGTTTGAAACGTCTACCATACTAGTAATATTATAACTTCCACTAGAAGGATTGTTTACTGCATCAGAATAGAAATTATCTAAAGTGTCTACATATATTTTTCCAAAGTCAGCATCACCAATATCATCAATATAATAAGCTGTTAAATTAAACATTTTAAATAGTCCAGTCAAAAAATCTATAGTTTTAATTTGAGGGACATTCTCTGTTATAATTATGTTTTCTGTTGTATTTATTGTGTCTCCAGTTCCATTTATATTATATATAGTTGTTCCGTCTAATCCTGTAGTAATTCCTGTTAGAGGATTTACACTATATTGTTTTAATTCTAAAGAAGGAGTAAAGCTTAATGTATCTTCAGATTCAATTATCCATTTTATTTGATAATTTACTTGTTGTGAACTAGATAATATATTTATTGTTAAATCTCTAAATGAAGATGCTGCTAAAAGAGCTTGTCCTAAAACATTTCCTGAAACATAATCTACTGCCTTAATTCTATAAGGAATGCTTGTGTTAGCTCCTGAAGTTGAAACTTCTATTTTAGCTTCATACCTTTTATCAGGTCTACTTGAAACAACCCAACTATCATCTGTCACAATAAAACCTAAAAGACCAGAAACATATCCCCAATCTTTGCATATTCTACTTAATATTTCTTCTTGATTTATATCTCCACCTATTTTACCTTTATTTCTGCTCAACCAGAGAAATAAATTTGAAAAAGTACTTCCTGAGGTCTCATTAAAGAAATCTCTTGTAAAAGATATATTGTACTTTGATTCTATTGCTTCAATAATTTTCATACATTTAATAGCAGGTTTTAAATCTTCAAATGAAAGACCTATGCTATTGCTTAAATTATTGTAATATAAATTTCCATTATATTCAGGACTAGATTGAGCAGAATCATAATAGAATCTTTTAGTGTGAGATATTAAAGGATAAATTATTTGCCCAGAAAACAGACCACTTTGTAGTCCTGTTTTTACATTAGTATTACTATAATCGTGACCATATTGATCTAAGTCACCTAAAAGACTTAATTCATCGTCTCCCATTAAAGTTCCTAATTCTACTGTATTACCATAGAACACAATGCTATAAGAAAACGGCTTATTGTCTTTTAGTTTTACGGACTGTAATTGTACTTTACCTCTTTTGTATGGAGAATAATCTATTTCTAGTAAGGCATCCTTTTTTACTCTACTATTAAAACCATCGTCAATATTATAATTATACCAGTGTTGAAATACCTTGTTATTTTCTTTAGATGCTGGTAATGTAAAAGGTTGACTAAAATCTGTAAATACTTTAGAAATGTCTTTTACATCTTGTATCTTAGATGTTAAAGTAATAGTTTCATCACTAAACATTTCCATTTGAACATAATTATCGTCTTTGTCTTTTATGTATAATATAGGTTGTTTCACTATTGTATATTGTTTATTTTGTCAAAGGCATAATCAAATTGTAGCGTGTAAGAAATCAATTTATCATTAACTGACTTTTTGAATTGTAATGTATTTGATTTAAGATTTATAGGCAAAGTGTTTGTGCCATCATATACCCAAACTTGTTCTGACAATAACATTTGTCTTACTATTTCATTATGGTCTTCAGGATAGAAACCAGTACTTATTGTCATAGATTCTTTACCATTTGAAATAAATATCTTTTCTTGATGTTTAGATAAAGAGTAGGTTGGACTTCCTCCTGAATTATCAAAATCAATAATATTATTCTTAAATTTATTAGACGATATAGAAATATTAGTCATGGATTTTTTGAAGAACCACATATTTTGTAGAGCACCATATTTGTTATAAAATACTATGTTTAATGGAGTATATTTAGGTTCACAAACTTTTTTAAATGTTATAACAACATCTGAGTAAGAAGAATTATTGCTAGATATAGTTACATAATCTCCATCATTTAAATCTTCAGTGTCTGTTATAATTAAGTATTGTATTTTTTGATTAGTATTTCCATTGTCAGTAATTACTACTGGAGTTGTACCTGAACCCCAAGTCACATCATAAGTATCCCAGAAATCATCTGCATTTTCCCAATATATATCTGCACCTGCTGAACTTGTTAAAGTAGCAGTTATTGTTTGTGCTTCAGCATATATAGGAATCTTTATATCATCACCATCGTTGTAATAGATAGAAGTATTATCTTGAAGTACCATAGGTGTAGTATATTCTGTACTTCTAGGGTTTATGCCATCTTCAAAATAACCGTAACCATCAATTGCCAAGTAAGGATAAGTATTTGTGTCCTGTGAATTTACTTGTACTATTGCGTCGTTCGAATCGTATATTGTTATGTCTGCATCTACCCATAAAGTATCTGTAGCATAATTATTATACTCTGTTATCATGAAGTCTCTTATAAGTTCGCTCAATTCAAAAGTAACGTAATTGTTTGTTCCTAACTCTTGTTTTGTTAATGTATACTTTTTGTCTCCAGCTACTCTATCTGCATATACTCCAGTCCATATATATAATTCTAATTTTGCTTTTGCTAAAGAAGCATTAGATATTTTTTTGTAAAAAGGACTTCGTGTGTTAATTATTGTTGACATTATTTTATAATTTTCGTTTGTATTGAAAAGGTTTCATTAGCACCTTTTTTATATCCTGCTCTTTTTAATATATTTTCTAAATCACTATCTATATCCATAACAATAGGCTCTTGTATATTTCTTAGCTCTTCAAATTTAAGTTTAACTAAATCAGTTAAAAATCCTGTAGGATATATTCCTTTAATTCTTAATGAATTGCTTATTAAAGATGCTATTCTTGATATTTTTCCAATATCACTTAAATTAACTAAATTTCCGTTTAAATCTTTAAAACCTCTTTTATTTCTAATCCACTGAATTAATTTATCTTTTGATACATTTGTACTGCTTGTTCCTTCATCTATTTGTTCTGCATAAGAGTTACCTTCTATATTTAACTCTAATACTGAATTACTTTCTTTTTCTATTATTTTCAAACTTTCTTGTAAACTACCACTAGCTGTAATATTTGTTGTTACAGTTCTTGAAGGGTAATCTCTTTTTCTATCTTTTCTTGATATTTCAACAATAGCATTATCAAGTAAAGACTTTGTATATTGTCTTAAATATTTTTCAGTATTTTCTAATTTTAAACTCATTAGCAAGGAGATTGACCATTAGCATTAATATCTGATATTTGATTGTTTGCCACTGTGATTGATATATCTAAACTCCAACCAGCAAGAAGATTCTCAAATCTGTCTTCAAACATATTGGCAGTGTAATCTGTATCTATTTGATACAAGTCAGTAAACAATTCCCCTCTTCTTAGTGCCGATTGTAAACCGTTAACTACAGCAAACTGAGTATTTAACACATCTTGTTTGTTGTTTA
>Ga0136656_1000569_pt1 | contig 12904 bp, 11 predicted proteins | sample CPBDNA_9_FD_94862 | JGI IMG/M metagenome (GOLD analysis project Ga0136656, IMG submission 94862) | Freshwater to marine salinity gradient microbial communities from Chesapeake Bay, USA - CPBay_Sum_15_0.8_DNA (version 2) | ecosystem: Environmental > Aquatic > Marine > Coastal | place: USA...
ATCATCCATTGCGCCCAACCCATGAAACCTCCAACGATTGAAAAGATAGGTGACGTATGGCGCGTCACCTATGCTGGCATGATAAAAGAACACCGCCAAGAATGGCAGGCTCGTGTGTTTTACCAGCAAGCAGTTCAGCTTTACTCTCAACGCATGAGGCGTGTGTTTTAGCCTTTGCTTGCAGCGACGCTGCGGTCACGATTGTATCTACCAGTTTCGGAGTAATCCCGCAGTGGTGATGTACACATTCTGCGAAACACCATCTGGCCAATCTTCAAGCCAGGATACAGCGGCAGATCATGAAACCGGCGTGCATTTTTAAGTTCAAGCGTGAGCTTGCTGCCATGCCAACCTGGATCGCAGAATCCCGCAAGCATGTGCTCATAGCCTTCGCGTGCGCGGCTTGATTTCAGCACAAACTGCGCGGCGATGAATCGCGGCAGGTTGAATGTTTCGATTGTTTCTGCTAAGCAAAATTCATTCGGCAGCAACCAGTATGGATGCTCTGCTGTGCGTTTGCTGATGTCAACCTCTACCAGCTCGCGTTGATCGGCAACTTCGATCATCAAATGATTGCCGAGTCTTACATCAATACTGGCCGGGTTGATGAGCGCAAGGTCGAATGGTTCGACCATTGCATCTTGCTCGCAATACTGCCGGATCTGCCAATCGCTGAGGATCACAATTCAAAATTCAGGCTTCACCAGAATAGCCCAACCGGTACGGGGTCCATCGATCTCCCAACGTCGCAGCCAATTCTTGCGGCTGTATTCAACGCGAACACCGCGAGAGATGTGGTTGCTGATGTAGCCGCCGTTCTTCATATCAGCCTCGCCATTTGGGTCGTGATGCACGATTGTGTCTTCGGTGTAGCCGATCACGCAAGTCCAATGCCCACCGCCGGTAGGTGCGGTGACGCGGCCTTGATGCAACCAGCCAACAGCAACAGGGCGCCCGGCGTTGATCTCGGCTTCGAGTGTTGCTGCTGAGCAATCGGTGCGGAACCTGGCATCAAAACCCAGCGATCGGAGCGCTTTCACCTGAGCCTGCGCGTCAGTGGTGTCGCCGAATCGTGCGCGGATGATGTTGTATTCATCATCGGAATCCACTTGACCGTGATACTTGGCGATCATTGCACAGGAGCTGCTGAAACACTCGCGGTAACCAGTGCCGCTCATGTTGTCGAGTTGGTACTCATAAGGCACGTCAAGGATGCGCTCACCGGGTTTGCCGAGCTGCGAATCCATGATGCCAATCAGCTTCTCGGCGTACTTCGGATCGGTTGCGTAGCCTTCGCGCACCAATAGCCGAGCGCATTCGTTGCGATCATCGGCGCGGTTCACGCCTTTGTGCTGCTTGTAATCTTTGTACCATCGTGAGACTAGGTACTCGACGCAGGCAGCTAGCGATGGGAAGTCGATAAAGCTATCGGTGATCGTGACCCATTGGCCATCCAAGAACTCACGTGTTGTGGTGGATGTGCCGCCACCTTTGAGCCCGAAGTAATTGTGCTGGCCTGAGATGTGCTTACCCCACCCTGATTCAAGCGCCCACTGCGCTGCAACCACTTCAGGGAACTTAGCACCAGCAACTGCAGCGGCGGCCATGATGCCGTTCCAGTCGTTGTCGAAACTGGCAGGCGCCTCAACCGCCGCTGACCACGTTGAGTACCAGTCTTGGTCACGCGCAAGCAGCCCAGGCGCAGAGACATTGATGGCCGCCTCCAGTTCTTCGATCGCCGCGTCCTGGTGCCCCAGGCGTTTGTAGTACCGGAACAGATCAATCAGTCGGATCGGCGTCATACCAAGGAGCGCGGATGTGTAGATCATCGAGCCGCACTGGTGGCGGCATGGCGGGCGGCTGACTGCGATGCCAGTCCTCGATCTCAGCGTCGAGTCTGGGTTTTAAGGTCGCGTCAAATTTGCGGCGGTCGATTGCACGCTGCAGATCCTGCAACGGTGAGCGCGTGTCGAACCGCCACAGCCAGCGACCGTCAGCAGGAATCAGCCCTTTTTTGCCTTGAGGCTGCGGAGCGCATGGAACACCAGCTGGATGACGCTGTTGTCCTTCAGCGGGGACAACGCGATCAGCTCAGATGCGGCAGCAATTACAATCCAGAAAGCTGGATGCGCCAGGATTTCTTCGAGGTTCATGAGAGTAGATAACTCATGTCCTGATCCTAGCGCCCTTTGTTTTCCAGTACAGTAATTCGATTGCCGTGTTCGTTAAGCCTTGAATAGATCGTCTTTCGGTCTTCCTTCATATCCTGATGCAACTCCTCCAACTTGCCAGCAATGCTTTCCACCGCCATCGTTAAACGGATGACTGCTTCGCGGGATTCGCTGGTGCGTTTGGTGAAGCCGGATATTGACATCCCAGCAATGCCAATGGATGCGCCTAAGACAGCTGCGTAGATTTCGATCACAGGTGCCTCGGTGCCTCCGGTTACAGTTTAGCCACGATTAGGGTTCCTCGGGCCAATTGATGTTCCACGGGAAGCCCGCTTGTGATGTTAAGTCCCGCAGAGCCTGACGATACACCGCCCACGCTTCGTGGTCAGCCGGCGAATCGGGCAGCTGTGTCCAGTCGCAAGCCGCTAGGCGCTGGTTGCGATCTGCGCGAACTTCAGCGGCCTTGGCTTCAGTGCGCTCAGCGATCTCCTCTGAGCTAAAGTCAGTGACTTCCCAAGCTTGCAACCATTCGCCGTCAACCAGTATCGGGTTGACTTGGTTGAGGTTTTGGGTTGCCGGGTTGAAGCTAGGCGGTTCCTGCTCGATGACAGGGAAAACGCTCCATCCAGCCAGCATTTCCTCAGATGGATTGCGAGGAAAGCTTGTGTTGGGATTGTCGCGTCGCAGATCGCCGATTGAGTAGGGGAAGGTCTCGACGGTCTGGTTGGGGGCGAGGACGTACATGATCAGAAGAAAAGGTGAATGTTTCGCAAATTAAAGAGCAAATTTGCGGAAGGCACGAACGTAGAGGATGAACGTCTTGTCGATGGCGCCCTATTCGCCATCATTGAAGCCCAGTGCCCACGCGTCCGTGGCGCTGCCCTCCGTGGACTGACTGAGTATTCCAGTGTGGTGGTGTTGATGAACATCAGAAAAGTCCTCCGCCGCCCTCGTAGACGGCACCTGAGTTGAGAATAGTCGCTTCGGGAAAGGTAAAACCACCTTGGCCAAGCATCATGAGGCGCAGCGTACCAGTAGGGACATCAATGGGACCGCGAATAGCGCCGCCAAGTTTGCGGAAGTAGATCTTGGGCGTCCCTGATTCACTTCGCATGGCAATGCGGTATGTATCAGCACTCAAAACAGAAGAGTTAGTGCTGTCTGTGCCACCCGGATACCAAATGGCGCCACTATAGTACCATCCTGTATATGGCCGTGGTGATGTGTTGTAGACGAAAGATGTTGTTGTGTTGCACATGCCAAGCCAGACAACATGCGTGCTGTAACCCTGCAAAAGCTCAACGTCTAAATACCAGCCCGTCGTCGTAACGGTTGGCACGGTGTCTCCATAGGTCTGGCCGCCGCTTGTGTTGCCGCTGACTGAATAAGTGTCTGATCCTGGCGTTAATGTAACCGAAGTGTCATTAGTGCCTTGCCACAGCACAGTCCCTATTTGCACGTCAGAAGTTCCGCCACCTGCGGCCATCAATAAAGATCGAGTAAGAGGGTCCATGATCAGTCTCCTCAGGTGGTGTAATCAACAAGGGCAGCGCCACGCCATGTGGTGCCGCCGTCGTTGGTGACAAACATAAACAAGTGCGTTTTTGTATCTGTTAAACTCGGTGCCGTATCTGCAGTCCATTTGACAGACGCAGGCCATGTAATAGTGGTGCTGGTTCCAGTCACGTCAACTTCAAGCGTGAAGGAATATGCAGTGCCACTGGTCGGGATGTTGCTGAAGGTAAAAGTTGAATTGCTTGAGATTGCTTTGGTAAAATAGTTTCCAGCGCTGCAATCAACATCAAGAGCCGACACTGCCTCTGATGCTTGCTCAAAAGGTCCATCTAAGCTGACGCCAGCGTCAAATGTCTGCTCTGCCGTAAATGTCTGCGCTGTGTCGAGCTTGGCGGTGTCGGCGTCATATGCTTGCACATCAACGCCGATTTCAAGCCCGAGCGTTGAGCGTTGAGCGGAGGCGTCTGCGTCATCTAGCAGTGCTCGACCTGCTGATGTGCAGTCAATTTCTTCAATCGGGCCAGCGCCAGCAGTGCTACGTCCCAGCAGCTTATCGGTGGCGCTCACGTTGGCGAGCTTATTGAACGCAATGTCGGCGCTGGCGTTTACATCTGCATCGACGATGGTGCCATCCAATATCATCGTGCTGGTAACAGTACCACTATCACCAGTCGTGACAACGGTTCCAGTTACGTCAGGCAAGGTAATCGTCTTATCCGACGACACCGAAGCCGGTGCCTGTAGCGCGATGTAATTGGTGCCGTTGGCGGTAGTTTCACGGAATCGCACCTGCTGCTGGTTGTCCATTATCAGCGCACCCGTCATGGTGTCTCCGGTTGCGTCTACAAACTCACCGACCTCACTGCGCCATGCGCTGCCATCCCAGATCTTCAGCACATAACCGCCGCCACTGGTATCCAGCCACTGCTCACCAACTGCATTACCGCTAGATCCTGCAGGACTGCTATTTGGTGCGGACGTTCCAATATGGACAGGTCCAACCTTGACTAACGCACCACCGGCATCTTTAAAGAACAAGCCGGGGCTGGTTGCATTCGTGTTGACTGCTAGCTGCCCGTCTGCCATCGAGGCAGGAGTAGGGCGCTTACTAGCAGTATTGGAGCGCAGATGCTGCAGAGCCATTCCTTAACGCCAGTTTCCTGGCCGGAAATTACCCTCCTATTCTACGCGGACTAATAAGTTCCGTCATCCAGTTGGCTGGTCAATGCCACTGTTCCAGTTGTATCAGGTAATGTGATCGTGCGGTCTGCGGTTGGATCGGTTACCGCCAGCGTGGTTTCAAAAGCGTTATCCGTAGCACCCTCAAACAACAGGCTGCCGGTGTTGCCGATCGTCACTGCGCCAGTGAACGTGCCACCGGCTTTTGGCATTGCCGATGCGATCAGGTCATAAGCAGTCTTGACGGCATTAGCGGTAGCAGCCTGCGTAGTTGATGTAGAGCTGGTGGTGTTGTTGAGTTGCACTACACCAGCATTGCTGGTAGTAGCAGCTTGGATTTTGGTGGCTGTGATTGCTGCGCTACCGCTGATGTCAGCATCAACGATCGAGCCAGCAGTAATCGCAACTACGCCAGAGTTGCTGACGCTGATGTCACCAGTGATCTGCGTTGCCGTTGCGACATTAGATGAATTGCCCAGCAAGAAATGAGCACTGGTCAGAGTGGCAAGTTTGCTAAATGCAATGCCAGCGCTTGCGTTGATGTCAGTGTTAACGATGGTGCCATCGGCAATCATTGCGCTAGTAACCGTGCCGCTGTCGCCGTTGGTAATGATCGTGCCATCGACATCAGGGAGCGTCAGCGTGCGGTCAGCAGCAGGATCTACCACCGTCAGAGTGGTCTCAAACGCATCTGCCGTCGATCCTTCAAATGTTAATGAGCCTGTAGAACCAATCTCAAGATTGCCGGTTACGGTGCCGCCAGCCTTGCCAAGTTTTTCTGTATCCAGTTCTTCTAGTGCGGCCTGCACATTATTGGAGCTGATCGTGCCATACGGCGTAAAGCTGATGTTGTTTGCCTGTTGTGCAGCAACAAAGCTTGAAACATCCAGCAGTTCCCAGCTTGTTCCACTGGACAGCAAAATATCTGGCGGGTTCAGAGATACGACTGGCGCAGGTGAGGTGCCTGTGCCAAGCTCGCTAACAACCAGGTAGTACTGGCGGTTATCTGCCGAAGCAGCAGGGATTACCGCACCAACGGTCAAACCTGCCGCTTGACCTGCAGTTGTTACTGACGCGACAAGATTTGTTGATGCGTCATACGTTCCAGCGAAAATGATCTCGCCGCTAGTAATCGTTACAGGCTGCCAGGCGTTGCCATCCCATAGGTACAGGTCGCGGTTGATTGCGTCAAAGAAAAACTCGCCCTTGAAAGAGGCGGTGGGGAAGGTGACAACCCCTGCGCTTGAGCCCGCGCCAGCAAACGTAACGGTGGAGGAATCAGCCAGCTTTCCGCCGGTAATTGAATTCGCCGCAATCCGTGCGATGTCAATAGTTCCAGAAGTAATCTTCGACGCATCGAATGCAGGGATGTCTGCGGCGATAAGGCTTTCCCCTGCCGTAACAACACCTTTAGCGTTGACCGTGACCTTCGGATAAGTACCAGCCGAAACGCCACTGTTTGAGATGGAAATTGCGCCATCGCCATCAACTTCCAATCCGCCTCCTGAAGGGACACTTACGGCTCCAATTTGTGATGCAGTAGCTCCAGGTAAATCGCTTGGAACCAGTGCAGTTGCAGCGGTAATTAAACCGTTGTCATCAAATGTAATTCCAGAAGTTGTGCCGCCTGCCAGCGTATTTGCGATGCTGATGGCGCCTGTTCCGCTGACAGTCAAGCCAGAGTCCGCGGCAACGCTTACTGCGCCAACATCAGTTGTTGTGGCTAGCGGCATATCACTAGCAACCAATGCTGCAGTACTGGTGATGTGCCCTTGAGCGTCAAAGCTAATGCCGCTGCGTGTTCCCGCTGTGATTGCATTGGTGTGGCCAATGCTGTTGGTGGTTTTATCTAAACCACGATCCAATGAGTCCGATGGGATCTTTGCTGCAGTGACCGTATCATTGCTGAGCTTTGCGCCATCAATTCCATTAGCCAGTTTGATGTCAGTGACATTGCCGTCAATCAGCGCATTTGTGTCAACTGAGTTGTCGGCCAATTCGCTTGCGCCAACTGAATTTTCCGCTAGCTGAGTTGCGGTAACGCTGTTGGTTTGCAGTTTTGTGCCTGGGATCGACCCATCGGCAAAGTTTGTCTTTCCATAGGTAACGGCCAGATCAGCGATTTGAGTTGTATCTACCGCTCCAGCGCTGATCGTGACAGCAAATGTACCAGTACCGCTACCAGTGACGTCACCCGTCAGCGTGATAGTTTGGTCGCCAGTATTAGTACCAGAACTCGTGCCGCTGAAGCTGGATCCATTGGCCCAAGTGCCGTTAGCAAGCGCAAGAGTGCCTAGTCCAAGTGTGGTGCGTTGATCGGCAGCTGTTGCATCATCCAGTAATGCTCGACCGGCTGATGTGCAAGTGATTTCCTGAATGCTGCCTGCACCGCTAATCCGCCCCAGTAAAATGTCGCCGCTGGAAACGTTTTGAATTTTTGCGTAAGTAATTGCAGCGTTGTTTACATTTGCAGTGTCGATTGCATTGTTAGCGATGGTGGTCGTAAACGCACCAGTGCCGCTACCCGTGACATCACCTGTAAGTGTGATGGTTTGGTCACCAGTATTGGTTCCGCTGCTGATGCCGCTGAAGCTGGATCCATTGGCCCACGTACCAGTGGCAACAGCGAGATCGCCAAGACCAAGTGTGGTGCGTTGGGCGGCAGCTGTTGCATCATCCAGTAATGCTCGACCGGCTGATGTGCAAGTGATTTCTTCAACAGAGCCAGCGCCAATGGAGGCGCGGCCAAGGATGATGTTGGTATCGCTAGTGTCTTGGATCTTTGCGTAGGTGACAGCGTCATTGGCAAGCTCGGCTGTATCGACAACACCCGCTGAAATCGCCGTCGCAAACGTGCCAGTGCCGCTGCCAATAACGTCACCAGTAAGGGTGATCGTCTGGTCGCCAGTGTTGGTGCCGCTGCTGGTGCCGCTAAATGTGCCACTTTGGGTTGCAAGCGAGCCAAGACCAAGGGTTGTGCGTTGGGAGGCAGCGTCTGCGTCATCTAAAAGCGCTCGACCGGCTGATGTGCAAGTGATCTCCTCAACATCGCCTGTTCCTGCTGTGGATCGTCCCAGCAGAACATTGGTGTTGATGTCTTGGATTTTGGCAAAACTAACTGCGCCTGTGTCGATCTTTGCTGTCGTTACAGCCAGATTAGCTAGTTGAGCTGTATCGACCGCCCCGGTGCCGACGGTGCTGCCAGAAATCTTTGCTGCCGGGATAGTGGCGTCATCAACCAGGTCGAAGCCGCTCTCCAGCAGATCCTTGACTGTGATCTTTTTGGTTTCAGCCGCCGACAGATCAGCAACAGCAACCGGATCCGTGGCTTGCAGCGATGCCCCCGCTAAAGCGGGCAAATTAGAAATCTCAAGATCTGGCAAGGCTTTGCCTCCTTAGGTCCGCAGAGCGTATAGGTGTATTCTAATCTTCTTGGAGCAGGGGACTTCCGTCCTCTTGAAGCAGGTAGTCACCGCTTTCTTGCAGTAGATACACAGGTGGTCGCCCTTGCTTTAGAACGATTTGGTCGGAAGTGACGAAATCGATGCGTGTTTCGATCGCGCCTTCGCTTGAGACAGAAACGGAGACATTGGTAACGATGCACTTAGCTTCGTACCAGACGCTTTCGGGTTGGCCCGTACTTCCGGCATAAATAAAAAATCGCCCGTTGAAATCAGCGCCTTGTTGCACTCGGACGACCAGTCGCGCCAAGTATGACGGGAACTCAGGTTGGCTAGGTCTGTAGCCGGGGCCGATAAACGCTGGGCTGCTTTCCCACAGGCAGTTAAGGACTCCTTGACCAGAAATCAATCCTTGTTCGTATTGGCTGCGAAACTCATTGCCAAGAGATGTAAGATCTACGGTGTCGCGGCTAGTGGTTAGCTCAAAATCCCGTATCTTCGCCATAAAGCGATAACGGTCATTTTTTGTTTGTATTGTGATATTCTGCACCGTGCTGGGTGCAACTAGCTCTAGTGCATCGCCTTGCTGCCCAGAAAGTGAAGCCTGGAATTGATCGTAAAGGCGGATTCCGCCAGCATCATCAATATGAATGTACCACGATCCATCGGGATAGGTGTGGCCTGAAACCAGCTGGAGCGTAGACCCGTCAACAGTAGCGATTTCTACCCTATCGCCGGTGATTAGGGCTGAGACGTTGAAATCTACTGAAAACCGACGGCGGGATACGTTGACATCACTGGGATCCAGCACTGTCTCCAGTGGGGCGTCCGTTGAGTCGCGGTCTAACTCAACGGAACCTGTGTATCCAAGATAGACCGACATCAGACAGTCTCGGCCTTGGCGTGACCGGTGACTTCAAACGTTACGTCAACAGAGAAGACCTCGCCAACTGACATACTCATGCTGGCGCCAGTGATCCAAGCATAAACCTCGATGTATTTGGTTGAATCAACGTGCAACTTGAAGAGCACCGTGGTTGACTGAGTGGCAACGCCGTCTTCGGCGCTAGCCGCACCGGATTTGATAATGTTGTTGATAAATTCGCTGGCATTGCCGTCAGAGTGATAAAACACACGACAGCTGCCGCTCATGCTACGGACGCCGTTGATCAGAGTTCGGTCGGTGTCCTCAAGGCTGGTGGTTTCCAGTACTGCTTGCGACGCATTGAGCGACCAGTTCTGTACCTTGCCGACTTTGCTCCCGTCTAGGTAGAGCTGACCGTCGAGACCGCTGTAAAACGCCATGATGCGTCACTGTACGTTGATCACATTCTACACACCATCAAGGTAGCCGGTAAAGGTACATGTCACCGTGCTGATGCCAGGATAAACACTTTCTACTTGGGGTGGCTCGGCGTAGCGCCATCTCAGACCTGATGCAGACTCGCTTACTTTAGATGAAAGCGTAGAACCCAATCCAGCCAATCCGGTAGCGCTGGCAAAAGTTACGCTAGAAAAATTCGCCATGCGTTCTTCGTAATGATCTACGATTCTGGCCGCATCGTTGTCATCGATGTTTGCAAATGTCAGCGTCAGTTCCGCGTTGTACGGCTTTTGGCCGTAGCGGATCATGGTGGTCGCACCATTTAACGCCTCAAACGCAACCTGCGGAAATTTTCCTGGCCGGTAGCTGCGGCTTGTTGGTTTTAACCCTGATGGGAACGAAGCGGCCACAATCGCACCAATGCTCCTTTCAGTTTAAGCAAATTCGACGTCAAAGCCGCTGTCGTCCATAACCGCTAACGCACCGGACCCAGTTAGTGGAACGTGGCTTCCTACAACCTCGACCAAACCATCCTCGGCATAGCTCAAAGATTCAAGTTTGTAAATGCGATCTTCGGTAAAAGTGTTTCGCAATGTGTAGATGGTTCCGCGAAGGTTGCTAGCGATACCATTAGATACGTTCAGTGTTCCTTCATTTACAGCCGTTGAGCCCGGGATCCAGTAATACACCAACTGGGAGCCGTTCGGCAAAGCATAGGTGCTGGTAACAACGCCATCATCGCTTATCGCCCCATTGTTGAAACGACTTGTATGCGTAGCTTCGCTAACCAATCGAAAATATTCACCAGGCTGCAAACCCATTGCCATCTGTGGTGTGGTTTGAAATGTGACGCTATGCGTTACCAAAGTTCGAGTGCGGATAGCATTCATGGCGAATGCAATTGCTTGGGTGGGTTCTGCGGCAATAGGTACAGTGTAGAAATCTGTCATGTCAAAAGTTTCCTCTGGATCATTTGAATGATCACCGGCCTCTTCTGGATACGTCGAAGAATAGTTATTGGAAAGTTTTACAGTTACCGAGTTGATCTGAGGAAATCCGTTTTCGGTATCTTCCCGGTATAGGCACACTGCCTTGAATGGTTTGCGGTCTTCAGGCTCAAGGAATACAACCTTGAGGTTTCTGATATTGCCATCTGTAAATAACGCTGAAATCGGAGGCTTGCCTTGCCTATCTATGGAGCCATCGCTTCGGGTGATTGGCGAAGGCTTTAGCGCAAACCGCCCGCCTATGATCGTGAAATCCAGCAAACAGTAGGCTGCATTTTCAAAAATCCAACTGCGTAAATTTAAGCGATTTGAGATAACACCGTCCCACGTGAAGCCGTTTGCTTGGCAGTAGCGAGATGCAGCGGCCATAGAGCTAGCATCAACTTGCTCAGTGCCGATAAGCTTTCCGGCGCCGATCGAAGAATCTGTCAAAAGAGCGTAAACGATGTCCGGCAAAAGATTTGTTGGACCGTTGCTACCGTCTGGTTTGCTGACCCTGATTCCGTATTTAATAAATGTGGACAATTCGGATAAGGATGTCCATTCCTTATCTGACCATAGGTTCAGTCCTCCGATGGCAAGTAAATCATATTGAGGCCCAAAACCGTTAAATATCGGTGCGTCACCGTTATAGATTACTTCATTTACATAGACAACGGCGTGCTCCGGGCCAGACGAGTGGCTGGATTCTTCGTTATCGTATTTCATGTAATCAGCAAGCGCATCATAAGGGTTAAGGCTTTTCCCTAAATCGTTAATGTTAGGCCCAATAATCCATTCTTTGTTGTAAAAATTAGCCGCATCAAGCGATATGGGTACACCGGAAAAATAAAGGCTGCCAAAGCTGGTGTAAATCGGCCCTTGCCTTTGGCCTGGCCGTAACTGATAGATCACCGGCGTAGGATTTGTTCGAGGCAGCCAAAACTTATAGACTTCAACTCCCGGCACGGGAAATAGACGAAACTCGTGCTGGCCATAAGGGTGCTCGATGATGATATAGTTGTATTGATCTTGAGGTGTATTGCCTCGGATGCAAAACAGCGTGTTTGGACCATTCAAATTTGTCCACGCTTGGTCTCCGCGTTTACGGCCTTCCAGCAAGAAAAACGAGTATCGCGTGATGTATTTGTTGACCTGACCCAATCCGATATTACCTCCCTGATCCTCAAAATCACTAATTGTTTTATCACTGGGTTGCGTGTTGACGTTGGCGAAACTAATTTTTTTCCAGACATTGCTGCGTATTCCAATTTCAGTAATGCTGCAAGATCTTCGATTGGTAATAGTTGCTAGGGCTAAGCGTTGAATAGCAAATGTATCGTAAACGAAGGATGTGTCCAGAATGTTTTTAACGTCGAGCGTGTTGGACGGCCTGGATTCTGAAACCTCAAGTTCGTAGGATTTGTTAAGATCTTCGACATATGGATCTTGGGTGCTTATTCCTGTGCAAATAACAGGAGTCGTGCCAACGAGATATGCGCTCCCGATGCTCATATTGGCATCAGTATCAACGCGGCGTGACAACTGCGTTTGTTGTATGTCTTCTTGGCCCCAGTCGCCCCAGTTGTAATCTTTGGATACCCCACCTGCTATCGAATACGTCATGGTGGTGCCTTTTTGAGAAAAGTTTCCGTAAACATTTGTCAATGCCGCTCCAATTGGATACACTTGTGCTAATTTGTCGCGTTTTGTGCGAGCGCGATCTTTAACTTGCCAGCCTGTACCATCTGGAATGAGCACAAGTTCGTAGGGAAGTTGAAATGCCATGCCGTTTGGCATCGGTGAATATAACCCAAATTGCGTCTGAGATGATGGTGTGCGTGTGCTACAAAAGTCAGGTTTTTGCCGATCTGGATCACCAGCACGAAAAACGTTGAACGGGTAAGGCCCGCGTGTGTCTGTGTCCTGTGTTTCTGGATACTGACCGTTACCACTCGTGACAACATCAGGCCGCAATCTGCCGCCATCGGGTGCAAACAACAATCTAGATTTGTTTTGTGGATATGTGGCCAGCAAAGATTCACCAATAGCAAAGCCTGCAAAATCGGGACGAGCCGCAAGCGGACCACTGGAAAATAAATAAATCCCTTCAAACTGCTGAGTTGTGCCCCAGCTAGTCATGCGTGACCACAGCAAACGAGACGACACACGAACACCACCCTTTTTGCTTGCGGGGTTGTAATTCGCAAATACAAGTGGAATAATTTCGCCTAATGATGCTACGGATTGGACGGAATCGAATCCTGATTGAGTGGCGAAACGCTTTGCGCCAATAGCATCTGCTGTTTTTAGCTGCGGCGGCGCTTC
>Ga0136656_1000570_pt1 | contig 12903 bp, 17 predicted proteins | sample CPBDNA_9_FD_94862 | JGI IMG/M metagenome (GOLD analysis project Ga0136656, IMG submission 94862) | Freshwater to marine salinity gradient microbial communities from Chesapeake Bay, USA - CPBay_Sum_15_0.8_DNA (version 2) | ecosystem: Environmental > Aquatic > Marine > Coastal | place: USA...
ATAATTTGGCTGAAGAGATAAATTGAAAGGATTCTTATGTACGATTCTAGTTACAGTTTCGAAGGAATGTATCCTATTGCAAGAAAGCCAATTAAGATTAATAAAATTTCTTCTGAAGAAATAATTTTGCCTAGAGAGTGGCAAGAAGAAGCATTCTTGAAAATTTATGAAGAAAATTCTTTAGTGCAAGCATTTTGTGGAAGTGGTAAAAGCGTGTTGGCAATTATGGCCGCAAGTGCAGATTTCATTAATGAAAAAAGAAAACAATTAGTCATAGTTCCTCAAAAACATATTGGTGATGGATTTTTGTCTTATGGTAAATATTATTTGCCTGATCCCATCAAAAAGCATGTCCAGTATTGCATACCTACTGATTTTTGCAACGACAGCGAATCTAAGGTTAAAAAACTTATTAGTTTTTTGAAAACTCCTTTTTCAAGAGAAATAGGAACATATGAAGGTAGCATAGTTGTTGATAAATGCATGGCCGTTGCGACTCACGCTGCATTCAATAAAGCTATGTCTATCATTATGGACAATAATTTAAAATTAGCACCTTTACATGTAATTGTCGATGAAGCACATCATGTAAAAACAAAAGGAATAGATTCTGAACGTAACAAATTAGGAGAACATATTAATTATATTTACCAAAATCCAAATAATAAATTTTTGTTTTTGTCTGCAACTCCGTATCGCTCAGACAAAGGGACTCTGATTCCTTCAAATGATTTTTTGAAATATAATTTAGATTTTATTGAGCACTTCAAGACATTAAATATTAAAAATGTTGATGTAAATTTTGTTGAATATGAAGATCATCCTGTTCATTTGATGATTAGGAATATTTTGGAAGAATCTAAAATAATAAAAAAAGGAAAAGGAAAAGGAAAATATCTTCCTAAAAATCACCATTTGGTTATTGTTCCTCCGAGAAATAGCAAATGGAGAAAAAACGATCCAGATTTATCTATATTCTTTAGCATTTTATATAGTTATTTTGATTCTGATATTGTTTTAGATTTAGTTAATTTTCAGACTCAAAACGAAAACAAAAAAACCCTTATTAAACAACCAAAAAAAGAACCCGATGGATCGCCAATTAAAATTATTGTAACATGTATGTTAGGCCGAGAGGGAACCGATTGGTGTCCATGTGATCGTTTGCACAATTTGTCCATTGAATCAAAAAATGGTGCTGGCCTTGCGGTCCAGACATTTGGTCGTGCTTTTAGAAAATTCAAGGGAAAGACAAAAGTCAAATTATTTTATTACATTAATAAATTTATGACTTTAGATGATTCAGAAACAAAAAGAGAGTTTCTTAGCGAGCGGCTCAATGTAATTCTTGCATTAATGCTGGTGGATGATTTGTTTTCTCCAATAGAACTTCCTTTTCATGAGTTTGCAGATGAAGGCAATCCTAAAAAAGTTTTGTTGAGAGATGTTTATGGAGAAGAACAATATGCTTCTATGAAGGAATATATTTTTGATAAAATTTTCGAATTAGAAATGAGAGATCTAAATATAGAACCATTTATTCGTAGTGTTATTCAAGAATATGAAATGTTGATACATGTAAATGAAGAAGACGTAATTGATGCTTTCAAGTGTTTGATTTTAAGAGCAAAAAGTAAAAATCTAAGAACATCTCGATTCGACATATTGCAATTAAGAAATATAGGATTTGATATTGTTATTGAAAAAGAAGGTTTGCAAGGAAAATTTTATAATGGTAAATTAGATGCTGAACAATTTGAAAAATTTCGTAAAATCATGTCTTCTAAATTGTGGACAGAAGATGAATTGGGACTCATTTCATCAAATATGGTAAATCTTTTATCTAAAATCAAAAAAAGAAAACTTGAAGGCGAAAAAGAAAAGCCTATTGTAGATGAATTTATTATGTACTTAAACATTTTTCATCGTTCATATTGCGAATTAGAAGATCTTGGTTTTGAATCTTTTTATAAGATTCTAAAAACAAAAATATCTGAGAGCAAAGAGTTTTGTCAAAAAAAAATAATTCAAATCAACGAAGTGTTGCCTGTTGGATATGAAATTAGATTTGACTTTCCTTCTAATTTGATGAATAAAATTCCTTATTACAATTGAAATTTAAAATTCTAATTTTACAAAAATATCATTATTGTAACAAATTCTATAAATATTATCATCAACTTTTAAATTAATTAATAAAAAATTGGAATAATTTGGGTCTAATTTTCCAAAAGTTTCTGTATTTGTTGAAAAAATTATTCTTTTTTTATCATTTTTTTCAAAATTTTCTTTTACTATATCTGTGACATCTATTTGTATATCAGGATATTTTTCAGGACAGCCTTCATCAATTTGGATATCAATAGGACCCCATAAACAATTTAGTATTTCAATTTTTTTATTTTTGAAAAAATCTTTATCTAAATAAGTTTCTATTGGCAAATTGGTAAAATAAGAAACCCAATCGTAGTGATAATATTCTTTTGATTTGTATGTTTTTCTATATCTATGTATCCAATTTTCGTAATCCCATCTACTTCTTGTTTCTATAGGCTCACTATTATTCTTAATGTAAGACAGATTTGCCCACCAAAAATTTCCCCAATAAGTTTCAAAATTGCATGACATTCCACAAGTGTCGTATTGTTCTAAGTCGTTTATACATTGTGGATAATTATCAATTAGATGTGATTCTAAAGCATTTCTCCAAATATTAATTCCTTCTATTTTCCAATCACATTTTTCTTTTGTAATAAAATTTCTATAATCATTCGACACACCTTTAGCATGAAAATAAAATACTTTTCCTTCATATTCTTGTGCTAAGTCCCATACTTTTTTAATTGCTATAAACTCGTAGTAATTTTTATTTGTTTTGAAAATATTTACTTTGTCTCCCATTCCTTGAAATAATTCATCTATTCCTTCGAATTTGTTTTCTAAATCAATACAAGTAACTTCTATTTTATCACACCATTGATATAATCCTGTTGATTTCAATCTTTCAATTTGTGATTTGACAATTTCTTTATATCTACCTACACAAAAAATATGATAAACTATAAAATTCATTATTACTCCTTTAGGTATTACTATTTATTTGAGATAAATTAAAAATAAAACTCTCGACAGAGTAACATCATGACATACAAAGATTTATTAGTTGCTTTATCTGGAATCACTCCAAAACAAGCATATAAAAAATTAGAAAAAAATCCAAATGATCAAAATAAATTCATTTATGAACAAATAATTATAAAAGATCCGAAACATGCTTATTGGTACGCTCGAAATATATTAAAAAATAAATGGAAAGAAGCAGAAGAATATATTAAAAATCATCCATATTGGGCTTATCGTTACGCCAAAGATGTTATAAATGGTAGATTCTTAGAGGCAGAACCTAGCATTAGAAAATCTCCAAGAGATGCTTACAATTATGCTTATTTTATAATTGATGATGATAATTTCTGGAAGATAAATTAAAAATTACTCTTTGCAGAGTTTTGTGGGAAGTGGGTTTGCATCAAGATAAATTAAAAACTACTCTTTGCAGAGTTTTGTGGCAAGTGCCAACAAAAAGAAAATTGACATAACTATTAGATGTTATAATTAAAAATTACCGATGACACAATGTTACATACAGGAGAACCATTATGAAGATTTCAATGCCAAAAGAATTTTTGAACGCAATGTCCGATTACTACAGTGGCAATCAAACCGCACTGTCCGATGTTGTAAATAACTATGCGGGAAATGAAGATAATACAAATTCTTATGGAAATGTTTCCGATAGCCTTCCGCTTGATTGGTGGAAATTTCTATCTTTAGAAAATTTTATCAACAACATTATGAACCATGACCTTGTAAGTGAATTTTGGGAAAATTGGAGAAACCCCACCGCAATAAATAAAAGATATTTGTTGGAAAAGAATCTTATTAAGAGTTATGGCAAACATAACAAGGATAAAATTTTAGGAAAAAAGTATTCGTTTGAAGAATTTTTTGATATGTTTGCCCCTTATACTGAGTTGGGAAACTCTTGGGAAGAACTTTGTGAAATTCTTTGGAGAATAAACCTTGCAGTTCTTTTAGCAGAATCGCTTGGCTTAGAAATTAAGCCCATAAAAAAATGCCCCGAAAAAGATATGGGAATTTCATTTGATGAAATCAATGAATTTGCCGAATTTGAGACTGTTTCTAAAAACATTAGGAAAATAATTATCAAAAATTTTCTCGGACTATTTAAGAAAAAAAGTTATAAGATGAAGGATTAGAAGATTGGCTGTTTGATAAAATTCAAACATAACGCAAATATGACAAAAATTCAAGAAATTCAAGAAAAACTAAGTTTAGACGCTAATAGTATAGAAAAATTCGTAGAAAAACAAAAAAATAATTTTTTGAATTTTCTAAAAAATCCTACAGAAATTGTCACAAAAATAATTCAAGCAACACTAATAGAAAAAAATTACGAAGATGTTGCAAAAGATTTAAATTTACCACCAACATATGTTAAATCAATTGGAGAACTCATACAAACCAACAACGAATTTGTTAAAAATTCTAATTCTTTCGAGTCTTTTCTTCAATCTTTGGACGAAAAAAATATAAATCTTGATTCTTTTCTTAAAATAAATCCTTTTCTTAAAATAAATGATGAACCAAAAGAGTTTGTAATTAGTATTCTTTCGCCTGATGAAAAGTATGAATTAAATTTAAATTATACATGTGGATTATCTCAATATTACCAACTAAAAAATAACTTATATCTAGAAATATACGAAAACAACTGGGTCTGTAATTTGAGAAATCAAACAAATATAAAACACTATTGGTTAGAAGCCGAAACTATTGAAGAAAAAGAAGAAATGTTGCAATTTTTGTTACTAGGATGTAAATTTTTTCCTTATCCCTAAAAAGGATATAAGCAGATATTTAATAAAAAGCATAATATTATAGTAAAAAGTTTTGTGGCAAGTGCCAACAAAAAGAAATTTGACATAACTATTAATAGTTTATGCCAGTTCCTTATACTGAATATGTTGAAAAAAATAAAAAACTTTTATTTCAAGAAAATAATTATAAGGTTACAAAATCTACAGAATCTAAAGCCTTAGAACTTATATCTTACGGAGGATCTTTTTTTATTAAAAAAGAAGAAAAATTTAATACTATTATTTTTTCAACAGAAAATTCTTCCACTCTTTGCTCATCTTTGACTAAAGCAATACTAAGTCGGGAAGAAGAAACATATAAGAATTTCGTAATACTAATAAACGATAGATACTTGAAATTAAAGAAAGTTTCTTAATGAAATATGGACTTTGCTGTATTGTTTTGGAATTGGAACCAAAAAAGTTCAAAAAGATTACTTACAAAAGATTTAGTCAGTTAGATCGACAAGATGCAATAAAAATTCTTAGCGAAAGAATATTAAATAATATTGATGTTACCTATCACGCAATTCAGTATTGTCAAAAAAGAAATTATTGTTATCGACTATCAAGCGATTTGTTTCCACTGATAACATATGACAAAGCAAATGTATCTTTAGAAGATTTACCAGATTATCAACAAATTATAGACCTATTTAAAAAAATAAATAATTTTATATCTGCAACAAAAATTCGTGTCAGTTGCCACCCAAGTGAATTTAATGTTCTTGCATCTAAAAATACTCAAGCAGTTTCTAAAACAATAAGAGAATTAAATTTTTATTCATGGTTTATGGATCAAATTGGTTGCGATAAAAATCACAACAGTCCGATGAACCTTCACATAAATAATAATGAAGGAGAACCAGAAGAAATTATTGATAGATTAGTTGCTAACTTAAATAAATTAGATTCAAACTGTAGAAATAGAATAACAATTGAAAATGATGATAAAATTAATTGTTGGAGTGTCAATAAATTAATTAAATATTATCATTCTCAAACTAATCTTCCAATTTGTTTTGATTATTTGCATCACAAGTGTCACCCAGACGGTCTTACAGAGCAGCAAGCGGTGAACGCTTGCTATGACACTTGGAACAAGACAAAGCCTTTGTTCCACTATAGTGAAAGTCGAGAAGGCAAAAATCCCCGAAGACATGCCGATTATCCTTCTAAGAAATTTGATAATTATGGTTTGGATTTCGATATAGATTTTGAACTGAAAATGAAAGACAAGGCAATAAACCATTATGTAAAAGAAATTGCAATCTGAAAATTAAAAATTTACCTGTAGCGAGTATTGAAAGTAAAACGGTCGTTCAAACAAAAAAACGAGAAATCAATAATGATCGATAAATCGGTAAATTTCATCACATGGTCAGATTTTAAAAACACTCAAATGTATGATTGTTTGACAAAAGCATATTTTAGTTTTGAAAATGAAAAAGATGAAAAAAAGTGGGGAGTATCAGATATAAATCAATACAATATAGAAGGTGGTTCTTATTTTTGCACAACTAATAATTGTGTATCACATTACAGAGACAACCCAGGTTATGACAGAGAATATGATTTTGAATTAGATAATAATACAATTATTGCTATATCTTATAATGAATATTTAATGCAAGATGAAAAACTGAAAGAAATAATATTGCAAAGTTCAGATGGATTTTATTGCCCCAAGTGTGATACTTATGGATTGGTTGTTTGGAATAGAAATAAGATTAGTTTCGCATAACTTTTTAACAATGAAAGTAACAACAACCAGTCCAAGGATAAACTAAAATGAGTGCTAGTAATACTGACTCTTGCAAACTTTTCAATCTTGTTCAACATGGCAAAAAGAAAATCCTATATCCAGAAAAAAATAAGTTTAATTCCGTTATTGACAAAGATTTACAATCCATCGAATCTAAAATTGAAAAAATTAACTTCAAGCACGTTAGCAACATTACTGTGGACGAAATTCTTCTTGTAAATGATTTAGAAATTATTCGTAAAAAACTTGAATTTACAAGAAAAAATTTCAACAAAATTTGCAATGAAATTAAAGAAATTTGGACCAATAATCAAGTAAAGTCGGATGAAGAACGATTGGCCGATATTATCTACGAAATTGATCTAAGTTGTGACAATATTGAACAAGGATTCTCAAGTTACGATGATTTATTTGTTTTTATTCATAAAGGCATGAAAAACACAATTAATTATATATCCAAATTTGGTTGTGTTTCTTGTCCAACAAGCCATGAGTGTGAAATTTGGAATAATCATCCTTGGGAAAAAATAAAATAAATCTCAAGATAGATTACTCTTTTAATTCTAATTCGTCAGGCTTTGGATAATATAATTCCCAAGGTTTCCACTTGATTCTTGTTTTATATTCATAAACATCTAATCCATTTTCTCCCATACATTGATATTCGCAATGATACCATTCTTCTCCTTCAATAAACTCACTATCTTTAATTATTTCGAAGAACTCAGGTGAAATGTTATTTTCTCCAATTATTTCAAAAAATAATCTTTTTCTTCCTATGTCAATCAAAAAATATTCTATCTCTTGATTGTATTCTATAGGATAAAATATATGCTTTACTGATCTTTCAATTATCGGTGTTCTATTGCCCCAGTAATTAGCATGTGCAATGAAACCAACTGACAATCCAGCAAAAATTAATAAAAATTGATAAAATAAAGTTCTAATAACTGTCTTGAATATAATCAAAATAACCTCTCCTATAAATTAAAAATAACTCCTAACCTTACCAATATAGATTCCCTCTACTTTAGGAAATATCAATATGATTATTTATAGTCTTTTAGACAAAATTCAAGAAGAAATAATTGATAAAAAAAATCCTGTTCGTGGCATGATTTTCGGTGGAACAAAAATAGAAATTCATCAAAGAGATCTTTTTACTGTTGTTCTTGAAATGCCTATGGGAAGATTTGATAATCCTGAGCATAATTTTTTAGACAGTTGTAGGGTTGGTGATTATTTGTGGATTGAAATTTCCTACGAAAAAGTAGTTGATATATTAAATGGAAAAAGTAAACTCATAGATCAAGATTGGGCGTGGGATGACGAATAAGGGTTATCTAAAAATGGAATGGATGAACTACCCCCCCCAGCGAAAAGTAGGGGTTTTCTCGCCACCTAACAGATAAATTAAAAATTACTCTTTGCAGATTCGATTTTCTTGTTCTCATGTGCTAAAACTATAAAGGAAAAAAATGGCTGTTATTTCTAAAAAGATCGAAGATGTTGTGAGTGGAAGCATCAAGGTAAATATTCCAGTTCTTAAGTTGATTAAGAAAGCGACAAGAAAGCATCTTCCAGAATTTATCCCAGAAATCAAACAAGATTTGACTAATCAAATCAAAGAGGCTGCAAAAATTCTTCAGCCTTATTTGATTGTTTTGCCCAATCAAAAAGAAATCAAACTGATTGGAAATCAACATGAAAAATTTGAAAAGGCATTGTGCTTTTTGAATATTCATAAGCAATTGTTTTTGTGTGGTCCAACAGGAAGTGGAAAGACTCATTTGAGTGAGCAATGTGCAAATGGATTAGGTTTGAGTTTTTCTCACCTATCTTGTACTGCTGGCATGTCTGAGTCTCACCTAACTGGACGTATGCTTGCAGATGGATCATATGTTCCAACCGATTTTGTAAATGCTTATGAAAATGGTGGCGTCTTTCTACTTGATGAAATTGACGCTGCTGATTCAAATGTTTTGCTGCTTATCAATTCTGCTATTGCTAATGGAAAACTATCTGTTCCAAACAGAAGAGATAATCCAGTTGCACTTAGACATGAAAATTTTTATCTTATTGTATCTTCGAATACATGGGGGCATGGAAGTTTTGAATATAGTGGAAGAGAAGTTTTAGACAAAGCTTTTCTTGATAGGTTTTGTGTTGCTAAAATTTATGTTGATTATGATGAAGAACTAGAAAGAAAGATCACAGATAACTTTAGTCTTACCAAAAGGCTTCAATATGTAAGAAATAATTGTAAGATCGAAAGAAGTATAAGTACTCGACTAATTATAGATTCTTACAAAATGACAAATTCATTTAGTCAAAAGGAAATTTGTGACATATTGACTCTTGGCTGGACAGAAGAAGAAATTGCTAAGTTTCATGATGCATTTTCAGAAGCAGTGGCAGAATTCCCAGAAGAAGAAAAAATTGCTGATGAAACTGAAGACGTTGAAAACGCTGATTCTGAAGAAACTACTGAAGAAGAAGAAACTACTGAAGAAGGTAGTGAAATTGATGAAGTCATTTGATCAAAAGAAAGGAAATGTCAAAATGGAAAATGATTGGAACTTGATTGATTGTATCAAAGATTATTCGCTAAAACTCAACAAAGATGCGAATAATGTTGAAGATCTTAAGTATATTTTAGACAAAATGATTCCTGATGTGCTGGATGATTTAAACAAAAAGAATCAGCAAAAAGAAAGGAAATGTCAAAATGGAAAATGATTGGAACTTGATTGATTGTATCAAAGATTATTCGCTAAACTCAACAAAGATGCGATTTGCAAAATTGTTTAGCAAACCTATTGATAGATGGTTTGGAGACAAATACTTTCATTAATTCGAAACGATAAAGATAATAAAAGGACCAACATGGAACGAAGTCCATAGTTTAGGAAAAAATTATGATTGTCAAAAAAATTAATAAAAATACTTCAATTGCAATATTGAATAATCCAACCGAAGTAATGCACAAAAAATATGATAATATAAATTTAATTACAGATTCTTCTTATGCAGGAAATCTAAGCCAAATTTCGAATGATGATTGGGCATTTGGAGAAGATATTTCTGGCAAAGAAACATGGGAGATGCTCATGAAAGGAAGACTTAGCGAAAAAATTCAAAAGAAATATGATGAAATAAAATCTGTATTTAAAAGAGAAACGCCAATTCCTTCTGTCAAAAGAAGAAGAAATAAAAATGAGTACGATGGAGAAATTTGTATTGATTCTTATTTGGCAAACGATCCTTCTTATTATAGAAAAGTAAAAAGAGTTAGCAGTAAAACTAGATCTATTAGAGTTTTGGTGAATGTTGGTTACAATTGCAGCAATTCAGCAGAAACATTGTTCAAAAATGTAAAACATGCAATCAACAGAGTAGAAAATTTAATTAAAAATGGATATCTTGTAGAAGTTTATGCAGTAAGTTGTTCAACAAATTTAGGAACAGATCAATTCAAAAATTTATTCACACTAATTAAGATCAAAGAGTCAGATAAACCAATTGATTTCTATCGTTTGCAAACTGCTGTTTTGCCTGGATTTTTTAGATCTGCTTTGTTTAGAGCAAAAAATGTAATTAATGATCTTTATCAAGCAGAAATGGACTCAGGCTTAGGGGAACCAATTAACACTCAACAACATGTAGATTTGTTGAAATCTACTCTTGACCAATTAGAAAATCAATTTGGTTCAAAATTCATATATTTTGATGGCAGTACAGAAGAAGGTAAAAAAGGCATTGAATCAAATTCTGTGCCAAGCCTAAAAGAAAAAAAGCGTTGTGGTTGTTGTTAGGACTGTTTCAATTATTAATAAAGGAGATTTAAAATGAGTGTTAAAACCGATTCTTGCAAACTGGTCTAACCAAAAGAAAGAGAGAATAAAGGATAATAAAAATGAATACCATAATTGATATAACTTCTCTTGATGATATTACAAAGCAAAAAATTGCACAATTTCACCGCCGCATTAATGTGGAGTTGTCCGCTGGCATGGTGGATGAGGTTGTACAAATTGTTCGTTTTTCTGATAATCTTGCCGATCAATTGGAAGTTGATCGCACACAGTTCTTTAGGCAAAACTTTTGGTCTTGATACCAACAAAGACGAGAGTTCGATTCTCTCTAAATTAAAGTGCAATTTTTTCAAATTCCTGGGACAATAATTAAAAATTAATCCTTGTCATATCCATGAAAGGATAAACCCATGAAACTTGACTTTTCACAATATCATCTGAAAGACAAATACAGAAAAGTATTAGAACATCTTTCTGATGAAGATAAAATTAAAACTGCATTCAAAAGAAATGCTAACTTTATTTTATTGAGTAATATTTGTGAATATTATAACCTAAGAAAACATCCATTAATTAAAAAATTAGGCTTAGAAAAATATGGAAAACATCCACAAAATGCTTATTATTATGCAGAAAAAATAATCAAAGGCAGATGGAATGAAGCAGAAGAATATATTAAAAAAGATCCAGAATGGTCTTATTATTATGCCGAATATATAATAAAAAGCAGATGGCCAGAAGCAGAAGAATATATTAAAAAATATCCACAATTTGCTTGTGAATATGCCAAATATATAATAAAAAGCAGATGGCCAGAAGCAGAAGAATATATTAAAAAAGATCCACATTATGCTTATTGGTATGCCAGTGAAGTAATAAAAGGCAGATGGATTGAAGCAGAAGAATATATTATAAAAGATCCACGTAGTGCTTGTTATTATGCCATAAATGCAATTAAAGGCAGATGGCATGAAGCAGAAGAATATATTATAAAATCTCCACAATTTTCTTATTATTATGCCAATGAAGTAATAAAAGGCAGATGGCATGAAGCAGAAGATTATATTAAAACTAATCCACAAAGTGCTTATTTTTATGCCAGAGATGTAATAAAAGGCAGATGGCCAGAAGCAGAAGAATATATTAAAAAAGATTCATCTTCTGCTCGTTGGTATGCCATATATGTAATAAAAGACGAAAATTTCTGGGAAAAAAATTATGCTCATGCACAAATTAAAAATTAGGTAGATGGTACACTTTGTTGGACGATTAACCCTGAAAGGAAACTAAAATGAGTTGTTGTTCTACTACTAATAATAATGTTGACAAAAAAGCAGAAGCATTAAAAAGTCCACAAAGTGCTTATTTTTAATCGGTGACGAAGACTTTTGGGAAAATATTTTTGTATATGACGATCCTGCTGCTGTTATTAAAGAAAGCGTAAAAGCCAAGTTAGAGCAAGAAGAACTAAATTCCGAATCAATGAAATATCAACGAAAGGACAAACTCATGGAACAAAAAGTTTACGATTTTCTAAATCAATACAATAACGAAAACAAACTCAGAATCATACTAACTTCGAAAAAATTAGATGATAGTCAAAAATATGATTTAATTAATACTTATAAATTAATTACAGAAAATAAAAATCGTTATTCTGAAAAATTAGAAAATATAATTAAAACTAAAACTGATCCACATTATGCTTATGTATATGCCAGAGATGTAATCAAAGGAAGATGGAAAGAAGCAGAAGAATATATCAAAACTGATCCATATTGGGCTTTTCGGTATGCACGAGATGTAATCAAAGGAAGATGGAAAGAAGCAGAAGAATATATTAAAACTAATCCACAAAGTGCTTATTTTTATGCCAGAGATGTAATAAAAGGTAGATGGCCAGAAGCAGAAGATATAATTAAAAAACATCCAGAATATGCTTTTAAATATGCCAATAAAGCAATCAAAGGCAGATGGCCAGAAGTAGAAGATATAATTAAAAAACATCCAGAATGGTCTTATTATTATGCCAAATATACAATTAAAGGCAGATGGAAAGAAGCAGAAAATATAATTAAAAAAGATCCACATTATGCTTATTTTTATGCCAAAGATGTAATAAAAGGCAGATGGCATGAAGCAGAAGAATATATTAAAACTAATCCACAAAGTGTTTATTTTTATGCCAATAAAGCAATCAAAGGCAGATGGAAAGAAGCAGAAGAATATATTAAAACTGATCCAGAATATGCTTATTTTTATGCCAAAGATGTAATTAAAGGCAGATGGCATGAAGCAGAAGAATATATTAAAACTGATCCAGAATATGCTTATTTTTATGCCAAAGATGTAATTAAAGGCAGATGGCATGAAGCAGAAGAATATA
>Ga0136656_1000571_pt1 | contig 12902 bp, 8 predicted proteins | sample CPBDNA_9_FD_94862 | JGI IMG/M metagenome (GOLD analysis project Ga0136656, IMG submission 94862) | Freshwater to marine salinity gradient microbial communities from Chesapeake Bay, USA - CPBay_Sum_15_0.8_DNA (version 2) | ecosystem: Environmental > Aquatic > Marine > Coastal | place: USA...
CTTTTTCTCTGCCAAATATAAAAGTCATTCATCCAGTATTTGCGAGCTCCTGACCTTGATTCAAAAAACTCTCTAAAGTCACTCTCTGAGGTCAAAAACATCGGGCTATTATGAATAGTCAATTTTATGGAAGCTAGACTTAGAGCTTTTGCCAATCTAGTACTTAGCCAATCATCTACTACATCATATAGATCCACTGCCTCAATTTGATGCTGTTGTAGTATATAAGCTATAGACTCAGTTGTAGCTAATTGATGGAATTCAATATACTCTACCTTGATCTGATTATGCTCTAGATATTGCCTATACCTTTGCATACTAGCTCGATGCAAAACTAACTTTTGTTTATGAAATTTAAATTCACTAAAATATAAAGGCTCTTCTATCAAAAAGACTATGTCCCTATTATTGAGCCTAGTAATATCTTCAAAAAGTTGATGTGGATAGATTAAAAATGCTGTTTTCATATTATATATTATTAATCTTAAAGAAATATACTATCTATTATTTTTTTATATCTCTAAATTACCATTAACCTCCTGAGATCTATTTTGTATATTATGTATAATATCTAGACAAGCTACTACTCCGATCATAATAGCATTATCTGTAGATAAAATTTTATTTGGTACTAAGAGTTCAACTTGATTTTTATGTGCATAATCCTCAAAAGCTTGTCTCAATTTGAGATTAGCAGTAACCCCTCCTCCTATCACTATTTGTCTAATATTATAAGTGTTCACAGCCCAATTTAGTTTGGATACTAATAAATCTATCACGGCTTGTTCAAAACTGGCACAAATATTAGACATATCTTCCTCATTTTGCGGTGGATTATCTTTAATATAATATAAAACAGCTGTTTTTAGACCCGAAAAAGACATTTTACCATCTCCCGAGTTAATCATTGGTCTTGGGAATTGAATAGCTTCACTATCTCCTGTGTCTGCTAATTTGGAAACTTTAGGCCCTCCCGGATAGGCTAAATTTAGCATTTTAGCTACTTTATCAAAAGCCTCACCGGCAGCATCATCTTGAGTAATTCCTATTATTTCATAATCATTATAAGCTTTGACTAAAACCAACTCCGTATGTCCTCCAGAGATAGTATAGGCAATAAAAGGGTATTCTGTAGGTACTGTACCTACTAGATTCTCATCTAGTAGTCCTGAGAACATATGTCCATGCATATGATTAACTGGAATTAATGGCACTCCTAATATTTCTGCTAAAAGCTTTGCTAAATTTACCCCTACATAAAGAGATGGCTCTAATCCAGGACCTACTGTAACAGCAACAGCATCAATATCCCTACCATTACGATTTATAAACTCCTGCAGCATTACTGGAAGTTTCTTATTATGTAGTCTAGCTGCAAGAGCAGGTACTACTCCTCCATATTGACTATGCTCATTGATCTGTGAGTATAAAATATGATCAAGTACTTTAAAATTTCTAGCTTCTTTATCTAAACTCAATAAAGCTAAGGCCGTTTCGTCACACGATGTCTCAATTGCTAAAATCTTCATATATGTTATTATAATAAATTAAACTAACTATAACATAAAGAAGTATTGATATTCAATACTTCTTTATTAATATAAATTTAATGTGTAAATAAAATTTATGGAGCAGTTTCTTGTACAACACTAATTCCAAAGTAGGTAAGCTCTTTAAAAGGATCTGCACTAGCACCACCATTATCTTTTACTGTAACCTGTACTTTTAGTTTTTGTGGAGCTTCAACACTAGGATCTAAATTAAATTCAACTGATTGATTGCCCGCACCAGATGTTATAGGATTTCCCACTAAACTAACTGGTTGATTATTTAAATCAAGTACCTGCCAATTAGTATATGTATAAGGAAATTTACCTCCTGTTGTAGTAGCTGTTGCTTTAATTTTTCTATCTTTATTGAATTGTATAGTAATATCTGATGTCAAAGGACTTCCAATACCCTGCAAACTAAGAGTAGATCCTGCGTCAAATACACCTCGCTCAACATAAATATTATAGTTTCCTGTAAGATTCCCAGCTGGGATACCAACTTTACCAGCTAATAGATTTTGTATTGGACTATTAGAAGGTACCGACCAAATGGTTTCTGAATCAGATGTTACATCTATTTCTGGAGTAGAAGTATTAGCGTCATCATCAAAGTATGCTTTAAATTGAACTTCTTGAGCATTATTAATATCAGAGTTTTTTACTATAAAAGATGGATCAATTCTTAATATAGGATATTTAGTCTGTATTGGTTGACTAACACCACTTATATTTTTACCATCTATCTGGACTTTTGCAGTTACCTGAGTATAGCCTTCTTTATTTTTCTTACCCTGGACTGTAGCTCTTCCTGTGTTAACATTAATTACTCCTAAGGTATTATTATCTTTTGACAACCAATTTATGCCATAATTATCTCCAATTTCTGTCTCAACTTCTTGCCCATTATCATCAAACTCAATTAATGTCGCAGTAAGAATTGTAGTTTCAGGATAAATCAATGTATTGTTCTCAGCTTCAATCTTAAGGTATGGCTCATTATCTGCTAAAACAGTTACTTTTGCAGTTTTTGATTTATTCAAATAACTTGCTGTGATAGTAGATAAACCTTTACTTAAAGCTTCAAATTGATTTAAATTGAAATTTTTTAACACATTAATATTACTTGATATCCAGGATGTTGAACTAGTTACTTCTTGTTCTGGGTTACTAGCTTGACCATCTGAGTCATAATAAGATGTATATGATATTTTTTCTCCAATTCTAATCCTTAAATCACTAGGGTATATCCTAAAGGTAGACTCTGGAGAATTAACAAAGAACCATCTAGTTTGTGATCCCTGAGCTGTACCTTCATTTTGTTTGGTACAATCCTGGAACCAATCCATTCTAATCTTATGCCATCCTGGGGTTAACGGGGTATTAGATATAGATGGAACCCCAAATGATATACTATTAGTATTAGAAGAATACCAATTAGAGTATCTAGATGGAACATAGTAATCTCTATCATAAAATGGAGTATTATTATCATCTAAGTAAAATGATAGTTTTAAATCTGAAGGATAATCTGTACAATAAGTAATAGCAGCAGCTCCTTGTAAAGGTATAGTTTCTCCATATGCGTATTTTTTTGGATCTGGTTGTGGGCTAGTAATATTAATTGAAACAGCTGTACAAGGCCCAGCCATAGCTGTATCATAACTAAGACCCAATCCTATAAACAATAGTGGAATCAAGAAGAGCTGAGAATTAATACTTTTCTTTCTTATGAAGTAGAATATTACCCAAATAATGAATACTATCAAAGCTAAAATTCCAGCTACAAAGAACATTATATTTTGATTTTTCATGGCATCTACTGAATTTATAACTTCATCTTCATTATAAGCTAATATTTTGGAGTGTAAATTAGTATCATCTTTTAATAAATCAGCTTTTACAGTACATTCTTTTACATTTTTATCTACTGGAATGGTTACCTGCAAATTCCTATTTGAATTTAGGTCAACAATATTTTCTACTATTTTTTGATAGCTATCACTACATGTAAGGGTGGTTACTACTTTTACATTACCCAAAGATTTAATTTCTCCTTCTGAAAAATGTAGGTCTGCCCTATCTGATAACTGCATATCTACAATAGCCTCATCTCCTTTATTGAAATTAGTTTTATTAATTGTTAAATTAATAATACGACCAGACTCACCACTTACAACCCAATGAAAATCAATTATATTAGATATACTTTGTCCATCTTTTTCAAACAATAACTCAGCAAAATAACTTCCTGCTATATCTAATTTAGGCACAGCTATTTCGAAGGATTGAGTAGCTCCTTTTTCTAGTTTAATAGTATCTAAATCTTGACTTTGATAAACAACTTTTTCACCAGCTGCTCTTTCATAAACTACTAACTTCGGAGAAACTTCTAGTGATTGTTGCTCTCCAGATAAAACTGCTTCTCCTTTGATGAATAAACTTTCGTCATTATTAGAAGATATACCTATATTCAAACTCCAGTTGGTATTATCAGGTCTTCTCTCAATACTTGCTTTACTTATTTCAACAAAAGGATTTTTAGAGAATCCAGGTCCAGACAAATACCCCACTGGGATTACATATGCATCCACCGTAGTAGATTCAGGGTTTCTTAATAATACCCTTAAGTAATAGTCTCCTTCTGGAAGAAATTGTGGCATATTGTATGAAATGGATTCAATCGTAGAGGTGTTTGGCTTTAGAACTAATTTTCTAGGGTCATGTTGAATATTAATCAAATTAGCCTGATCTATACGATCTATACTTATTTGATCTGACTGTTTTGTTTGTCTTAGTTCAAAACTAAGCTTATAGTCTGCTACTACAGTATCTTCACTACTTAAAATATTTATTTGTCCTTTTAGAGTATCTCCTACTCCTATATTCTCAATATTTGTCGTAACTTCACTAATGTATAATGATTTTGGAATATCAAAGGTGTCTCCTGAAAACTCATCTGGACGGGCATTTGACACAAGGGGGAACATTATAACAAATAATGAGATAAGGACATTAAATATCTTATTTTTTACATTCATATTGATTTATTAATATTATATAAGTATTATATTATGGATGTTTTAATGTGTCAAATCTATAATTGTGGATAAGTCGATTCTTTAATATGTTATTAAATATTTATTAAAATTACATATCAATTATAATGTTAACTTAAATATTCAAATTAGTATTTAACTATATTTAGTATGTGTCTGTATATTATATTATTATCTTTTTACTATAAATTTGACTCTTTTATAATTTAGCTAATAAATGACTCCATAATTTAGCTATTGCCTGATAACTATATTTTCTTTGAAATTGTTCTGATGCTAAATCTCTAACTAATAATTTTTTATTTTCATTTTTCTGAATTACCTCTATACAGGCAGATAATTCACTGCTAGAGTGAGGATTATAATAAAGTGCACCTCTTCCTAGTAATTCTTGGTATATTTCATATCTAGGGGCTATCACTATTGTACCTGAGGCTATAGCGTTTAAAATTTGATATTGACTAACAGCATCTATATCACCACTCACTACTAGACAATCTAAAAGTTCATAGACTATTGGGAAATTATTAGACAATTTACCTGGTAATATAAAACTACCTTTTTTATTAAGGACATCATACCATTCACATTGATTATATTCTAAATAACGAACAAATTCATTAGTCATATCCCCTAAATGTCCACATACAAATGATTTATTAATAATCTGATTTTCATAACTTATTAATCCTAGATTTTGTTTCAGATTTAATACTACTTGGGTATCTAAATCAAGAAAATTTTTATAATTAATTGTAGGAAATGGTAAGTGAGCAATTTTTTGCTTATAGTTAATTTTAGCTGTATGACTGGGATGAACTGCAAAGTAATCATTACTCTCGCCCAATGATTCAAACTTATCTAATACTTTTATGATAGTCAATATATTATTTTGTTGTAATTTCCAACTAACAAATTGAGGGATATTCCCAATTTCTATACATTTTTCAATTTTATATTCTTTAATTAAGGTGTTAATTAATTTATAATCATTTAGTTTAAATAGAGATCTAGACATTAAATGAACTTTATCAACATCTACAACAGATCTAGCTATATCTGCTAAATCAGAACTCCATATAATAATATGTATTTCCGTTTTTAGGTAATTTTTAATCTGTTGGAGTAGTTCAAACCAATGAATTGCTATTTCTTTATCACAATCTATCAATACAGCTATATGATGAACTTTAGATATCATAATTTTAAGGGAGATATTGTTGTTTAGCTTTCACATGTTCTTCAAATGTTTTTGAGAATATAGTTTTAGGAGGATTATCCCTAGAAGTTAAGAAAAATAAATAATCATTAGGAGTATACTCTACTACAGACTTAATAGTATCAACACTTGGATTAGTAATTGGTCCCGGTGGTAAACCAGTTATTTTATAAGTGTTATATGGAGATTCGATTTTTAGATCTTCTGATGTAGATTGAGCTCTACCTGACTGAGTAAGAAAGTTAACTGTAGCATCACTTTGTAATTTCATATCTTTATTCAGCCTATTGATGAATATACCTGAGACTATTTTTTTATCATCAGATTGTGAGACTTCTTTTTCAACAATTGAAGCTAGAATTAAGACTTCATAAGAAGATAATGTCTCATTACCCTTTAAACTAGAAGAAGCTTTTTTCTCAAAATTATTTAGCATCTTTATAATTACTGCTTCTGCATTAGAATCATCAAAAAATCTATAGGTATCTGGATATAAATATCCCTGTAAGGAATCCCCCTCAATAAATTTATATTTAGAAATATCAAATTCTTCAGTAGCTTTTATAAAATCTGATCTACTAAATTTTAATTCTAGTGCTAGAATATCTCCAATAGTATAAATATCCGACCCCTCTGGAATAGTGATAGTAATTTCTGGTTTTATGACTAAACCTCGAGATATCATTTTAATAACCTGGTCCGTATTCATATTCTTTGTGATATTGTAAGTAGCAGGTTGTGGGCTAAATTTTCTAAAGTCAATATAAAAGTATATCCCATCTATTTTAGATATAATATTTTGTTTTTGTAAATTATTAATAATATCACTCCAACTTTCTTCTTCTTTAACCTTAAAGGTGGTATCTTCCTCGATTAAGACTGGAGATCCAATAGTATTTACTAAATTGACAATATAAATTGCTCCAGCTACACCTACTAAGAATACTATTAACAATATCCAATATATAATTTTTTTCATCATTTTTATATCTTATCTTCTAAATTGGATGACTTTAATATGCTATTGATTTTCTTGACTTCCTGTACTTTATCTATATGGGATACTAATAAAGCATCCTCAGTCTCTACTATTACTATATCACGAATTCCAATTGTAGCAATGACTTTATTCTTATTATGTGAGTGTATTAATACATGCTCAGAGTCAATATCAAAATGTGTTGAACTACCTTTATGAGTTACAGTTATTTCATCTGTTTGCAACATATCTTTTAATGCTGCCCAAGAACCAATATCACTCCAACCTATATTTGCTGGCATGACGGCTATATGCTTAGCTTTCTCCATAATCCCATAATCAAAGCTAATAATATCAGTCAATTTATATAGAGTTTTTAAATTTTTTAGTTTATTTTTCTCTAATTTTAAAAGGATTTTAGCTGTATTTGGTAGATATTCTTGATACATTTCTAACAATCTTTGTTTTTTTACTACAAACATTCCTGAATTCCAAACATAATTTCCATCCGCCAAATATTGAGTAGCTGTTTTAAAATCAGGCTTTTCTACAAATGATTCAACTTTATACACAGACTGATCTTGATTTTCTACTAATGAATTTTGGCTATATTTTATATAACCATATCCGGTCTCAGGGGAGGTTGGAGTAATACCAAGAGTTACAATATATTCAGGAGATTGTTGTAAAAAATTATCTGCTAATTGTAAAATCCTACATAATTCTTGAGGTTTATGAATATAATGATCGGCAGCTAAAAAAGCTATGGCTTCATCTGATTGAGCATCTACTGCTATAGTGGCAAGACCATTAGCTGGAGCTGTATCTCTTTTTTCTGGCTCTAAAATAATATGATGTACTGGCAATTGTGGTAATTCGGCTATTACTTCAGCTTTATATTGTTCATTAGTAGATACATAGATATCATCTAAAGTAAAGTGTGTCAACAGTCTTTTAATTGTCATTTGTAGCATTGTCTCCTCACCAAATAGTGGTTGAAACTGTTTAGGTTTGGCAGCTCTACTAAGTGGCCATAACCTCGTACCTGTACCTCCTGCCATTATTATAATCTTCATAACTATATTATTTACCTTCTCGTTTACCTCTGGTATGATATTCTATAATAGCTTTATCAAATTCATGTATTGTAAAGTCTGGATAATTAATATCTGTAAAGTAATACTGAGAGTTAGCAGTATCCCACATCATAAATCCAACACTATTATGTGGCTCCCCACCTGTACGAATAAGCAAATCTACTGGTGGTAAATATTTAGTATAAAGAGACTGTTTGACTAAATCAGCATTAATTTCTAAGTTAGGATTAGCTAATTTTTGCTCTGAGATAGACTGAATAGCTTGTAACATTTCCTCATCTCCATTATATCCTAATAAAAAATTCAATGTATAATTAGAATAATCTTTTGTACTATCTATAGCTTTTTGAATCACACTCTGTAACATCTCTGGAAATAATTCTTTCCACATACCTAAGACATTGATTCTAATTTTTTTAGTATGTATCTCCTTATATGTTAATAGTATTTTAATATAAGTTTGGAAATTTTTATATAAATGTTGTACTTCGTCTTGAGGTCTTTTTGCTAAATTATCTAAAGAAGCTCCCCAAAATGTTATGTTTTTAACTCTCCCATCAAATGCTTTTTCGATAATTTCTTTAGTTCTCTCAAAGCCTTCCAAATGTCCCTGTTCTGGACTACTACCATTAGTCTGAGCCCATCTACGGTTTCCATCTGGGATAATTGCAATATGTTCTATCATAATATATAGTTTTTATTCACCAATATTGATTTATTATATCATATCTTTGGTAATTTTCCAGACATCACCAGCACCCATAGTTACAATCATATTATGACTCCCCTTAATTAAACTCAAGTCTTGTTTTAACTCATCTGAATCAAGATATAGTTTGGAGTTGGGATTATTAATATAATTCATAATATCATGACTATTTACCTCCCCTATACTTTCTCTGGCTGAATTATAAATTGGTAATAAATATATATAATTAGCTTGAGATAAAGCTTGGCCAAATTCTTTGAGTAAAAGTTTGGTACGACTAAATGTATGTGGTTGGAATATACAATGTATAATTGTTGATGGATATTTTTCTCTCAATGCAGTTATGCCAGCTATAATCTCAGTGGGATGATGAGCATAATCATCAATAATATCCACTCCAGTTGCAGTAGTGCCTTTATACTCCAATCTTCGCCTTGTACCTCTAAAACCAGACATTACCTTGATACTAGAATTAATATCAAAACCTAATTTATATAATAACCCTATACAAGATAAAGCATTCAGCCTATTGTGCTGCCCCGCAATAGCTAAATTTAATTGACTATATTTAACCCCCTCAACTATGACACTATTATCTTGGTCTAAAGTAATATTATTATCTTTATTAAGACCAAATTTTAGTATATTTCTAGTTTTATCTTTAATATTTGGTAGAATATATTTAGATATATTAATATCATCTCCATTGATTATCAAAGGCTTATCTAATGATAAATTATCAATAACATTAATAAAAGCTTGGTAATAATCATCAGGGGTTTCAAAAAAATCTGGATGGTCATAATCTACATTAAGAATTATAAGCCCCCCCATAATGAGATCTAAAAAGTGATTCTGATACTCGTCTGCTTCCACAACTAAATATTTTGAGTTTATATCCCCGATTCTTGCATTACCACCAAATTGAGGGACAACACTTCCGATTACCCCAAATGGATTTTGTCCTAATTCTTGTAAAGTGTAAGTTAATAAGGCTGAAGTAGTAGTTTTTCCATGAGAACCAGCTACTGCTATTGTATTTAGAAAATCTTGGGATACATTCCCTAAAGCTTGACTATAAGTAAAAATTGGGATATTTCTATTTAATAATTCTATCATTTCTGGATTAATTGGCTCTTTACCTTTTATATAGTAGGCTCCAGAGACAACTGCATATTCAATCTCATCTGGGATATTACTTATATTAAATGGGGACAAAACTGTAATATTAGCAGCAGACAATACAGAGTCAGTCATAAAAGACTCTTCTACATCACTTCCCATAACTTGTATCCCTTTAGCTTTCATTACTTGAGCTAAAGCTGTCATCCCAACTCCCTTAATCCCAACAAAATATACCATAAACTAATGACTTAATTGGAATAATTCTTCTGCAATTCTAGCAGCAGCATCAGATGTAGCAAATTGTTCTGTCTGATGAGACATAGCTTTCATAATATCTGGCTGTTGTAATAATTCATTAATTTTATCGAAAACTATATGTTGAGTAAAATTAGACTCCTCCAAGACAAGACTTGCTCCAATTTTTGCCATTTCATAAGCATTCGATCTTTGTTGTCCAGCATCCACAGTAATTGGAACTAGAATACTAGGTTTATGAGTCAAACAAATATCCATAATACTAGATGCTCCTGCTCTTGAGATGACTAAATCAGCTGCTGCATAGGCATGTTTCATCTCCGAATCCAAAAACCCTGCATAATGATACATTCTATCCTGATATGGAGATAGAGACTTTACAATACTCCGTGCTTCTTCTATATGAGATTTACCTACTATATGAATAATCTCGACCACATCTAATAATGCTGGTAATATTTTCCAAATTACTTCATTCATCATTTTAGAACCTTGGCTACCACCAACTATTAATAATATTGGCTTCTCAAAAGTAAGCTGAAAAATTTTACGAGCCTCATCCTGAGTCCCATTTGCTATATCAGGATGTGTCATATTACCAACTATACTTGTTTTTTTCTTACCAAAAAATGAGGCTACATTTGGGAAACCAACTGCTACTACACTTGCAAATTTACCTAAAAACTTATTAGCAAGTCCTGGAATAGAATCTGATTCATGAATTAGAGTTGGGATTTGAAAAAGCCATGAAACTAGCACTCCTGGAACACTAGAATAACCACCTTTCCCGAAAGTCACATCTGGCATAAATTTCCATACATACCATTGTGATTGCACTAATCCCCAGATAGAACGAAATATATCAAAAAAATTTTCTCCTGAAACATATCTTCTAACTTTACCAGCATAAACCTCTTTATAAGGCACATTATGAGCCTCTAATAATTGTTTAGCTACATCATCTAACTGACCTACTAACAAAAACTCTACAGGTATCTGCTGTACCTGAGCTAGTTTTTCTAATTCTTCTTTTACAGCAATAACTGGTAAAATATGTCCCCCAGTTCCACCACTTGCAAATAATATCCTCATATATGTTTTATCTATATATATTATTGTACCCAAGATTATGGATTTGGTCAAATATTAGAGTTTAAGATCTAACTCTGTCATAATTTTGATACCCAATTTCGTAGCCTTTTCTAATTTACTCCCAGCTTTTGCTCCTACCAATAGAATATCTGTATTTGAGCTGACTTGAGAGCCCACAATACCCCCCTCTGACTCTATTTTCTGTTTTAATTCATCTCTAGTAAATCTATCAAATACCCCTGTAATACACACATTTTTATTAGCCCAGATACCCTGCTGTATTTTAGTATATTCTATGATTATACCTGCTTGTAATAATGCTTGTATAGTATGTAAATTATTATCATTATGAATATAATCCACAATGGATTGAGAAACTTTATCCCCAATATCTGGAATAGTCTGTAGTGTTTCTAAATTAGTTTGTAAAAACTCGTCTAAATTCTTAAAATGTCGAGATAATTGTAATGCCGTTTGATTCCCCACCATAGGGATACCTAAAGATTGAATAAATCTTCTAAAGTTAATTTTTTTTGAGCTTTGAATACTATTAAATAAATTCATAGCTGATTTATCACCAAAACCAGCAATAACTTTTATATCATCCATACTTAATGTAAATATATCATTAATATGCTGAATTAATCTAGCTTCTTGTAGTCTTAATAATATTTGTTTACTTAATCCATCGATATTGAATCCTTCTTTAGAGACCGCATAAGCTAAATACTCAATATGTCTTGCTAGACATTTAGGATTAGGACAATATCTATTCACCTGAGCCTGAGCTTGAATCAAATTAGTCCCACATTCTGGACAGACAGTAGGATAAATATAAGATTTTTCAGAGCCTATTCTAAGATCTGTTAAAACTCTGACTATTTCTGGAATCACATCCCCAGCTCTTCTAATAATTACAGTATCCCCAATCAAAAGACCTAATCTCTCAATTTCATCTTGATTATGTAGAGTAGCTCTAGTTACACTCACTCCATAAACATTAACTGGATTCATTATTGCTACTGGAGTAACTTTACCGGTTCTACCAACTTGAGAGATTATATCTATAACTTGAGTAGTAACCTCCTCAGCAGGGAATTTATAAGCAATCATAAATCTTGGTCCTTTCCCAGTAAGCCCTAATTCATTTTGTATTTTCTTATCATTTACCTTAACCACCACCCCATCATAAGCAAAATCAATTTTTTCTCTTAAAAGCAAAAGTTCATTATAATATTGTTGTACTTGTTGTATAGATATGACTAATTTATTCTCTCTCACTACAGGTAATCCTAAAGCCTCTAGAATCCAATATTCCTCTTGTTGAGTTCTCTGACCTAAATCTGTAATAAGCCCCCAAGCAAAAAAATTTAGTCCTCTACTAGCGGCGATACTACTATCCAATTGTCTCAATGAACCAGCTGCTAAATTCCTGACATTTGCATATTCAGGCTGCCCTTGAGATTTTAGTTTTTGATTAATCAAATCTAATTGAGAATATCTGATATATGCTTCGCCTCTTATCTCACAATTACCCTGCCAGTTTTTAGTAAATCTTTCAGCTAAATTTGTATTTAAACTATTAATGTGAGCTATAATTTGCTCTTTTTGATTTAATATGAGAGGAATATCTTGAATAGTTTTGATATTATGAGTAATATTCTCACCTTCCTGCCCATTACCTCTAGTCACACCTTGAATGAGACTATTATGTTCATATTTAATACTAACGGCCAATCCATCTAATTTAAGCTCTACAAAGTATTGACAATCTTTGACATCCTTGACTATACCTTGATTTCTCAACTCCCATTGCAATA
>Ga0136656_1000572_pt1 | contig 12900 bp, 9 predicted proteins | sample CPBDNA_9_FD_94862 | JGI IMG/M metagenome (GOLD analysis project Ga0136656, IMG submission 94862) | Freshwater to marine salinity gradient microbial communities from Chesapeake Bay, USA - CPBay_Sum_15_0.8_DNA (version 2) | ecosystem: Environmental > Aquatic > Marine > Coastal | place: USA...
GTATCTTTATTTGAGGTATCTTCTGGTGATGATTTAGATTTTTTACCTTCTTCATTTGAGGTATCTTTATTAGAGGTATCTTCTGGCGATGATTTAGGTTTTTTACCTTCTTCATTTGGTTTTGCATCTTCTGGTTTTGCATCTTTTGGTTTTGCATCTTTTGGTTTTGCATCTTCTGGTTTTGCATCTTTTGGTTTTGCATCTTCTGGTTTTGCATCTTTTGGTTTTGCATCTTCTGGTGCCGGTTTATCAGGAGGTGATGGATTATCGCCAGGAGTCCCGCCTCTCTTGTTTTTTTTCTTTTTTTTAATTTTTTTTATTAAATTAGAAATATCTTTACTAATTTTTCTATGATCCATTAATAAATAGTTATATAATTTAAATTATAAAAAAAACAAATTAATTTTTAGGAATCATTCATAAAATTACAAATAACCCGATTAAATATATTATAAATAATACTGCTATTAATATAGTAATAGTAATTTCATCAATATTTTCTTTTTTAATATTTGTTATATTTTTTGCTAATGTGTTATTGATTTGTAAATATTTATCTATTATTGCCGTATAAACTTTGTAATTATCAAAATAAAGATTTGATGATTTATTTAGTAACTCGCCTTCAACATCACTTGTTAATGGAAATTGTAATTTCTCATTATAACAATAAAACATATTGTCTATTTTATTATTAAGTACGGTGTCTAATTTTAATTCACTACAAAATTTATTATCATTATTAATTGTTTTATATTGGTTATCATATATAAAAACTAATAATTGATGTGTTATTAATGCTGATATAAATTCATTCGCTTTTTGTGTACTATAATTAAAACTTATGTTATCATTTTCTAAATCTAAATCTTGAAATTTAAGACTTTTAATATTTAAACTATCTAAATAAATTTGTAAATCATATTTATTTGGTGCTTTTTTAAATGTGCATTTATCTGATATATTATTATTTTCGTCTATAAAATTATTGCATATTTGTTTAATATAATCTTTATTTAAATATTTAATATAAGTATTATTAATATCTTTATTGTATTTATATACTCTAACATATCTGTTATAGTTAAGAGACAAATATATAACAACAATTAAAAATATAATTAAAAATATAGATGTATTATAATAAAGAATTTTTTTAAAATTGACAACTTCTTCTAATAATTTTTTAAATTTAATTAACACTATTCCTAACACTATAATAAATATAGAAGACCATAATAAGTAATTAAAAATATTTTTTGAAATTATTAAACCATAAATGTTATACATTTTTTTTATATAAATATATTTTGTATTTAGATAGTTGTATTTATCTTTTGTCCACCAATATTTCTTATTTTTTTTTATAATTTTATCAAGTTTAATCATTGTAATAATTAATAATATTATTGGCATAATAATTATAATTGCTGATATCAAAAACTTAATAATAAATAATAATATTAAATTCATAGATTCTCCATCTTTATTAAAATCATAATTAAATATATCAACAATAATTTGAAATAAATTATTTAAAGGCATATAATCATTAATGTTTGTTATTACACTTTTAAAAGTATTAATGTAACCCTGAATATCTTTTAATAAAGAGTCTAATGTAACTTTTTCAGTTGTCCCTTTTGCTGTAGAAGACATTTTGATGATTCTCTAATTATTATATGGAATATAAAAATATTTATTTTATCATATTGTATGTTATTATAAATATCAATATTATAATAAAAAAATATAATATTAACCAAATACCAATATTTATTATTTTTTTTTCCCAGTTATTTTTTTTATTAGACTTATTTGTTGTATCATTTGGCATTTCTGTATTTTCCGATTCTAATTTATCATCTGGTACCTGTGTATTATTAAAGTTAACAAAAGTATCTATTATTCTATCTTGATATTTTAAAAGTAAATTATTTAAACTACTAATAAACTTTTGATTATCATTTTTAATAATAAATTTAGTTTTATCATTAAAATCGGTTAATTCTATATTTTCATTGTCTCCAAAATAATATGATGTTATAAAATTTAGTGGAATATTATTACTTACTTTATTAAAAAATATACTATTATCATTTAAAAAATCATTAAATGATGTTTTTTTAACAACATTGTCATTTTTCTTAATTATATTATATAATTTAGTAATATTTTCATCTATATTATATTGCAATGGGGTATCACTATTATAAGGGTTATTTGTAGAATTTTCACTATCATATGAAGAACCAAAACGACCTAAAGGACCTAAAGGACCTAAAGGACCTAAAGGACCTAAAGGACCTAAAGGACCTAAAGGACCTGAAGGACCTGAAGGACCTGAAGGACCTGAAGGACCTGAAGGACCTGAAGTACTATTTGCATAATCATATGTATCGCTTACAGGATTACTAACAACAGTACCTGGATATAAATTTTTATTTATTGTTAATTCTACATTTTCATAATCAATTGGCGGTATTAAATAACCTCTTGGAATATATTTTTTAATTTCATCAATATTTGGTTTGTAATTTTTAGTAATTGTTTCATCGCCATTGATATATTTTTTTGTATAGTTATAATTATTCCATAAATCTTCGAATTTTACAATATTTAATTCATTTAAAACATTTTGATATATATTAAAATCATAATGCCATGGTATATTTCTTAACATATAATATTCAACTTTAATATTTTTATCATATTCTTTATCAAAATCCATGTAAAAATATGGCATCATTTTTAAGTTATTTTCGTAATTGTTTTTATTATAAATATCAATATTCCAATTATCATCATTAAAATTTTCTAATTTACTTTTAAATTTTTTTAAAAAATTTATTGAACTTGTAAAGTCTAAAAACATGGATAAATCGACTGATTCTGTCATTTAGTTTATTATCTTACTTTATTAAACGAAAAAAATAAAATAATTTTTTTATAGAGGTATCTTAATTACTAAATGAAACCATATATACCTATAAAAGTTTATAGGTGGTTTAATAAAAATGATTATAAAATTTATTTATTTGATAAATTAAATAATGACGAAACAGGATTAGATAAAAATACTATATTAATAAAAGAATTTATATATTTTGATGATAATTTAAATGATGCCTTAAATAAAATAGTAGTTTATATTAATAATCATGAAAATACAAATAATAAATTATCTTATTTTTGGTATAAATCCGAAATGATATCTCACAATATAAAAGAAATTAAGTGGAATGGTTTCAATATTAATCCATTTTTATCATCTGATTTAAATTCAAAAGATTTAAATGAAGACATAATTTATTATTATAATGATAATAAATTATTTGATTACAAAAAAATTAATATTGTATTTAGTGAAGATATTCAAGATAATCTTAAAACAAATAAATATTATTTTGTAAAGAAAACATTACCAACTTACAAGATAATAAAAGCACGCGACGAGTTATTATTTAATCTTGTAAAACAACAAACAGACTATTTAAATAAATATAATGATAAATTTAACAGAGTTGACTTAAGTTATAATTTAAAAAAAAAAATAATACTTCCTAATCTATTTGATAAAATGAAAACTAAAAAAAATATTGCATTAATTCAATGGGTAAATGATAATTCGAAAATTTTATATAAATTACAAAAAAAACATTTAATTAAGTTGTCGCAATTAAATAATTGGTGTAGCATTGATAAAATAAATAAAATTAATTGTATTAACATATATTATATTATTACAAATGGATGTTATTGTAAAATAACAATTAGTGCAGATGGTTTAGTAACATATTCATATATACTTGATATTCGTAAAAATATAACATGGAATATAATAACAAAAGAAACAAAATATTTGACTAATTATTTGGAAGGTTATGTAAGTGAAAAAATAACCATGATGGAAACACAAATAAAATTAAATACTTCTTACTTAATTGATAACGTTAATTTAACTAATATTTTATCTGTAATTAGTAAATATATTGATATATTTAATGTAAAATTGTCTAAAAATAAACAACAAATTTTATGTATTTATAAACGCTCGCAAAACTATAATAATAATATTAGTATATCTGAATATATTATTAATAGATATAATATTGGTATATCTACAGATGAAATTATAAATGAACTAATAACATTAGGTTTTGAAAGGACACTCGCTTCTAACGAAGTAACAAATATAATTGATAATCAGTTAAATGTAGAAGCAGATAAAACAAAGGAATACAATATAAAAGATAATGGTACTATATTATTAATATCAAAGCATAAACAGTTAATAAATGTTGAAATAAATAATGTTGCTAATTTTAAAGAACTAAATTATTTGTATTATTGGTTATTTAAAATAATATCACAGTCAAGAACAATAAGTAAAAATGATAAAATTGCTAAAGTTAAAAAAGAGGTTAAAAAAGAAGAAATTAAAAATGATATAGATGATTATGACATTGATAATAATATACTTAAGGATGATGATGACAAACTAGGGGAAATTGATTATGATTTAGATGACGACGATGACGATTTACTATTAGGAGGAGCACTTGGCAAAGTTAATCATTCTTTGTTTGTTGAATTAATGAAACAATATGATAAAGATTTAGTGGGTGATAATTATGCACGTGATAAATGCCAAGCAGGATTTCAACCTATTGTATTAAATAAAAAGGAAAAAGAGTTATTAGAAAAAAATAAACAAAATTATTATGATAATATAATTGAATATGGAAGTAGTAAACAAAATTTAAATTTTTATGCATGTCCAAAAGTTTGGTGTCCTACAAGTAAAATACCTTTAAATCCAAGTTTAGATAAATATGAATGTCCTTTAGAAAATGAAGAGCCTATATTAATGTTTTGGGGAAAAGATAAAGTAAAAAAAAGGTATGTTAAATTAATTAAACCTAATGAAAAAGGGATATGCGCACCATGTTGTGGAAAAAAACAGCAAAAAAGTGATGAATTAAGTAAATGCAAAATATTTGATACTAATGCCCAAATAGATGAAAACACTTCTTATACAAATGATGTAGACATTTCTACTTTAAATGATGATAAAAAAGATTTAGTTGATAAAAATTATTATTTAATGAATCAAAAAGCACCTATTGAACAAAATAGGTTTGGATCTATTAATGAAAAAATGCATGAAATATTATTAGATGAAGTTTCTTATGAAACTTGTTCTAAAATGTTAAATAAAACTCAAAAATGTTTTATAAGAAAAGGGATTAAACATAGAACAAGTAATAAAAATATTTTTGTTAAAAATGATAGTATTATACATGCTATATCAAATGTTTTAAATTTTTCTTCTAAAAATCAATTTATTAATGATATAGAAAAAAAATTAGATTTAATTACATATATATCTCTTGAAAATGGTAATATATGTAAAGATTTTCATGAAATTAGTATTGAAGTAAATACTGATAAAAAAAAAATAATTGATAAAATAAATAAAAAGAAAGCTCTAATAAATTTATTTAATTATGATTCGGATAACAAAAATACAATAAATAGATTAATATTAATTTATAATTCCTATAATAAGTTTATAAATTACTTAAAATCGGATGACTATCCTATAGATAAATTACCTTACTATTTATACACACTTGTTGCTATATTATATAATAAATTATTAATTATTTGGGAATATAATGAAAATGATATTAACATATTATGTCCATTATATACATCATATCACGATATTATGACAAATCTTGATATGAATCCTGAAATAATTATGTTATTAAAAGACAGAAATTATTATGAGCCTATAGAATTAAGAAATAAGTCTACTAAACAAGATATCTTATATTTAAATGATTATAAATATATTAAAAATATTATTAACGAGTGTACAAATATAACAAATAATAAAGTACTAACAAGTAATTATAACAATGTTTATTCGTTAAACCAATGGATTAAAGGTATTGGTGATAAATATTATATATTTGAAATAGATACTGTTCTTATTAATAATGATTTAACAATTAGTTATGTTATTACTAAATCAAATATATTGTTGTATTTTGATAAAATAAGTATATCATTGATAAGCAAATTTATTAAAGATATGAATATTAAAACCATTAAATTTTACGATGATATTATTAATAAGGTTTTATCAATTAATAACATAAACAAATATATCTATAGACAATTTACAAATAAATGTGATGAATTGGATATAAAATATATAATTGGGACTATTAGTGATACTGCAAAATCAAGTGATAGTTTTAGTAGTAAATTAAAAATACCTGAACTAAAATTAAAAAATAATTCTATTATAAATATATCAAATAATGATAATCGTATTGTTAATTATATAGAAAAAGAAAATAAAATATCTTATGAATGGTTTAAATTGCAAAAATTAGTTGCAAAAATATTAATTAAAAATTATAATGATAACAGTTTTAATAAAAAATATAAAAATGAAACAAGAAACAATTTAATTGATATACTTTATACTAAATATTTTACTAGATATAATAATAAACAAAAAATTAAAATAATATTAGAAGAATTACCTTTGCAATCGGCATTTCCTATAACAAATATAGAAAAATGGTTATCAAATATAATAATATTTTATAAATATGACTTTATGTCTTATTTAATCAAAGAAAACAAATATAATAAAGATGAATTAGTGTTTTCTCAAAATGTTTTTTACTTAAATTATGCATTTGAAATACCTAAATTACTTATAAATTATCATGACTATATGCCTAATAAATTTGGAGAAATATTAGAATATACAAATAATTTTGTTTTAAATGATATTAAACGTGAAAATGTTTCTTTACCATCAATTTATAAAGGTTCAAAAGAATTATTGCCTACAAAATGGCGTTCTAGAATTAAAGCTAAATGGGTAAACTTAATTATTATTAAATCAGAATATAGTATTTCAAAAATAGAAGAATTTGTCTCGTGGTTATCTAATTATTTAAATATTAAAATAACTTACCGAGATATTAAAGATATTGTAGAGAAAAATATTAAAAAATTAATATTTGATAAAAAAAATAATTATATATTATTTGATGATCCGTCGTTTACTAACTTATGGAATAAAAATACAAATATTAATAAAAGTGATATTGATAAACATACAAATAATTCTATAAATAAAATTATTGATATAATAGTTAAAAGTGAAAATTTATATCCAAATGATATAACCTTTAAAATTATTTCTGATGTATTTAATATATCTATATTATTAATACATAGAGTACCATATAGAACTAGTAATACAGGTGTTAAAAGAAATGAAATAGAGGATTTAAAACTTTCGTCTACATTTATTAGCGCAACTAAAAATATAAATGAAAGACCTCTTTTAATTTTTAATAAGGTATTTGAAAAGGATAAAAGATATGTTTATTATCCAATTGTTGAAAATGACAAAGAAATTAGTATTAAATCATTATATTTAAAACTAGAAAATGTTCAGGATAGTATTAAAATGTTAATTGATTTACATTTAAACAAATAATTTTATAATATACTATTTAAAAATTTTTCATAATCTTTTTTTTCCTTATTTTTAGCTAGTTCTTCTATCATTTCCTCTTCTTTTTTAACAATTTCTTCACCAATTATTTTATCTTTGTGATTAATTATATCAATTTTCTTTTTATTATCAATTATACTTTCATTATTTGATGTTTCTAGTTTAGCTTTCGCTATTATAAAGTCTTTTTTTTCTTGTTCTTTAATATTTGTTTTTAATTTAAGTATATTATTGTTTAAAAAATACTCTAATAATATAAATGTTATTAATATAGTCGATAACCATATTACAATTTTAATTATTATATCGCATATTAATTGAATACTTAAATATATGTATCCCGTTTTTGTTAATCCAATAATTTTAGCCAAATTGCTAATATTATTTGATATTAACACAAATAATGGTGTTGTTAAAGCCAACATACCCGTAATAAAATAATATGTTGAATACCCAATTGTAAATCCACCCGCATTAATAACAACATTATTTGCATATGCCCAATTTTGAATATCATTAAATAATTTTGTAATAAAAGCATTTATTATTGTTAAATTAATCATAAATAAATTTATATTCTATTATTAAATGGATATTAATTATAAAAGAGAGAGCGTGATATATATATGCTTTGTAATACTTTTAATTTTAATTTTATTTTATATACCAATATATTCTTTAAAAATATTTCAAGGAGATTCAATTTATGCACAATATAAAGATTATTTTGAAATGTTTTCTAGTTTAGTTGTCTTTATAATAATAGGATTAATATTTTCAATGATTATTGTTTCAATTTTTATATAATTAATTATTAATAAGTATGTTTAAAGTTGAATTTAAAGATGCCGAAATACCAATTGTAACTTTTTTAAATCATATATTTGGTAGAATTACTCATTTTCTTAAACATATATTTTTCGGATTTTTAGATTTATTAAATCCTACTAATTGGTCATGGATTCACTGGGTTTTTACAGGAATATTAGGAGTTATTTTGTTGTTTATGATACTAATTGGTATAATTGGTGCTCTTCGGGGTTTAGTTGTTCATAGAAAGGTCGTTGTTATATTTTTAGTTATATTATTAATATTTATTTATTTAACTATTATTATTGTGTATTATGCAAATAATGTTAGAATCAAAACTGATTATGCTGTTTTAAACACAATATTGGAGCCTATGCAATTTATATTTGGTTTAATGTTTATGGGAATTATATTTTCTATAATACTTTCACCAAAAGGCATTGGTCGTGTTTTAACTCCTATTATTTATATTAAAGATTGTATAATAACTTTATTAGTTCTATCTTTTATTATTTTAGGTTATAGTCAGATTGTACTTTTTATTTTAGAATAAATAATTAGAATGAAAAAAAAATGTGGATTATGTATTTATTCTACTTTATTTAAATTTTCAGGATTAATATTAATTTTATTAACTTTAATACTAACTATTCTAACTATAAATAAATTTTATAAATACAAATAAAAAAAAAAATGATTATTTTTATAAATTATATAAGAACATAACAGTATCTAAATATAAAATGAGCGTATACCTTTCCAAGCAAGTTGATGTGTCCAAACTTAAGTACTCTGAAGTTAAACAAATGAAATCGGGTGCAAAATCAGTTTATATTAATTATGGTAATGAAAAACTTACTATTCAAACTCCTCCACTATATCTTCCTTATGGAATTAGTCCTCCTTATTCTGAAAAAGAAAAGAAGGATGAAAATAATCCTATTGATAAAGTGGTACAAGGTTCTTCGCTAGATGTATCATTTCGTGGTATGGAAGATAATGAAAAAATCAAACAACTTCATAATAAACTAAAAGAGCTTGAAAATAAAATTGTAGATGATGCATTTGAAAATAGAGAACTATGGTTTAAGGATGATTTTGATAATAACAAAGCATTTTGTAAAAAACTATTTAGTCCTATTGTTAAAGTTGATAAAGACCCTAATACTGGTAAAGAACTAGGTAAGTATCCTCCTACTTTTAAGGCTAAAATTCCATTTGATTCTAAATCTGATAAATGTACTATGGATTGTTATGATATGCAAAATAATGAACTAGATATTAACGACATCTATAAAAGTCTTAAAGGTGCTAAAGTTGTTATGATTGTACAACTAACAGGTCTATGGATGGCTGGTGGTAAATATGGTTGTTCATGGAAGGTATGTAGTTGTAAGTTTCAACTATCGCAAAATGTTAAGGTTACATTTATTAAGGACAGTGATGGTGATGATGATGACGATGTTGATGAATATGACGAAGATATTGTTCCCGATGATGTTATTCCTGTAAATAATACTGTTACTGAAAAGAAAAAAACTAAAAAAAAGGAGCCTGAACCCGAACCAGAAGAAGAGGAGGAGGAAGAAGAAGAGGAAGAACAAGAAGAGGAAGAGGAGGAAGAAGCACCAACTGTTCCTGAACCTGAGCCAGAACCTGAACCACCTGCTCCTAAGAAAAAAGTTACTAAAAAGAAATAAATTATTTATATATTGATTAAGTTAATAAATTAATTATTTTTTTAAATTAGAAAGAAATGGTTTTTAAAACCTCTAAATATTCTACTTATAATTTAATTAAAGGCGGTAATTTTTTTAAATTTGATTTGTTTTCGGTTGGAAAAATATCATTTGAAAGAGAGTATAATAAACTTTTTTTATTAAAAAAAGAACATAGAGAAAAATTAAACGAAATAGATGCCTTTATTCATTCATTTGATTTTACTTCTAAATCTTGTAATATTTTTACTAGACCAAATCCTTATAAATTTATTAAAAATAATATAGGGGAATCTGATAATGATAAATTTAACTATTTTTTAATTAATATAAAAAAAAATATATGCAAAAATGAAAATTTTATTGATATTCTTAACACCATATATGTTAATTACGAAATTAATAAATTATCCAAAAATAGATTTTCAAATTTATCAAATAGCGAAATCAATAATATGTTTGATGTAATGATAAATAATATTATTAATTTATGTAATTATATTAAATTTGATAATTTATTAAAAAAAACCGAAGATTCACTAATTAAATATCTAAATAATCGCGATAATGTAAATGATACTGAAACAATACTTTTAAATATTGATACTAAAACAACAGATGAATTTTTACGTCATATTAAATTACAATTTAACTATTATAATGACAAAAAAGGCGGGGGACTAAGTGACGATGAAACAGAAAAAATTGATGATTTAGAAATAGTTCAAGAATATGATTATATATCTTATGAGGATATTAAGGAAATATTTAAAAATAGAAGAGATATTGATGATAATTTTTTAATTACTGATTATTATATACAGCATTTTACTTATATTATTGGATTCACAACAATTTTTAGATATTCGGGTTTATTTGATAGTACAACTAAAACAAGTTTAAGACTTAATAATATATATCATTTATTACAATATTATCCTTATAATGATACAAATGAAAAACAAAATAAATTTATAAACAAAATTTATTCAGATACTGCAAAAATATTATTAGAGATATCTGAAATTTTATTATTACATTGTGACCAAAAATTAGTTGAAAAGAAAAAATCAACTAAAAAAAAATCTCCTAAAGAATCTCCTAAAGAATCTTCTAAAGAATCTTCTAAAGAAAAAGATACAACTAATTTAAGAAGAAGTTCAAGACTTAAAAAATAAAAATCATATAATTAGAATGAAAAAACAATTGATGTTAGTGGTAATATAAAACTTAAAAAACCTATTAAACCAAAATTGAAAAAACCTATTAAAACTTTTTAATATAGTTTAATAACTCCTGTTTTTTTTCTATGCTAAATATATTATTAATTAGTAAATAATTTTTAAATTTTTTATATATTTTTTTTTTAACTATTTTTGGATTTATTATTTTTTTTAAATATATTATATCATCTTTATTTACAATATTTTTAATATCGTAATCAACATCTATACACATTACTTCAATCTCACATAAAGGCGTATAACAATATAAATAACCAGATTTCATAACAATAATATATATTTATTTTTTGTTTATATAAAAAAAGTACATATCATAAAAAAATTTATTAAAATAAAAATAATTTATAAAATTTTAAATTATTAAAGATATGTACTATTTTAATAGTCTGAACTAAAATTTAAATTTATTTGTTCAAATTTAGATTCTCCTTTAAAATAGTTTTCTAAATCATCATTTATATATAAATTACCATCATAATCTATTATTATTCCCTTGCTTGCATTTTTATTTATCGCAAAATTTTTAATTGTTTTTTCAAATGTTTTTACTGGTAATATTTTATCTATGTTATATATATCATTTGCTAATAACATATTATTATTAATTAATAACATATAACCTTGTTTACTTGATATATTATATTTTATTAACTTTTGTATATTTAAATTACAATTATCCTTTTCATATTTACATACTTCAGATTGAATATCTATTATTTCTAGATTTTTTTTTTCAGTTAATTTGTAATTATTATTAGTAAAATACAAATATGCGTATAAATTATTTGAATCACTTACTATAATAGAACCATTTTTTGATAATAATTCATCATTCATTACTATTAAATTTTTAATATATTTTATATCACTTATTAAATGTATATTAGTAGGTTTATAATATTCATTATTTACCTGTATATATGAATTAATTGTTAAATTGTTAATTGCTAATTCTTGTACTTCTTCAGGTGATAGTTGTGTTCTTGTTTTTAATATATTTAAAAGTTGTTCGTTTGTTATTTCAATACCAGTTGTTGGTTTATTAAATCCTACATTTTTCCAAAATATACCAGAAGCTGTTATCCAATTATCATTTTCGTATTTAAGCGAATATATATTTTTTCTATCAATACTATAAACAATTGTTTCGCCACTTGGCAAACAATCAATATTTGTTATATTGTTATTATTAATTTCATCGCGATTAATAATATTAAATTTAAAGATACCATCATATAAATTATAATTAAATAAACATTCATTATCACAACCTTTATAATTTATTTTTTTATTTTCACTATTATTAAATAATATACCATTATTTGTAGCAATATAAATATAATCTAAATTATTTGAATAACATACCTCATTACCCCTATTTAAACTTATTAATTTCCATGTGTCACCAAGTGATGTACTAATATATATATTATTTTTTTCACCAAATAATATTAACAAATAATTATTAATATTTAACTCTATTAAATATAGTTTACTATAGTTAATTAATTTTGGCAATTTTTTATAAATCCATTTATTACCATTATCATAACTTATATACATAATATTATCA
>Ga0136656_1000574_pt1 | contig 12888 bp, 9 predicted proteins | sample CPBDNA_9_FD_94862 | JGI IMG/M metagenome (GOLD analysis project Ga0136656, IMG submission 94862) | Freshwater to marine salinity gradient microbial communities from Chesapeake Bay, USA - CPBay_Sum_15_0.8_DNA (version 2) | ecosystem: Environmental > Aquatic > Marine > Coastal | place: USA...
ATTTGCAGGAATGATAAAATCAACATCATTGGGATCAGAGTTGGTATCAACCATTGCAAAAATTGGAATTTTAAGCTTTTGAGCTTCTTGGACAGATATTTTTTCATTTAGAGTATCTACTACAAAAATAGCTCCAGGCAGTCTAGTCATGTCTGATATGGAACCTAGATTTTTTTCAAGTTTTGCTCTCTGTCTATCTACTTGTAGTTTTTCTTTTTTTGAAAGTGTTTCAAATGTACCATCAGATTTCATCCTATCGATTGCATTCATCTTCTTAACAGCTTTTCTAATCGTAACAAAGTTTGTAAGCATTCCGCCAGGCCATCTTTCAGTAATGTATGGCATGTTTACAGAGTTTGCTTTTTCAGCTACAATATCTTTTGCTTGTTTTTTAGTTGCTACAAATAGAACTTTTCTGCCAGATAGCACAATTTTTTTAAGAGCATTAACAGCATCTTCAAGTTTTGCAGCAGTTTTGTAGAGGTTAATAATGTGTATACCATTTCTTTCCATATAAATATATGGAGCCATATTAGGATTCCATTTTCTGGTTAGATGTCCGAAGTGAACACCTGCATCCAATAATTCTTTAACGTCAGTATTTGCCATATATTATCTTTTTGAGAATTGAAATTTCTTTCTAGCTTTTTTCTGTCCAAATTTCTTTCTTTCAACCATTCTAGGATCTCTAGTCATTAAACCCTCCGCCTTTAATGTTGATTTAAATTCTTCGTTAAATTCAACCAAAGCTCTTGAAATTGCAAGCCTTACAGCTTCTGCCTGACCATTTACACCTCCACCTTTGACGTTTACAGATAGATCAAACTTATCCTTAGTATCAGTTAGGTTAAAAGGTTGTAGTATTTTGTATTGAAGAATAGCTGTGCTAAAAAAATCAGAGTAGGATTTCTTATTAACTGTAATATTACCTTTGCCTTCTGACATGTAGACTCTTGCAACAGATGTTTTTCTTCTTCCTATTTTATGAATTACTTCCATTATATTTTACTATTAACATCAATTGGTTTTGGCTTTTGTGCTTCATGATTATGTTCAGATCCTGGAAAAACTTTAAGATTTCTGAATAAATCTGCACCTAACTTGTTTTTTGGAAGCATTCCTTTGACTGCTTTTTCTACAAGCTTAATATTATTTTTTTTGTGAAGTTTATCAGCTGTGATGATTCTCTGTCCTCCTGGATATCCAGTGTGGCTTATATATTGCTTTTGAGACCACTTTTCACCTGATAAAGTTACTTTTTCAGCATTGATTACTACAACATTATCACCACAATCAACATGGGGAGTAAAATTAGTTTTGTGTTTACCTCTTAATAATTTAGCAACAATAGATGCTGTTCTTCCTAATGGTAATTCAGAGGCATCAACAAGAACCCAGTCCTTGTTAACTGTCTTTCTGTTTGCCGAAATTGTCTTGTAACTAGTTTTAGTCATTAATATTATTATAAATTCTTGGCGTGCAAATGTACTATTTTAATGAATTTTAAAAAAACTTTTTTCTAATTAATGTGCTTCTAGCCAGTTTTTACCAAATTCTAGGTCAATTTTTAGAGGTACTTTAAGCTTAACAGCAGATTCCATAGTGGTTTTAACGATATCTTTAATCTGATCTTTTTCAGAATTATGTACATCAAATACAAGTTCATCATGAACTTGAAGAAGCATTTTTGATTTTAAAGATTGTTTTTTGAACTCAGAATTAATATTTATCATAGCAATTTTGATAATATCAGCTGCACTACCTTGAATAGGAGCATTTATTGCATTTCTTTCTGCACTACTTCTAAGCATATTATTTTGGGAATTGATATTCTGTAGATATCTTCTTCTACCCATTATAGTTTCAACATATCCATTATTTCTTGCGAAATCAATTTGATCAGACATATATTTTTTTAAACCAGGATAGTTTAAGAAATAGTTATCTATCATAACTTTAGATTCAGATCTATTTAAATCAGTCTGTTGGCTAAGTCCAAATGCAGAAACCCCATAAATAATTCCAAAATTTACTGTTTTTGCATTTCCCCTTTGTTCACGTGTTACATTTTCTGGGTCAACATTATATATTTTAGAGGCGGTCATTGTATGAATATCTTGATTATTTGTAAATGCATCAATCATATTTTCTTCATTACTTATAGATGCGATTACTCTTAATTCAATTTGAGAATAATCAGCTGCCATCAATATATAATCACTATTTCTAGGTATGAAAGCTCTTCTGATTTTCTGACCGTTTGCAGTTCTTATTGGAATGTTTTGTAAATTAGGATTATTGCTAGAGAGTCTTCCAGTTGTGGTTACAGTTTGATTAAAACTACTATGAACTCTATTAGTTAACCTACTTACCTCTTTAGGTAAAGATTTTACATAAGTATTTTGAAGTTTATCAAGAGATCTCCATTCAAGAATTTTCTCTATAATTTTATGATCATTAGCTAAACTTGAAAGAACTTCTTCTGATGTAGAATATTGACCAGTTTTAGTTTTTTTTGCCTTGCTTACTAGCTTTAACTTATCAAATAAGATTTCACCTAGTTGTTTGGGTGAATTCAGATTAAATTCTTCACCAGCTTTTTTGAAGATTTCTTTTTTTAATTTTCCTAAATCCTCTTCAAACTCTTTATCTAGTTTTTTTAGATAGCTGGTATCTATTTTTATCCCTTCTGTTTCCATATCACTTAATACATTAATCATTGGAATCTCAATATCATAAAAAATCTTATTAAAATTATTGACTTCAATTTCTTTGTCAAAAACACCTTTCAGCTGAAGAGTGATATCTGCATCTTCACTTGCATAATTTGTAATTTCATCAATTGAAACATCCCTCATTGATATTTGATTTTTCCCTTTCTTTCCTATTAAAGATTCAATTGAAATTGGAGAATAATTTAGGTAAGATTCAGAAAGGGTATCTAGGTTATGCCTCATATCTGGATTAATAAGGTAATGTGCAACCATTGTATCATATATTGGATAAGACACATTAACATTATACTTTTTTAATACTTGGATATCAAATTTTATATTGTGTCCAACTTTAATAATTTCAGTAGATTCAAAAAAAGGTTTTAAAATTTCAAATGATTTTTCATGGACTGACTTATTATTTGTTATAGGCAAATAATAACCTATTCCCTTTTTCCAAGAAAAAGATATTCCAACAATATTTGTTTCAAATGCATTTAATCCCTCTGTTTCAGTATCAAATGCTACAACTTCTTGCTTCATCATTTTATCTACTAATAAATTTAACTCTTCAAATGATTCTACTTTTTGATATGTTGACTTTAAGTCATTTAAGTTGTCTATATTGGATTTTAAATTATAGGTTTCACTAAATAAATCTCCCTGAACAGCTTCAGCACCTTTTTCTTGTGATTTGATAGAAATAGTTCCAAAAATTTTAAAAAAAGTCTCTTTTATTCTTTTAAACTCTAATTCGTCAAATACTTTTAAAACTTTCTCTTTATCAGGATCTGATAATTTAAATTCATCGAGATTATAATCGATTGGAACATCCAAGATTATTTTTGCTAATTTTTTTGACAATACACCCAATTCTTTATTTTCGATTATCTTTTCACCAAGTTTCCCGGTTACTTTATGAGCATTTTGAAGCAAATTTTCTAAACTCCCATATTGTTTAATAAATTTTTTTGCAGTTTTGTCACCAACACCTGGAAGTCCAGGAATATTATCAACTGAGTCCCCCATCATTCCTAAATAATCAATTACTTGATCAGGCGATCCAACCTCAAATTTATCTTTAACCTCATCTACTCCCCAGATCTCCATACTATTACCCATTCTTGCAGGTTTACATAAAAAAATATTATCTGAAACTAATTGGGCAAAGTCCTTATCAGGAGTAACCATATATACTTTAAAATTATTCTCCTCTGCATCTTTTGCAACAGTTCCAATAATGTCATCTGCTTCAAAGCCTTCTTTTTCAAGAATTGGAATTTTCATTCCCTTTAATATTTCTTTTATATATGGAATTGCAACAAGGATTGGTTCAGGTGTTTTATCTCTGTTACTCTTATACTCCTCAAACATTTCAGAACGAGTTACAGATCCACCTTTATCAAATGCAACTGCTAAGTAATCTGGATTTTGAGTTCTTATTATGTCAAATAAAGAATTCATAAAACCTAAAATAGCAGAAGTGTCAGTACCCTTTGAATTAATCCTTGGATTTTTAATGAAAGCATAATATCCTCTATAAATTAATGCATAAGCATCCAATAAAAAAAGATTCTTCGAGTTTTCCATTAATACATGAATATTTTATGAATATACAAAGATAAATCATCGTTAATTCAAATGCCTCTATTTTGTAAATTAGCTATATGGAACTAAATCATAATCAATTTATGAAAAAAGCTCTTCAAGAGGCAAACTATGCTTTTTTTAAAGATGAAGTTCCTGTTGGGTGCGTTATTGTTCATAATAACGAAATTATTTCAAGGTCTTCAAATATGGTTGAATTATTAAATGACTCAACAGCTCATGCTGAATTAATTGCTATTACATCAGCTCAAAACAATTTGAATAGTAAGAATTTAGAAAAGTGTACCTTATATACAACACTTGAACCATGTATGATGTGTTTTGGAGCTATTTACTGGTCAAAGATTAAAACTATAGTCTATGGTGCTCCTGACCTAAAAAGAGGCTTTTCAAATCAGATAGTAAATTTAGATAGAGATATTAAAATTATTAAAGGGGTTTTAGAAGCAGAGTCTAAGGAGTTAATAGATAGCTTTTTTAAAAAAATCAGAGATTAAAGTCACCAGCTTTATCTCTCATTTTTTTTAAGTTTTCATTACTAAGAGTATAATCTTTTAGCTTCTTTCCTTTCCATCTAATTGCAAGAAATAATGGCATGAAAATCAAAGTTCCTATTAAAACAGATATTCCAATAATTAAATCTCCTGTTTGATCACCAATAAATTCTTTTGAAAAAATTCCAATAAATACACCCATAAAAACTAAATAGGATAATATTTTAACAAAAATTTTCATTTCTACTTTTGTGATAAATCTTTTAACTGCTCTTTAGTTAATTTTGATGGAGCATCAATCATCAAGTCTTTCCCACTATTATTTTTAGGAAAAGCAATAAAATCCCTGATTACATCTTTTCCTTTAAGAACTGCAGCGAGTCTATCAAGTCCAAAGGCAATACCACCATGAGGTGGAGCACCATACTTCAACGCCTCAATTAAAAAACCAAACTGACTTGTGTATTCTTCTTTACTCATTCCTAATAATTCAAAAACTTTCATTTGTGTGTCAAAATCATGAATTCTAATTGAACCACCACCAATCTCATTGCCATTTAAGACTAAATCGTATGCATTTGCTAAAACTTTTTCAGGCTCTTTATCCAGAATATCTAAAAATTCTGGTTTTGGTGAAGTAAAAGGGTGATGCATTGAAAAGAATCTATTTTCCTCTTCGTCCCATTCAAATAAAGGAAAATCAGTAACCCATAAAGGGCAAATTTTTTCTTGATCAATTAAATTAAATCTACTTGCTAATTCAACTCTAAGTGATCCTAACTGTTCAAGTGTTTTTTTATATTCTCCAGACAAAATAAAAATTATATCTCCGGGCTTTGAAGAAATTTTTTCAGAAATAACCCCTAAATCTGACTCTGAAAAAAACTTATCAAATGAAGATTTTAATGATGAGTCATTGTTGTGTTTTATCCATAATAAACCTGAAGCTCCTATTTGAGGTCTTTTAACCCAATCAGTAATTTCGTCAATTTCTTTTCGTGTAAGATCAGATTTTCCTTTAACATTAATACAAACACTTAATTCATTATTATCAAAAATTTGAAAGTTTTTACCCTTTACTTCATCTGAAATGTTATTTATTAAAAGCTCATATCTTAAGTCGGGTTTATCAGTTCCATATTTTTCTAGGGCAGACTCATATGTCATTCTATCAAAAGTTACGTTGTTAGAACCTAAAAATTTTGAAAAAATTCTTTTCATTAAACCTTCAAATTGTTGAAGCACATCCTCTTGATTAACAAACGACATTTCACAATCAATTTGAGTAAATTCAGGCTGCCTGTCAGCACGTAAATCTTCATCTCTAAAACATTTTACAATCTGATAATATTTATCAATACCACCTATCATTAGAAGCTGCTTAAAGATTTGCGGAGATTGAGGCAGAGCATAATAATGATCAGGATTTAACCTACTTGGAACAATAAAATCTCTTGCACCCTCAGGTGTTGACTTAATCAGATAAGGAGTTTCAACATCAATAAAATTATTTTCTGACAAATAATTTCTAACTTCTAGAGATAAACTGTGTCTAAAAATTAAGTTTTCTTTTATTGGCTCTCTTCTTATATCAAGATATCTATACTTCATTCTTAATTCTTCACCCCCATCTGACTCATTTTCTATTGTAAATGGTGGTGTTAAAGACTTATTCAGTATAATTAAACTGGTAACTAAAATTTCAATTTCACCAGTATTAATGTTTTCATTAATACTCTTTCTTTCAATAACTGAACCTTCAACTTCAATTACAAATTCCCTTCCAAGTTGACTAGCAGTGGTAAAAATCTTGTCGTTAGATCTATCTTTGTCAAATACAAGTTGAGTAATACCATATCTATCTCTTAGATCAACCCAAATTATAAAACCCTTTTCTCTGATTTTATTTACCCAGCCAGAAAGTTTTACTTTTTGCCCAAGGTTAGATTTTGTTAATTCACCACAGTTATTAGTCCTATTCATAAATTATTGTGTAAATATAACTAGATATTTTTTAGTTTAATTCTGGCAAGATGTATTATATAATACATAGATGGAACAATAATTAAAGTAAGAAAAGTTGCAAATGTTATTCCAAAAATAACGGTCCAAGCAAGAGGTCCCCAGAAAACAACATTATCTCCACCTAAGTATACATTTGGATTCCAATTAGCAAAAAGAGAGAAGAAATCAATATTTAAACCAATCGCAAGTGGAATCAATCCAAAAATAGTAGTAATAGCTGTGAGTAAAACAGGCTTAAGTCTTGCCTTACCTGCTATTTTAATAAGCTCCATAGCTGTGACCTTATCAATTATATCATCTTTTGACATGTTTAAATCTATTTTTTTTCTATCAAATAATAGTTGAGTATAGTCTATTAATACAACTGCATTATTTACAATAATTCCAGTAAGAGAAATTATCCCAAGCATGGTCATAAGTATACTGAATGTTAAATTAAAAATTACTATACCCAGAAATACTCCAGTAAAGCTTAATACAATTGATGCAAGAACAATAAATGGTTTAGATATTGAGTTAAATTGAAACACAAGTAATAAAATAATTAATGCTATACCTGATAAAAGAGCTCCAGATAAAAATTCTTGATTTTCGGATTGTTGTTTAATTTCACCAGTAAATTTATATTCTACACCCTGTGGTGCCTCATAACCAGATAAAGCAATTTCAGCAGTATTTACAATCTCATTAGCATTTGATCCTGCAAGTATTGATGAATATAAAGTCACTACTCTTTGAAGATCAATATGCTTAATTGCACTAAATGATGTAATATTTTTTTGATCAACAATTGATGCTATTGGAACCTCCTTTGTTTTACCAGTTGACTGGTCTCTAAAAACAATGTTCTGATTAATAATAGAGTTTATATCATTTTTAAATTCTTCATCAAATCTTACATTAATCTCATAATCTTCTCCTCTGAGTTTATATATTCCAGCTTTAGACCCTATTATTGAATTCCTAATTGTTTGTCCAACCAGTCCAGTAGGAATTCCAAGTTCGCCAGCTTTTTCTCTATCTACGTTAAACTCAAGCCCTGGCTTACTCCTGCTAACATCAATCTTTAGTTGTTCTATTCCCTCAATGTTCTCCTGATTTAAATAATTCTTCATTGAAATTGCAGTTTCAATTAATTGCTCATAATCTTCTCCGTAAATTTCAATATTTACAGGGTATCCTCCTGGAGGTCCTTGTGAATCTTTTTCTACAGAAATTGCAATTCCTGGAAACTTATCAATTAATTCAACTTGAATTTCTTTTCTTAATTCTTCACTTGACATTCCTCTTCTAAATTTGAATTCTCGCATTGTCATTGTAATCAAAGATTTGTGAGGAATTTCGCCAGTACCTCCGGCATCTGTCTCAGGGTTTCCAGCACCTTCTCCTACCTGAGATATAGCAGATTCAACTAAAAAATTATAGCCATTATCGATGTACTTTGAGTTATTTACTACCTTGTAAATCTCTGACTCAATTTGCATTGAAGTTTCATTTGTTTTCTTAATATCTGTGCCTTCAGGATACTCTAAATAAACTAGTATTTGTTGGGGTTCATTATCAGGAAAGAATTCAACTTTAGGCGGAAATATAGCCATTAGTAAAATTGAAACAAAGAATAAAGAAATTGTTCCAAACAGAAATAAATAAGGTCTAAATCCTGCAAGTGCAAATGATAGAAATTCGTTATACCTATTTTCCAATTTTACCAATAATGTATTTTGAAATTTTACAGCAGAATTTTTAATAAAATACTTGTAAGACCAGAATAAAAAACATATAAACGCAAGTAAAGATCCAATTGCTCTAGTGTTCTGGAATAAAACAAAAACTATAGCAAGTCCTCCAAGGATATATGTCATCTTCATAAGATTTGTTCTACTAATTTCTCTCTCACTTAAATCCATGAAACTTGAAACTAACATTGAATTGAAAAAAATTGCAACTATCAATGATGATCCTAAAATTGCAGAGAGTGTAATAGGGAAGTATATCATAAATTCACCAAGAGTTCCAGGCCAAGTGCCTAAAGGAATAAATGCAGCAATAGTAGTAGCAGTAGAAACAATAATAGGAAGGGCAACTTCACCAATACCTAATTTTGCAGCTTGAACTCTTGACATACCCTCTTTAGACATTAATCTATATATGTTCTCTACAACAACGATACCATTATCTACTAAAAGACCAAGACCCATTACAAGTCCAAATAAAACCATCCTATTTAAAGTAAAACCAAAAGCAGATAAGATTACCAATGACATGAACATGGACATTGGAATTGCAAACCCAACAAAAAGTGCGTTTCTAAGACCAAGAAAAAATGTTAGAACAGTAACAACTAGTATTATTCCAAAGATTAAATTATTCATTAAGTCATTAACTGAATTAATTGTATACTCAGATTGATCATTTTGAATAACTACATCTAAATTTTCAGGTAAAAAATTCTCTTTTGCATCTTTAATAATCTCTTGAATTGAATTTGATGCAAAAATTGCATTTTCCCCACCTCTTTTAATAACCTCAAGCATAACTGTCTTTTGGTCAAATGATCGAGTAAATGAAGTTGCTTCTTTCTCTTTAAAACTAACTGATGCAACATCTTCAAGATAAACTGGACCATCATCCCTCTTAACTATAAGCCTATTTAATTGCGAAGGATCAGATACTTCTCCAATTATTTTTACATTCCTTCTTTGTCCATCTGAAATTAAACTACCAGCTGAAATAGTAATATTTTCTTGAGATATTGCATCTATGATATTACCAAAACTTGTTTTAGTAGCCTTCATTTTATAAGGATTTACAGCAATTTCAACTTCAAAGTCTTGTATACCTCTTACCTCTACAGTCTTAACTTGAGGTAGCCTTTCAATTCTTGTATCTAGATATTCTGCATATTCTTTTAGCTCTTCAACTGTATAATTACCAACTAGACTTATGTTTAATACAGGGAATCTCTCCGCTATATCAAATTCAAAAATATTTGGATCAACTTTAGCATTATTAAAAGTTGGCCAATCGTCACCTACAGTTACATTATCTACTAAATCTTTTACTCTTAGCCTTGCAACTTCAGTAGGTATGTCATCATCAAATTCAATATTTATAATTGATATACCTTCACTTGAAGTTGATTCAATCTCAATAAGTCCAATAACACCTTTAATTTCTTGTTCTAATGGATCTGTTATTAACTTTTCAATTTCTTCAGCATTGTTTCCAGGATAAATAGTTGTTACAAAAATATTTGAGGAATTAATTTCTGGGAATAACTCTCTTGGCATGGTTTTATATGCGGTAATACCTGAGACTAAAAAAATTGTCATTAAAACATAAATAATAGTCTTATTATTTATTGCCCAGCTTGAGAGAAAAAACTCTTTATTTTTTTTATCCATTTTAATCTATAAGTTTTACTCTTTGAGAATCCTCTACACTATAAGCTCCTTCTAAAACAACTATATCCCCTATATTAAGACCTTGTGTAACTTCAACATCATCTTCACTTTTATTTCCAAGTGTAATAAATTTTTTAGAAGTTAAATAAACTCCCTCTTTGTTATCTTTAGACATCACGTATACAAAATTTTTACCAAGAGCATCTTCTCTAACTATTCTAAGTGGAATTACTATTGCGTCATCTTTTTTATATATGTTAATTTTGATTTTTGCATCGAGGTTTTGCTTAATTCTATTATCAAAATTTTCTACAGGTACTTCAATTCTAAATGTTCTACTATTAGGATTTATAAAGTTACCTGTCTGATTAACTGATGATTTATACTCCATATTTAAAAGGGGTATTTGAACAATTGCTTCAGTGCCCTCAGTAATAAATGAGATATATTTTTCAGAAACGAAGGACTCAGCATAAATTATGTCAAGATTTACCAGTCTAAGAATTTGAGAAACACCAGGTATTAAGTTAGATCCAACATTAGAAATAATTTCATCTATTTTTCCATCAAATGGAGCATATATTTTTGTTTTTGAAAGTCTATCTTTCATTTGTGCAACCATTTTTTTACTTGCTTCATAATCTGTTTTACTCTTTAAAAATTGAATTTCAGAGCCAATATTATTGTCCCATAATCTTTGTGTTCTTTCAAAATTCTCTTTAGTAAACTCTGACTGTATAACCATCTGTTCATATTGTTCATTAAGACCAGAATCATTGATTTCTGCCAAAAGCTGTCCTTTTTTTACCTCTTGACCCTCACTTACAAAAACTTTTTCTAGTGTTCCTTGAAATTCTGAAAGTATTAAAACGTTTTTTCTAGTTTTAAGATTTGCTTGTGCCTCAATGTAAGTATTAAAATTAGTTTGTTTAATTTCATATTTTGATACAAGCGTAAGCCTTTCATTTTCATCTAAAAATGAGATTCCTTTGTTTATTTCGTTAAGTTCTACTGTCATTGTATTCATTGCATCAACATATTCTTTCTTTCGTTTTTTAAGCTCCTCTATATCTCCTGATTCAATTAATGATTCGATTGATGTATTTCTAGAAGAGTTACATGCACTTATTATTATGATTAGTAAAAGGGTATAAATTTTATTCATGATTAATTGTTATATAATGTTTCTAACTCTGTTTTGACTGAGATAATCTCTAAAACTGAATTCAAATATTTTTGTTGAGAATCTAATAATTGGAGCTGAGCTTGTCTAAGTTCAAAAGAATTTACTATGCCTTCAAAGAACTTTATAGAGTTCTTATCTTCAATAGACATTGATAATCTCATATTCTTTTCATTAACACTAAGAGATTGAATAGCTAGCTGATACTCGTTTAATTTTTGTTGGACCTCTGCGCGTTTTTTTTCTTTTTGTTCCTCGAGATTTGTTGCTGCCTTATCCATTGCAATTTTAGCTTTTTGAGATGAGACATTTAATTTATTTGCATTTGTAAGTGGAAGTTCAAACTTTACTCCAAAAACTGATGATCCAAACCAATTCTGTGTTTTGCTGGTAAAGTCAAATTCATTATTGTATCCTATGTAGGTTCCACTTATAAATCCAGAAAGTTTTGGGAGTTGCTTTGATTTTTCTAGTTTATATTCTATTCTTTTAGTATCAAATAAATTTTGAGAAATCTTTACGTCTATATTTTTATCAGCATTAAAACCATCTATTGAATTTGAAAAAATAATATTTTCTCGAATAAAATCATCAATTGAGGTTGTAAGCATTAATTCATCTTCAAGATTGATGCCTAAAATCAATTTCAATAAATTGAGCTGGTTTTCCTTTGTTTTTTTTGTTTGAAGAAGTGAAAGCTCAGCTTGGGCGAGAGTTATTTTAATCTGCTCAACATTTTCAACCTCTTCAAATCCATTTTCGTAAAGTTTAGTTACTTCAAATAAATCTCTCTTAAAATTTTCTAAATTATTCTCTAATAATATTATTCCCTCGTTAAGAGTCACTACTAGACTGTAAAGCTTTATAATAGACTCTCTTATTTGCAGAAAAGTCTTTTCATAAAAGTTTTCTGAACCAGATAAATAAATCTGACTATACTCAAGTCCAACAAGCCATGAACCATCAAAAAGTAGTTGCTCCATTCTAACTGAGCCAATTGCAGATTGCTCAGTTCCAAATTGAATCTCTGAGAAATCTCCTTTATTGCCCCCAAAAAATTCAGCTGGTATAAGTGATGTTTGGAGTTCAAGGTTATTTAAATAATTTAATTCTAATGAAACATTTGGTAGTCCAATTGCAATAGTTTTCCACCTTTCCTTAAACGCCATTTGAATCTCTCTTTCAGCATTTTTTAAATTTCTATTATTTTCAATACCGTATTCCACTGCCTCATCTAAACTTAGACTTAGTATGTCATCTTGAGCAAATACTGTAGAACTAAAAAATATTATTAATAATAATTTTCTCATTTTTTTATCATTTGAATTATCCAAGCTGGAATTAATTTTTTTCTTTTAGTCATCATTATGTTAAAATCCTTTTTAGAAAGATTTTCAATCTTCATAATTATTGGACTACACATAAATGGAAAAACAATTATACTTAAAACATTAGTTACA
>Ga0136656_1000577_pt1 | contig 12881 bp, 8 predicted proteins | sample CPBDNA_9_FD_94862 | JGI IMG/M metagenome (GOLD analysis project Ga0136656, IMG submission 94862) | Freshwater to marine salinity gradient microbial communities from Chesapeake Bay, USA - CPBay_Sum_15_0.8_DNA (version 2) | ecosystem: Environmental > Aquatic > Marine > Coastal | place: USA...
ATACTGTTTTGGGTTGGAAAACCAAACGCAGCCTGGACGAAGCTATTGCTTCGGCATGGAAATGGGAGCAGAAAGTAAGAAAGCTTTTGTAAGCTGCCCTTTTCAACTACTTGTTGGGTATTAATTTTGGATGAATAACACGAAACCAAAGAGGCGGAAAAAGTGCTAAAAGCATAGATGCCGGATAACCAAATGGCAATGTTGGGCTGTTTTCTAAGCTATCCAAAACTTGATATTTTTTTGAAGCTCGAAAATGGTGATCACTATGCCGAGTTAACTCATAAAGCACAATTCTACCCATGATATGATCGGAATTCCATGAGTGTATGTGTTGAACCTTTTCGTACTTGCCGTTGATTTTATTTCGAGCCAAGCCATAATGTTCTATATAATTGATGGTTTCGAGAAACAAGAAGGAAATTATCCCCACAATTAAAGCAATAGAAAATATTTTTACTCCAAAAAAAGCATAAACACCACCCAAATATGCTACTTGGTAAATGATAAACAACAGCATGTTGTTTTTGGTTGAGAAAAAATGTGCCCCTTTCTTTTTGAGTAGTTTGGTTTGTATCCGCCATGCATTTTTATATTGACCAAAAACCGATGTTATCCAAAAATGATATAAGCTCTGCCCCTTTTTTGCAGTTGCTGGGTCTTTTTCGGTAGCAACATATTTATGATGCCCGTAATTGTGCTCCAGAGTAAAATGCAAATACAAACAAGGCAACAGCAATAACCTTGTAAGTAAAATCTCAAATTTTCCTTTCCTATGACCTAGCTCATGTGCAACATTCACTGCGTTAGTTGCCAACAAAATGCCTAGCGCAAAAATTAATCCCACATATTCATAAACACTTAAAGTTGTAGTTGAAAAGCTATATATCCCATAAGATAGCACAGAGTAAACAATAGGAACATTTAAGTAAAGAAGCCAATCAAAAAAACGATTCAACGCCCTTTTTTGTTTATCAATATCTGAAAATTCATCGTTTTTTATCGGAATTATGCCTTCAAGAAAGGGTATTAAAACAAACACATAAGCCAATGCAGTGAAGGAGAAGACTCCTTTAAAATATAAACTAACAACTACACTCAGGGGAACCGTGTATGCTATGAGATATTTTAAGTCTTTCATGTTATAAATCTATAAAAATTTTGAATACACTAAATTATATCCGAATAAAAAATTAAATAGCTTGACTGTTTTATTTGTGTTGTAGGGGATATTTCAACAAAGGCATTTGGACAAACACTGCGGGAAAGTGTTGTGTTTCTGTAGTAATCCCTGTAAGGATTACGCCGAGATCCTCACATATCTCCGCTTTAAAAATTAAACCCACAACTTTGTTAGATATGGTTTCGACTTGTGCCACAAAAATTCGATAATTCAAACTAATGGAAAGAAGTTTATTTTTTGCCGCAAAAAATATTTCTAGAAATAAATATATTTGATAATAACTCGTAGCCAATAAATACATGGCATGTTATTCAACTTTTAATTTTTATAAATATGAGAAAACATTATGCCGTTTATTATTTAACTGTTTTCTTTTGTTTTTTATCAATTTTTTCTTTTGGTCAATTACAGCCAAATATTCTGATTATTCATGTTGATGACTTAGGGTACCACGATCTTAGCATTCATGGTTCAAAAACATATCAAACTCCTCATATTGATACACTTGCGAGCCAATCTGTCTCATTCACAAAAGCATACGCAAACTACCCAAGATGCGTACCCTCTAGATTTTCTATGATGACGGGGAATTATCCAATACAAAATGGAAATGTTCCTGATGATGGGTTTGAAATCAAAAATATAGCTGCAAACAAAAACTTCATTAAATCATTTAATAAGATGGGGTATCATACGGCTTATTTTGGTAAATGGCATTTAGGAGATGAACAAAGTTTACGTGACTTTGGATTTCAATTTAGCTTTGGTGCTGGAAAAGCTGGCTCACCTATTAGTTTTATCTATCCCTTTAATGTTTTTAAGGGAAAAGGAAAGAACAAAAAGAAACCTATTCCAGATGTTGATGAGGTAAGCACTGAAGGTGATTATCTGACTGATGTCATGACAAATCAAGCAATTAATTACTTAAAGGAGTATGATTCATTGAAACCATTTATGCTTATGCTTTCATATTATGCTGTTCATCAACCAATTGAAGCAAAACCTAACGACATAGAGCGTAACCTTAAAGAAATAGAGGCTACTGATTTTGGGAATCAACCCGAATATATTGAAGAAGGTACAGGACGTACAAAAATGCGTCAGGATAATCCCGCTTATGCCGCTATGGTAGAAAACTTGGACTACAACATTGGTAAACTTTTAGCTCATTTAGAATCTAGTGGAGTCTTGGAAAACACAATAATCGTTTTTTCTTCCGACCATGGAGGATTATCTAATGACGGCTATAACAAAAGGCAGTTAGCTACCTCAAATTTTCCGTTACGCGCTGGAAAAGGGTGGTTATATGATGGAGGGATAAAAGTTCCCTTATTTATTAAATGGCAAAATAAATTTAAACCAAGAATTGAGAATGCTTCTATTGTAACGCTCATGGATATTTTTCCAACACTATTGGATGTAACTGCCAATATAGACTCAGATGTGGACGGAAAAAGCATGCTTCCATTGCTTTATTCTAAAAAGAAATGGCAAAACCGAACGGTTTACTGGCATTCTGAAAAAGCAAGACCAAAAAGTACCGGAGACACAAAATCATCTGCAATACGAAAAGGTAAGTACAAGCTCATTCATTGGTTTGAATCCAATAAGATAGAGCTCTATAATTTGGAAAAAGACCCTTATGAAAGACATAATCTATCCAATGAAAAACCAAAATTACGATCAGCACTTTTGAACGATTTGAATAATTGGAAATCTGAAATGGAACAAGATAAATCTTTACTTTTTTATGTATTAGACCTTGATCAGTACAAGTAACCGTTCAAGATTATTCTTAAAAACCTTGAGACAAGTTTTCAGGTTAAGTTTATAGACAATGATCAATTACTTGAAATTATACAGCTATTTATTTGTCATGATGCTAAAAAACAATCCCAGAAATAAAAACAACTAATATCATTGAGGTGCTACCCCTTTATTTTTAAAACAACCAACATACTAATTTAATCAATCTTTGAATTGTTAATAGTAAATGATTCTGGAAATTCTCCTAAGTCATTCGTGTCTATAATCCATTTATCTAGTTCTTGATTTAAAGCATCAACTACTGAGGAGTATTCAGGTATTCCCGAGAGATTTTCGAGCTCATTTGGGTCTTTTTCCAAATCGTATAGCTCAAATTCTTGTTTTGGGCTTTGAAACCACTTTATTTGATCATTATTTAAAGTATTCTCCATGAATTGTTTATTCAGTTCTTTCATTAGGGGCATGTTTTCTCTGTAGCGAACAGGGAGCGCGTGAGCCTTTTCCAGATAGAAGTTTTTTATCAATTTAAATTTTTTTGTTTTTATAGATCGTATTCTATCAACCTCTTCATCAAAACGATCAGATGCAGTTATAAGATAGTTGCGATTAAACTTATAAAAATCCAAAAAGGAAAACCCTTGAAGGTGGTTTGGGATTTCGATTCCAGCGATATCAAGAACTGTTGGTGCAAGATCAACAAAGCTTAATAGCTCATCCACACGAGTTTTAGCCCACTTCGATTTTGGGTACTTAACCATAAATGGAACTTTGACACCAGTATCATAAATAGCCCTTTTAAATCTTGGGAACGGCCCTCCATGATCACTATAAAAGAAAATATAAGCATCTTCATATAGCCCTTTATCTTTTAGTTCCTGAATTCGAAGCCCTAGTTCATTATCCATTCGCACAAGGTTACTGTAATTTACAGCTAAATCTTTTCTAATAATATCATTATCAGGGAAAAATTTTGGAACATTAAGTTGATTCGGATCTACATATAATTTGTTTTCACTTTGTTTCCATATTTGCGCCTCATGCGTAATTTGAAAATTAAAGACAGCAAAAAAGGGTTGATTTGGCAAACGGTTTCGCCAATGAATATTTTCCTTCATTGTCCCACTACAATAACTACAACTCTGATTCCAAGCATCTTTACTAATTTTAAAGTTATAGTCTTCTTTGTTATTATTAATACAAAAATAGCCTTGATTCCTTAGGTATGTTGTGAATGGTTTAATATGGTCAGGAAAAGAAGGAGAATAACTAGGGATATTAAGTTGTGGTTGATTTGTTGCTCTGCCTTCATTATAAGCTCTCATATTGTGAGTTCCCAGTGTGGTTGGATACATCCCGGTAATAATTGCACTACGAGCAGGTGAACAAACAGGAGTAGTAGCATGCATATTTTCAAACACAACACTATCTTCAGCAAGAGCTTTTAAATTAGGAAGATCAACTGTATTATCCCCATACATTGGAAAGAAAATCTGAGATTGATCTTCACAAACCAACCATATGATGTTTGGCTTTTTTTTCTCGGAGCATGAGAAAAAGAAAAACGTTAAAAAAAATAATAATGTTGAAAGATTTTTTTTCATTCAATTAATAACTTTAAATAGTTCTCAGAATAACTGTTGTAAAATAATTGTCCAATTTTTTTCATCCCTTCATAATTATAATGCCCTACATTTTTCCCTTGCCATTGATGCGTATAGATTGGCGTGTAATTATAATTTTTCGGGTTTTTACTTCTTTCCACAAATGTAACATTTGGTGTTTTGTCGCTTACACTTTTTATTGCCTTTATAACTTTATCGCTTCCAACACCCAAAGCTAAAAAAGGTAAATTAGGTAAGTTGTAATATGTCCTAATTGAATGGATTAATAACTCCAAATTTTCAGCATAAGAATTAGCAGCTTTTAATCCATTTTGGGTGTTACTGTCTGTTTCGCCTTGTACCCATAGCATTCCCACAATCTCATAGCTATTGGGATCAAGTTTGGACAACTCGTCATCAATTAGTTTAATAAAATCATTATATAATTTTGGCTTCTTTTGTTCGTTGAAAAAAGCAGCTTTTTCATTAGTCCATAAGGGATTCCAAGCACCGTATAGAGAAGTTCCGCCTTGCGATCTTTTTATAAACAAATAATTTTGGTTTGGATAATTTTTAGCAAGCTCAATGCCAAAAAATAGTTCGGGTCCAAAGCATTTTTCTATACTAAATTTTTTTTTCACAAACTCCCAAGGATCTGTGAAATTCAATTTTCCATTGTATTTAATACCATTTCCTTCACCTACGGTTCCTTTGTAAATAAAGTTTATTTTTTGACTCGCTTTTTCTAACCACTCTTTTTCTTTGTTTGTAAGTTTTGAAGCATCACCGCGGCCATCCATATTAGATTGTCCAGCAAATAAAAACACCTTTGTCTTTTTTTCATATTGACCAAAGGCAAGAAGTGAAAAGGATATGCAAACTATAACACAACAGTTTTTAAAAAGATACATTTTATGCTATTCTTTGTTTTCACTATAAACTCGTTCAACAACCATGTCAGTCATAGCTCGCATTTCCTCTAATGACATATCGTCTTTATATTGAACTTGAAGTGATTTTATTTTTTGTTTTAAAGCCGTTGTAATTTCTTCGTATCCACATTTACCATACAAATTATCTATTTCATTCTTGTCATGCTCTAAATCGAATAGCTCCCATTCATCCATGTCGTAATAATAATGAATCAGCTTAAATTTGCCAGTACTTACTCCATAATGTGGTTGTACTTTATGCCAAAAAGGATACTCGTAATAATGATAATACACGGCGTCTCTACCTTGGTAGTTATCTCCAAAAAGTTGTGGTTTAAAACTCTCTCCTTGTATGTCGTGGGGGATATTTACACCTGCCAAATCAAGTAAAGTGGGAGCGAAATCTATATTTAACAACAACTCTTTATTGTGGGTGCCTGCTTTTATTTTATTAGGATATTTTATCATAAAGGGCATACGAAACGAGGGCTCATACATCCATCGCTTATCAAACCAGCCATGCTCTCCTAAATAAAAGCCCTGATCTGAAGTGTAAATTACAATGGTATTCTTATCTAAATTATTTTCTTCTAAAAAATCAAGCATTTGGCCAACAGCTTCATCAACTCCAGCAACACACCGTAGGTAATCTTTAATGTAGCGCTGATACTTCCAGTTTTTAAGTGCTGCGCCTTGTAACGTGTCATTTGGAGTCCAAAACTCACCATTATTTCCATAACGATAATATTCTCCTACTTGCCAAGGTTTAAGGTTAGTAGGCGGTGGCACTTTGAGGTCTTTGCGATTCATGTGGTTTTCAATCTCTAACATATTTTGTGAAGCAGCAAGTCGACCCTTATAATCGTCATTAAATGTTTCATGGTGTGGAAAATCTTCATTATATATGTCATTAAACTTTGGGTTTGGTGTCCATGGACGATGAGGCGCCTTAAATTGATACATGAGCATAAAAGGCTTGCTTTTGTCTCGCTTATTTGTCAACCATTTCAGGGCATCATGTGCAACTTGAGCTGTTGAGTGTCGTTCTGTTTCAACAATGGTGTCTTTACCATTTTCTACGAATACAGTGTTAAAATAGGTTCCCTGTCCTCCATGGTTTACCATGACTTTAGAATAATCAAATCCAGTTGGGGCTGTACCCAAATGCCATTTTCCTATTACAGCTGTTTGATAACCAGCTTTTTGAAGTAATTTAGGGAACGTCTGTTGAGAGGCATCAAAATCGCCTCCTTTTTCATTTTTAAAAAAACCATTAATGTGACTGTATTTTCCTGTCAGAATAGCCGCGCGGCTGGGCCCACAAATACTGTTGGTATTATATGTTGCATGCATAAGCATTCCTTCTTTAGCAATACGGTCAATATTTGGTGTTGGTGCGAGCTCAGCAAGCCAGTCTTGATAGGCACTCACAGCACTTACTGCGTGGTCATCTGACATAATAAAAACAATGTTAGGTTTTTTTGGCTGAGCATACGTGAGCAGTGCAACACAAAAACCAACAAAAAGAAGTGTTTTTTTCATTTAAAAAATAGATTTTGATTTAATGTTTTGACTTAGACTATCTATTAATTTTCTGTATTTCGGCTCATCAGCCAAGTTATTCATTTCCAGGGAGTCTTTTTTTAAATCATATAGCATGTTGTCATACACGTTTCCAGTTTCTTCACTGGTCCATTCTGCATATAAAAAGTCAGGGGATGATACCATATCACCGTTCCAAATTCTCGAGTAACTAACAGATTTCGATATAATACTCGGGTCTTTTAAGTTTTTAACTAAAGAGGTTCCCTCAACATCTTTGGGTGTTTCTAAACCCAATAGCTCGCTTATTGTTGGATACAAATCAATTAACTCTACATAACTCATGGATTGTGCTTTTTCTGTCAGTCCAGGAACACGTATCATAAGGGGCACTCTATTTTCAACGCTAAATAGATTATGTTTAGACCAGCGATTATGCTCCATTAGGCTAAAACCATGATCGCTTGTGAAAATAACAATAGTTTCATCACGCATTCCCAAATCATCTAATGCCTTAAGTACTTTACCAATTTGAGCATCAGTATAACTTACGCAAGCATAATAACCTTGAATTAATTTTTTTGCAAAATCTTGATCTAGAGTATGTAACGCCCCATTTCGAGCCGCTCCTTCAACATCTTTTGGAATGCCTTTGTATTTCACTAATTCGTACCAGTTACCAGCAGAACGTGGTCCATTGGTTGGGAATGTATTATTGGGAGGCAATTTAATATCTTCAAAATTGTAATAATCCCAATATTTTTTGGGAGCATTAAAAGGTAAATGCGGTTTTAAAAACCCCACAGCTAGCAGAAAAGGAGCTCCGGAGTTTTTTAGTTTTTTCAAATCCTTAACAGCTTTGTTTGCTATTTTTCCATCTTTATAGGCTGCATCATCAACATCCAATCTTTCAAATGGATAAACTCCCGGCAACCCCTCTGCTTGCAATATTTCACTGGTTTCTTCATCAACATAATCTTGATCGTTAAAACGTCCTTTTGGCCTCCATATCTCAGACCACGTATGCTTCATATCATTAATGTTGTGTGATACCTTACCATTGCTAATAGTGGTATATCCGTTAGATTTTAGCAATCCTGGGAATGTGATTGCGTCAGGCATATCATTACTTATTGATGCAGTGAATTTCTTAAAATATTCTCTGGTTGGACGTATTCCTGTCAATATGCTAGCACGTGAGGCACCGCATGTGGGAATATTCACAAAAGCATTATTAAACTGAACTGCATCATTAGCTAAGGCTGTCACATTGGGAGCAACAACCTGACTTACTCCATAAGTTGGTAATACTGGCCTAAGATCATCAACTATGATGAAAAGAATATTTTTAGGCTGGTTTTCTTGTGCCACAACTAAAGTTCCAAAAAACAATAGTATGAAGTATTTTATTACATTATTTTTCATTAAAATAGATATTTTGTGTTAGGTTAATTTGTGTATGTTTTAAGTCTTTTTTATCGGAGGAATTTCCAACATAAATAGAGAAAGCACCTTCCTCCACCATATAGTCCATATTTATGTTATAATAGGCAAGGTCTTGAGCCGATAAGGCAAAAGTTATTTTTTTTGACTCACCTGATTTTAAATAAATTTTTTGATAACCTTTAAGTTCTAGTACTGGACGAGTCACGCTGCTATACATATCTCTAATGTAAAGCTGTACAGTTTCCATTCCATCTAGTTTTCCAGTATTTGTAACCATTGCCGATACTTCTAATGAATCCTTTCCGTCCCATGTATATTTAGAAGGTTTTGGAGTTGATATTGTAAAACTTGTATAACTCAAACCAAATCCAAAAGGATATAATGGTGTTGTTTTTTCAAATGCATATTTGTGAAAATACTGTGATGGTTTGTGATTGTAAACCATTTGTAATTGACCCACGCTTCTTGGAACTGTAAGCGGGAGTTTACCACTAGGGTTTACATCGCCAAATAATATTTCCGCAAGGGCTTGGCCACCAAAACTTCCAGGTTCCCAAGTTTCAATAATAGCAGGAATATTTTCTTGCATCCAAGGCTCTGCAATAGGACGTCCATTTACTAATACAACAATGACGGGAGTTTTGGTTTTGTAAATGGCTTGTACAAGTTCTAACTGTTTACCCGGAAGTTTTAAATCGGCACGTGCCATGTTTTCGCCTGCAGTTTTTTGATTCCATTTGTAGCGCATTGAGTTTTCACCAACAACAACAATAGCATAGTCTGCCTTTGCAGCTTGTTGGGCAGCTTGTTGAATTTGCACATTTTTTATATTTCTAAGGTTTTGACCAGAGTCAAAAAATTCTGTTTTATAGCCATATTTAGAAGCAAGTTCAGCAACCCCTTCATAAATTGTTATGGTATTCTCTTGGGGCTGTTCAGCGTGCCAATCACCTAATGTGGTGGCGTTATTAGCGTTTGGACCAGTTATAAAAATTGTTTTGTTCGCTTTTTTTAGTGGTAAAATATCATTGTGATTTTTTAGAAGCGTAATGGATTGCCGTGCCGCATTTAGGGCTGTTTTTTGATGTCCAGGAGTGAAAATCTGGTTCTTAATATCAGATTCATCTACATATCGGTGTTCAAAAAGTCCCAGTTTAAACTTAGCCCGCAGAATCTTTTCACATGCCTCATTAACACGTTCTATTGACAATCGGCCTTCGTTTACTAATTCAATTACATTTTCCAAAAAATGTGGCCCATGCATATGCATATCCATTCCGGCATCAACAGATAAAAAAGTAGCTTGTTTAAAGTTTTCAGCAACATAGTGGAGTTTTTCAATACGTTCAATATCCATCCAATCACTCACATAAAAACCATCAAAATTCCATTGATTACGCATAAGATCTGTCATAAGCTCTTTATGCATATGGCATGGGATTCCGTTGAGCTCATTATGTGCTGCCATAATGGAATAAACTCCAGCTTCAATAGCTTTTTTGTAAGGGGGTAAATGAATTTCATACAAGGTACGCTCTGAAACATCCATAGGGGACGCATTTAATCCGTTAATGGGTTCTCCGCCTGCAATCATATGTTTAGCACATGCAATTACTTTTTTTGTGCCCGTATAATCATTTTGTTGGAAGCCATTTATCATGGCAACCCCCATTTCTCCTACTAGATAAGGATCTTCTCCAAAAGTTTCTCCAACTCGTCCCCACCTTGGATCTCGCATAACATCTATGTTTGGGGTAAAAGACCAATGTGAACCTGTAGCACGCATTTCAATAGCGGTTTCTTTGGCAATTTGATATGGAAAATAGTTATCAAAAGTTGCTGCCATATTTATAGGTGTCGGATATACGGTAGTACCAGAGACGAGTGCATTTCCATGTATGGCGTCAATACCTATTAAAAGAGGAATTTTTAATTTAGATTTTTCTGCCAACGACTGAAGATAGTTTGATTCAGTAGCAGTAAGAACGTGTAAGAATGATCCTATTTTACCCTCTGTTACCATTTCAGCTACTTGAGAGCTATGCAAATTTTCGTAAAATCCAAGGGCATCATTTCCTAATAATTCTTCAGGACTTAAAGATTTTTCTGCCTTTTTCATGTGTTCTAACCCAACATATTGACACATTTGAGCTACTTTATCTTCAAGAGTCATCCGCGACATTAGGTCGGATAATCTGTCTTCAACATCGGCACTTGAGTCTAAATATAATGGATTCCTATTCTGACCCATCATGGAAATACTTATCAATAAAATGAACAATCTTATTCTCATAAATTATTTTAATTTCAGATTGTTATTAGGATTAATAATGGCATCTCTCAATGCAAAATAGGCAGGTTTTGGATTGAGGTTTTGATCAAAGATAAAGCGGTACATGTCATGATGCTTTCCTTTTAAGCCATCTACCATTCCCCATGTGTTGTAGGTAACAACCCCTTGATTTCTTTTGGATAAGAGAACTTTTAGAACATTGGCATATGCATCTGCTTGTTCCTTTAGAGCGGTTTGACTTGTATTCGAATCCCAAATCTTGTAATCAATTTCTGTAACGTGAAAATCTAATCCGTTTTGATGCGCCCAATCGATTAGGGAGGAGAAATAGTTCAATTGTTCTTTATCAAGTGCAAGAGGCTTATCACTTCGTAAATGCGCTTGCCAACCTAAACCATCAACCCTGAATCCTTTCTTTTTTAGGTATAAAATGGTTTCTTTTACTTTTTCCCACATTTTAGGTTCCATACCCCCGTGTTGATTAAACACTAAGCTCTTTTTAGTAGCATACTTATTGGCAATTTCAAAGGCAGTTGTGATATATAATGGCACGTCATTTTCATCTCTTCCTATTTGCTCCCAAGGATTTTCCCATAAGGTAACTCCAGGTTTCTCTTCAAACCAATTTCCTTCTGGGGTAATGGTTTCATTCACAACATCCATCCACTTTACAGAGGGTTCATCATTCATACGTTTGCAAAGCGCAGTAAAATACTCCACCATGTTCTCTTCTAATTCTTTTTTAGTTCGATTATCTGCCTTTGCCCAGTGCGAGGCTTGAGGACTGATTGGCCCATGTATTCGAAGTGTTATATTGTGCTTATCTGCAAAGTCTAAATAGTCATCAATTAAGCGCCAATCCCACACACCTGGCTTTGGATGAATTTGCGCTTGCTTTGCACAGTTCTCTGGAGTTGAATAGGTAAACTCCTCTAAAAATAATTTAGAAACTTTCGTGTTGAGTTGTCGGTGATTTAGTGTTGCACCAATATAAACTTGATTGGTATCATAGCCGTTATTAACTAATAAATCTTTAATCCCGTCACTACTCATTTTGGTTAGTGGTTTTGACTTTGGATAAGTAGCTGGAGATAAAAAAGCTAACGCTTTTCTTTTAAGTTCCACATAAATGGCATCGTAACCATTTTTACCAATGTAATTTTCAGTTTCGAGCGGATCAGTACTGTAGTCAAACAACTCTTCTTGCTCAATATCTTCCTCACTAATTTTTTGACCAATCTTACTTTTATCTATCCAAAGAGTGTATCTATAATTTGCTGTGCGAAAACTGTATCCCATTTTTTGATTTCTTGGATATTGGCTAACTGCAAAATCTTTAACAGTTTGCTGCTGTCCTTTCATAAGGGGAACCAAAGAGGTGCCGTCTAGATTTGATACCGGTGCTATTTGAGCCATGTCTACAAGTGTGGGGAAAATATCCACAAACTCGGTAGGCGACATAATTTTTTGAGCTTTTTTGGTTTTGGGGTTATATATGATTAATGGCGATCTTGTAGCTTGCTCAAAATTTGAGTGCTTGTTCCATAAGCTGTGGTCTCCTAAATGAAAGCCATGGTCTCCCCAAACGATAATTATTGTATTGTCCATTAGCCCTTCTGTTTTGAGCTTATTTATAATTTTTCCAATTTGGAAATCGATAAATGACACACAAGCATAATAACCATGGATAAGGTCACGCTGAAAATCGTCGTCTAAAACTAATTGATTGTTGGCATCTGTTTTATAATCTCTGCCCTCTTCAACATAAGATCGCAGCTCTCCTGAGGTGTGATATGCCAATTTACCTGTGTTTTTAGCGCGCGCTCTAAATTTAGCCAATGGCATACGTTCTTTTTTGTAAAAATCCCAGTATTTCTTTGGTGCAGAAAAGGGTAAATGTGGACGTTTAAATCCAACTGCAAGAAAAAAGGGAGTATTGTTTTTAGATAGCTCGTCTATCATACTAACTGCATGTGTAGCAATGGCCCCATCAACATAAGCTTCATCTGGTGCATTACTCCAAGAAACAGGTGGTTTGTACTTCCCTTTAAGTGCCTTAGCTGCTTGGCTACTTTTAATATTATTCTCTTTGAGATATGAACGAATTTTAGTTTTTATAT
>Ga0136656_1000578_pt1 | contig 12873 bp, 5 predicted proteins | sample CPBDNA_9_FD_94862 | JGI IMG/M metagenome (GOLD analysis project Ga0136656, IMG submission 94862) | Freshwater to marine salinity gradient microbial communities from Chesapeake Bay, USA - CPBay_Sum_15_0.8_DNA (version 2) | ecosystem: Environmental > Aquatic > Marine > Coastal | place: USA...
ACTCTACATTAAACATATTTAATACAACAAAGTATGATCAAATATTTACTGATACTAAAGATCAAACTTTAACATATCTAACAGTTAATGAGAGTGTAGAAATTACTGCTACTAATAGTGACGCAAGTACTAATTATAGCGAAGAAGAAACAGTTGAAGAAATAAGAAATAACGCACCAAAATTTTTCAGCTCTGAATATAAACTAATTACTAAACCCGATTATGAAAATTTTATAGTCAGGAATTTTAAAAATTTAATATATGATGTTAATGTAAGTAACAATTCTGATTATGTAAATATATTTCAAAAATATCTTATTGAAGATTTAGGTTTAACAGATTATACTGGATATAATAATGCTCTGTTCAATCAGTATGAGTATTCAGATAGTTTTAATATTAATAATCTTTATTTAACTATTGTTCCGAAGTTTAAGAAAAATAATTCTATTGTAACTAGATCTAATTATTTGTCTCCCTCTTTAAAGAATGAAATTATATTTGAATTAAGAAAGTATAAGTTACTTAACGGAGAGATTTCTTTTATTGATCCTGTTTATTTAAATATTGATTTTATTGTCAAGAACTCGAATGAACCAACAATATTGGAGTATACCGACTACACTAAGTTAGTAATACAGCGTAATAATAATGCTATTGTTAATAATAATACTATAAAAAATAAAGTTGCTACAATACTTAAAAATTATTTTGATACAGCTCAACTCGGCCAAACAATTGATATTCAAAAGCTAAACTCTGATATATCTAGTATTGATGGGGTTGAGAGTTGTTATACTTATAGAGAAGATACCGGTATTAGACAAAATGGATTAAATATCGCAATATATAATCCAATATACAACGGAAGAGATCTAAAAATAATTGATTCCAATTACAACCTAAAGTATTTTCAAATTCCATATATTGAAAATTTTGAAGCACTCAAAGATAAGATAATCGTTGAGTCGATTGCTAAATCCAAAACAGTTATTGAATATTAATGTTAAGTTCTGCACAAAATCCAGATTGTATAAATAGAGTAACTGTACCTATAACAGTTAGTCCAGCTTCTCTTAGTGGGTATACTAAATTAACAGACTTTACTTTCACTCCTCAAATAACAGGTGATTTTGCAACTAATTTTTATAAAAAGCTTAGCAATGTAAAAGTAGTTTGGGACTTTGGAGATGGTTATACTTTAAGTGCTGATACCCCTTTACAACCAACACATTCATATAAACAACCAGGTAGTTATACTGTTAATATGTTTTTATACGATGAGAAAGGAGATGCATTTCTAAACTCTCTTACTCAGACAGTAAGTGTTTATAACTATAAATCAACAAGAATTACTTTTGCAAAAAATGTTGATACTCTAAAAATAAAAGCCGGGTCTTTGAATAGTAACAATAAAGTAGATATAGGTGTTGTCACTAGTTGGCAGGATTATAATCCAACGGGCAATACTATTTATTTTACTGTAAGTGGTAGTAGAAGTAAACCATACGACTCAACGTATAAATACTCTTTCTTATTGCCATTTAGATCCTTTTATACCTTATACAATGGCAAATATGAGCGTAATAATAATTTGAAAATAAACCTAGAACCAATATATTGTGTTCTTAGCGGAGGGGAAGTCATTTGTAGTGATGATAATAATACCATTACCTCAACTACAACCGGTGCAGAATTAATGTACGCTAAAGGAAAATCGTTTATATATTACTTTGATGATTTACCTAGTACCTGTAAAATTATCGCAGCTCTTGATACTTCTAGACATACATTACCAGATTTCTTTATAAATGATATCGACACTAATATAAATCTCTCTAATATGAATTTTATGGAGAGTAACATATCTACTCTCAACGTAAATGCCACAAGCGCTACACCAACTCAGATAGTATTCAGTAGTACAGGTATGCGTAACATGTCTATGTCAAAATACAAAAAGCAAGGAGATAAGTTTCAAGTATTTTGCGCGGCTGGAGACGCAGATGGTAACATTTTAAAATATTTTCCTGAGTTTTATTTCAACGGTACAAAGTATGATGCTGGTAGCGCGTATGCCTTTGATGCTTCTGTTGCATCTTTATCATCTCTGTCAGATGCAAGCTCCTCGTATTTAAGTAGTGTTAGTTCAGAAAAATATCCTTATAGTTCATCTTTTAATTCAACATACTTGAGTTCATTTGCTTATATAAATTACACTCCAAATGATATAGGTACAAAATATTTGTCAGTTAGTGGTAATATTGGTTCTCAGACGTTAACGGGTTTATACACGTTCTTTGTTAGTAGCTCAGCTGAAAATAATGATTTATATAAAATTAACGAAGATTTTGATTACGCAGAAACATTAAAAAGCTATAGATTTCAGTCCTTTCTACACGAATATGATAGCATATTTGATGGTGTTATTAGTGCTATAGTAGGAACCTTAAGTAGCAGGCCTACTACATACGGAAAAACGGTCTTTGAGAGGATTAGTAATTTTGTAATTAACAATACTGATATAGATATCTGTACAACATCTAACTTGAAAAAGTTTTACACATTACTTAATGAAGAATCTAATTTCCCGGTATTAACAGCTCCTCCTGAACTTCAAAGATTATTTGATATATTAACTATAAGATTAAAGAGATTTATAGGCGAAGACGAAAAATTTGATACTAGCTTTGATACCTACTTTTCTAGTAACTCCGCTTATGGTAAAAATGTAGATTTAAATAACGAATTATCTGTAGAAACATATACTGTTACTGCTGGCACAAATTTTGTGGCTCGTCAAAAATTTAACAATGAATATATCTTAATTGAGCCAATGAAAGTTCCTGTAACAACTATCAATACAGGAACAACAAGTCAGTATCCATTAAGTTGCTTCAATCTTTCCGCTAACTGGGGCTGGCCGCTAGATGACACTGTATCAAGTACAAGCTTGTCTAGCATATATGAATTCTATCCGTACATTACTAATTATTCTAATACAAGAAAGAATAATATAGCAGATTATGATAATAAATATTCTACATTGAGAACTTCAGTTTCAACATTATCTTCCTGGAAGAATACTTATGGTATTGCATATAGATATATTGATAAACAAATTAGAGAAGGGTTAGAACTTTAAATGAATTTAGATACGCTTAAACCATATACTTTAAAGGAGTTCAGACAATATAATAGAGATATTGTTAGCGCTGATGTGTTATCTGTAACGTATAATGCTTATCTTGTTGAATGGAAAGATAATAAAACATCTCAAACAACTATCGATAGTAATTATAGATCTAATATTTACAAAGAATTTTTAAAAAACATTGAATTAACTGATTTAAATGCTGATGTTATTACCTATCTTAATCAAATAGATTACGATGACCCGTATGAACTTGATTTAGCGGTACATTATTTCACGGTAAATTTAAATAATGAGTTCAATCGTATTATTGAGTACAGAGACGATTTAAAATTTACTACAACAAAAAATAATCTTAAGGCATCTCCGGAAGGTATAACTAAGTATCTCAAAGCGTTTTTTATGCGTTTACTCAAGCAAGAAAAATTCAAAAATCTTGCAGGTGTAACCTCATTTAATACAACAGAGATTAGTAATAAGTTAAAAATTAACTTAATACAATATGCTTCTAATAATATTGAAGGAGATGAGTCAAGTCAACTTATCGAATCTATTAACAAGTTAGACTTTGCACAATCAATAAAAAATCTCTCCAAAGAAACTTATCAAGTAATTAAAGTAAATCACAAAGGCAATAAAAAGTATATTAAGACGTCTAATAAGGCGAAAATAAGTGTTAATAAATTATACGATGATTGGAATAAACTACCTGAAAGATACTTTGCAAATGAAAATAAGTCTTTAAGCAATCTAGTAACAAACGTAAAAGATAAATTAAAAGAAAAATATCTAGGTTCAGCTGTATATCATTTATCAGGTGATGGTACAAATTATACTTTAAATAAAATATTTGAACCTGAAAATAAAAATTCCTATTTATATAAGTTTTATAATCCTATTGTTGTTGATGACTACGGGGTATTAATTAAAAAAGATAAATTACCTTATCAATTAAGTTTCGGTAATGCAGGCTTAGCAACGTCCTTATCTAAAAACTTAACGTTTAATGTAAATGTTTCTGCTGTAGAAGGGGAGTTTTTAATACCAGACCCATATAGAGTACAACCTGGTATTGGTTCAACTTTAAGTAAAAAAACAGCTCCGATTAATTTTAATTCTGAAATTGTATGGATTAAGAATAACGAGAATAATAGCATTAGTATTGTAGATAGTAAAGCGTTAAAAAGTACGGGGTATCAATCTAGAGAAAACTCATTAGAGTATTCCCCTATAGGTATAAACAAGGTTACTGATGAAATAAGTTTTTGGGATGGAGCGCTTCAAATAAACTGGAAAAATTCTGATGTATATAAAAGAGAATATTTAAACAGGTTCCCTGAAGCAGAGCGTTACAACGATCTATTAATAAAGAATAATACTGCAACTCAAATAAAAAATGATATTTACGGTAATGAGTTTATTCTTTTTAAATCTACAAGACCTAAGAGATATGGAGATTCTAGCTATATAACTAGTACATCTACTTCTACGGGAGATATCACATCTTGTGAGTTATATGATGGATTATATTTTAATGGAGTACTAAGTGCTATTAGCGCAGCTGATCCAACATCTTATGATAGTTTAACCGCTGTATTTGATACTTTATTGTTTAATGATAATTCAGGTTGTACTGCTACGGAAGATGTTACTAGTTTTTATGCACCATTAAGTACAGCAGATTGCAGTGCAGTTTCAGGAGATGATTTAGTTGATGGCGGCCCATTATTTAATCATCCTTGTAGAAGTTCAGATTTCATAGAGGGCTTTTTTGTAAAAACAACAATACCGTTTAACTCGTTAGCAATATCTAGTAACTTTACTACAACTTATGAATTAACATCACTCAATGATCCAAAAACATCTATAACACCTATATACGATGAGACATACACCTTACCAGGTAGTGCTTATGTGAGAGATATTAACTCCCAAAAAGTATATTCATTATATGAGAAATTAAGCGGCTTATTTTTAAAACTACCAACTTCAGCTCAAAGCGCAATATCCGCGAACGAAATAACTAATTTAGATATTATCGGTAGTACTATTTATATACAAACATCAGCAAACACATTTGTAGAGAAGTATGATTACGATGGGGATAAGTTTACTATTGCTAGACCATCAGTGTCTATAATTGATAGAAACGATGTTATAGATTTTTTTAATTAGAAAGTAAATATTTTAAATGTTTGAACCAAAACAATCAGATTACTGGTATATAGAAGATACAGATGATTTTTTACTTTGTACAGTGAGTTCTATATCTGCATCGTCTAATGACCCGTGTAAACAAGATCCTGTAGCAATATACCCTGTAATCTACAAAATTAATAGAGACACTAATAAAAAGAAAACTTTATTTCCTTCTGGATCAGCACAGTTAGATTCTTTCTTAGATCCTGGATATGTAAATACTTTAGTACCTGATGTAAGTTCAAATATTAATGTTTCTGAAATCTCTAAACCTCAGATATCTTTTAACAAAACAAATAGTTTATACAGTATCACTTTTACAGGAAAATATAGTGATAACGATTTCGCAATTTTTTCATATATCTTTCAGTACAATAGTTCTTCTATGCATTTAGTAGATTCATATGCATTTATACCTGAAGCGAAAAATTATAATGTAAGATATACTTTTGATAATGGAAACTTACATCCTGACTATATTATAAAGGGTAACACTACTTCAAACACAGATACTTTTTTTGGTACTGGTTCAAGTGATTTTGTAAATTATGTACCACCAGATTATCAAATTGCTCCATTCCATTTTGGCAATGATTTAAAGTTCGGTAGTACAGTTTATTCAACAACCTCAACTGAATTATCAGGCGACGGGGTATTACCTATAAGTTATTCAGGTGGATTTATAACTCTCAAAGATTCTGCAAACGGAATCTCTACTGAGAATTGTATAAGAGTAGATTTTAATTTCAAATGCTACAGCTTAACTAATCAACAAGGTTTCTGGTCAGATGTTACAGTAACAGGTACCTCATTATCAGCTAGTAGAAACACAACACTGTATACTCTGAATACATCTGATTATCTCGGAGAGGGATTCTGTATATTTTTCTATGAACCACAAACAGAAATATTTCCAATTTATGTGGATTCTCAGAACTCCACGGGAATAGGATATCAGGATATTGTAGGAATAGGTAGTTCAATACCAGTTACTGATGACCCTAAATTGAAAGAATTAGAACTTAATGGAGTTGGTAAGACAATGGGCTATGTACCTGCATCGGCTAATGTTGTGGAGTATAACGGCTTATCTCCATTCAGAAGTCAAGGTATTAGAGCTAAAGGCTTTTTAGCTATATGTTTTGATCTTGCAGGGTATTTTTGTACCACTGATGAAGGTATGCCAGGTAGTTATGATGGTACTACATATACGCAGAGTGCGAGCACTATAGGTATCAGAGGGGGTGATAATAATAGATATAAAGTTTTAGGTAGAGCTTCAGCAGCCTCTGTAGCTACAATACCTATGCATGAATGGGTCGCTAGCGCTAGCGCAGCTACTTATAAGTACTTCAGAGTAGAATTAATTAAAGGTGGTACGTTTGTTAAAATATTAGGTAAGTCTAACGAGGGAGATTCCTTTACACAACTTTACAGTCTGGATCTCAAAGATTACTATACAGAAATACCAAAGCAATTAAAAGCAGGTTTAACATTTAACACTACAACTAGAATAGCTAATTTTGAACTCAATAAATTTAAGGTAGAGGGATTAACAGATGAATCTAATAGAATATCAGTAATAACATCATCTACTCCTATTGCAACAACTGATAGACGTTACGATACTTCTATTAGCTCTGGAGCTATTCAAGATTGTATTTATCAATCTATTCCATCAGGTACGGATAATTGTATATGTTCCCTACCTATAACTCAAGTATTGACTCAAGTATCAACTACACAAAGTACGTGTTGTACGTGTTGCTGTTAAAAATGAAAAATTATTATTATACATTAACTACAAATCAAACTGCTACTAGTGCTGGTTCTGTTTCTGCAGAATTAATATCTCTATCAGGTACTAATAATATTATCTTTAGCTTGAGTGGTATCGATCAAGCATACTCTACCGTGAATAAAGTTATAGCAGAGTTTTCAGATCGATCGCAAAGAGTTTTCACGAGAAGTCTAATCACAGATTTATCTAGCTTATCTGCTATCACTTTTGAAGAAATACTAGAAAGTGAAGTACAAGAAATCTGTAATAAAGATGTATCGTTTAATTTATTAAGAGATGATGGTTTTGTAGATACTCACGTTCTAACATTTAATATTAATGCTACAAATCTTGAGGATTATACTGACGTAAATTTAATTAAAAGTGAATTTGTTTCTACTGAACAAGTTAACAATAATCTTATATTAACTTTTAATGCAGATGATCCTAATATAACAGGTGTTAACTCTATTAATTTAGATAGTTTTAATAACAGCAAGAGTATCTTTTTTGGTAGTAGGGATACAAATGTCTCAGCTACCTCTGCAGAAATTACATATCATACAGATTCTATTGTTACAAATGCTAGTAGATCAAATCTTAAAGGTGTAGTTTATAGAACAGGCAGTAATAAAGAGAGAGTATCGGTAAAATACAGAACAAGAGTACCTACTGTTACTACAGAGTTAGAATTTAATAATGAAACTGAGACTTATGTGCCAGCAATCCCTAACACCACCTTCTTTCATACTTCAGGTCAATTAGTATGGCACGCTAATGAATTAGATCAAGTTAAGAGCTTCAATATACCTCTTGTAGATACTTTAGGAGCTTTTACTTCATCTTATAATGATGCATATTTTAAAAATTACTTTACAAGTGCACTTCAACCTATATCAGCTAACTACTTTTTTGTAGATTTATATGATTTATCTGGTTGTGATGTAGAGCTTTGTGAATGTAGTACACTTACTGCGTATATAAACTATTGATGCAAGGATAAATAATTATATGGCTTTGGAAGACGAAATTATTAATATAGAAGATTTAGATATAGCTAAAGAAATAAAAATCGGTGATTATGTCTTACTCGAAACCACCGATGGTACAAAGCTTATTGATTTTAAAGATTTTATTATCGGTACAGACAATATAACATTTTATGATAAAATATCCGGTGGTGACTTTTTACAAACGGCTGATATATCTGCTTTGAGCGCAAACGTAGCTACAAACACATCTATATTAACAGGGATTAGCGGTCTCGATACTGATGTAAATGGTTTGAGAGATTATGTTGATCTTCTCGCTAGTGATCTCTCTAGATTAAGAGCTTCTATAAATGAGTTATCTGATGTTACTTTAGAAACTTTTACAAGTGGAACAGTTGGGTTTGGAGTTTCAAGAAATAGTGTGTCAGATCAAAATCCTGTAAGATCTCTTTTCTTTCCTACCCTAGACTTTAAAGGCACTGATTTAACAGAAGCGACTTCAGGTAATGGCTCTATTAGTATAGGAAACAGTACTTCAGGTTTCCAATATATCGCTAAAGGTACTTATAACATATTCCTTATAGGTAATATGGGGTTTACAGGACGCGGTAATGATATACTACAAATAATGAAGAATGAGGAGATTGTTTATCAATTTGATTTAAAAATGTCAACCACAACCGGTTTATATGCCAACGTTGGGCTTGCTTCACTTATACGATGTACTGCAGGAGATAAAATAACATTTACTACTAAGTACGGAGTAGGTAGATTCCGATCTGGAAACATTATAGGTACAATATTATAGTTTAATGAAAGTAAACGTACTCAACAGTAAAACAGTAAAGCCTTTAAAATTAAAGCATACAGCTGATAGTAAACTTAAGTACAAAGGTTTTGCGGAGAATTTTGATTTTGGTTTGCGTCTTCAGACATATAACCTTACTGAAGGTCTCAGAGATAGAAAATCTAGCTATAATACTTCATACTTTTTATCCGATTTAAAAGCTCTGAGTTCTGTAATTGAATTAGATGTACCTTACACATTCAATTCTGATAGTAAGTTTACTACTTACATAAAATATGAAAATAATTATGTCAAATCAGATGATCCATCCAGCCCTAGTACTGCTTTAGATCATGATACTAGTTTCAATACCCTTAGCTCAAAATATTTCTTTACTTTAAATTTAAGTACTAACGAGTTATTGTATATCACAAAAGAACATAATAATAGAACTTATTATGCTTACTGCTCTACAGGGTCGGTTTATCTATCATCTGAAACTCCATCTACTAGCGCTCATTTGTTTAAATTTAATATAAGCGACAATAAGCTTAAATTATTTCCATTGGTTAACTTAGACGATAATACTAAAAAGTTTCAACTAATCTTTACTAATAATTTTGAACTTACTGCATGTAGTAGTGCAGGAAATAGTTTATCTTCTGTATTTGAAATTAATAGAAACACAATCACGGCTCTCAAAAAAGCTGTAAATAATTCTCTCAGTTTTTATTTATCTAGTTTCAATAAAGATGATGTAAATCTAAATCTTAGTACAACTATAAATTCTGTAAGTACAAACTTCCTATTGTATAGTAGTAATTATACCTTAAACACTTATGACGGTACTATAGAAGGTAACATTATACCTTTAAAGAATCAAGCAACTTTACAAGAGTATTTCGTACCAAGTAATCATTTTAATTCTCAACCTGAAAATATTAATAGACAGTACGAAAAGGTCTTTCCAGGTTATAATAACGAAACTGGTTTTGATAAAATTTATTTAAGCTACAATATAGGCACTAAAGATATACATTTTCCACCCTCTAAGATGACCTACTTTACCACCCCGTCAAGTATGTCTCCTTATACTAAGCTCAATATAAACGATTCTAAGATCGATAATATAGGCGCGACACCTGGTAATAATCCATTACTTGCAGATAAAGTCTTCAAGAGAAGAATAGATATCAAGAACAATTCCTTTACTGATGATACTAATGCTACATATCTTTGCTCTTGGTTATCAGGTAATGAAGACGGTGATAAGTTGTGGATTGATAGATACTATAACCCTGATTCTATAAACTTCTCTGAGGCATTATCTGGTACAGCTTTTTATAATACTGTAACTGCAGCAGGCTTAAACTCTACATATGTATTTGACGTGAGTTCTAAATTGAGCTTTGAGCCTAATAATGATTATGCTTATTATCATATAGGAGAGAAAGACTACGCGCAGCATTTAATCTCTATGGAGAGATACTTACTCTCCTCTGATATTGAGATTTTAAATAACAAGGGAGCTGTTGAAGTTACCAATCAGGTTAAGAATGACACTGAAATTGAATTCAATGGTGATAGATTTGGTAAGTTTGTTACTACCAAGAAGGGAGACTTTAGTTTTAGTTTCTGGCTCAGCGCTCAAGATTACAGCCTACCTTTAGGATATAAGTTACTAGGTAATTATTTTGAAGAGGGTTTTGGTATATTTAATACTGAATTAGTTACACCTAATATATACTTACCAAGTGGTAATAAGTTAATACTACTTAATAATGATTTCGAAGTTTATGATGAAATTGAAATCCTTGAAGAAGGGGTTCCAGTTAATATTAAAGGTGTTGCTAGAAAAGATATCTTTAGCGAGTTTTATATTCTCGGAGAAAATAATGTAGTTTACATATACAATAGTAATCCTAACTTAGTAAGTAAGTTGACTGATCTTTCAGGAGTATCGGGGTTAGTAATAGATGATATAGATGTTACTGAGAATAAACTTTATATAGCATTTAATCCATACTCACAATCAAAAGTGAATTATTTCTCTTATGATATCTATACTAACAATACTACATTCCAAAGACCAACGAGTGCAGAAACTTATGGTAAGAAAACTAAGATACATGTAAGTAGCGATGGAGGAGCTTCTTACTTTGAGGCAGATAGTGAAATAGATACTGGTAATGAATTAGGAATAGATAGTTCAGAAAATAAGTTCGTAATTAAACAAAAACAACCAGATGCAAGATCTATTGCTTGGAATTATATTTACAAAAACCGAACAACAACTAATACTATTGAAGTATCCGGTGGTACAGTAAACTCTGTTGTGACTAACGTTATAGTAGATGATGAAGATAACGTTGTAACATTGTATGATACAAATAAAATTGCTAAATTAAAAAATACGAGAGAGTTAATAACATATAAAGAATTAACCTTTCTCAACACTACTTCTAAAAAGTATATTGACTTAATATATGACTTTGAAGGTAATGTGTATAAACGTTATATCTTAATTATTGAAAATTTATCAGATAGAACTTTATTACATAAGTTAGATTTTAATTTCAATTTAATTACTACTAAGAGCTTAGGCTCGTATTTACTTAATAACCTTGCCTTAACTAAGTCAGTTACTGGTTATTATTTCTTAAAGAAAACTGGCGCATCTAAAAATAGATTTAAAGTTAAGTTAAAGACAAAACCGATATTTACAAAAACAGGCGCATACAGGAAACAAAATACTGTCATTGATTATGATATATCCCAATTAGTAAATGGATACAATCACTTTGCAGTTAATGTAAGTATGAAACTTGGGTATATGGAGCTATACGTTAACGGATACAAATACCAACGCGTTAATTTCTCACCCGGTAAGTATGCTTTAGATAACCCTCTAGGTTCAGGGATATTCTTAGGAGCCCTAAGCACGCCATATAATTTAACACTAGCAAATAGATTACTACAAAGGGGTAAATACTTTCTCAAAAACGTTAGGATTAAGGGTTTCAAAATGTATGATCGACCTATCGATTATTTTGAAATCAAAACTCATATAAACTATCATAGTTTTAATAGAGATACTGTTTGGGCCCTACCTATAGGCCAACGCGTTTATACTGATACTATAGATAGAGTGTTTAAATTTAATCTTCCAGAAAAGAATACTAACTTGTTTGATATTGAGATAAAGAATTTAGATATCGACGATTTGGAATTCTTAGAAGAGATAAGAGATGAGTTTGAGAAAGAAATACCTAAGATAGTTCCTTTCTATGATAAATTAAGGGAAATAATATTTACTGCACCATTATCCCCTGACCCAACACCTCCTATAATTAGATTAAAAGAAGGTCAGACTTATACTGCTCCTGCTAATTCCTGCATAATAACATACATTGAAGGAAGAAGATTTATTAAGTTTACAACAGAGCCGGAATTAGTCATAACTAAAAGAAATACCAGAGTTATAATATGCGGAGGTTATAATGTACCTCAAACAATAACATTACCAGATCCAGATCCAGAACCGCGTATAGGTATAGGTACAACAAGTCCAACTCCTGAAAAGAAAAATTATACATCATGTATTGTAAGTTGTAATAATAAATGTGTTCCACCTCCACCTAGAGATAGAGAATGTCGCCCAGGCATTATTATACCCGGTCCAGGTGGAGGTACACCTCCACCTCCAGAACAAGACCAGGAAGAAGATGTAGAACCACAAAGTGGTAGTAGTGTTCAGGTACAATTATGTGGTACATGGGGTAATAGAACAGATTTTAGTACCCAAATATCATATTTTAATTTAGAAGGCCCTGGCTACACGGTGAAGGTTAATCCTGTAAAAAGCGAAATTTCCTCCTCAGAATGGAACTGCGGAGGAAATGCTCTATTAGCTAATATAACAGTTACTGATTTTGAACATGATGAGCCTACAGTGAAAAAC
>Ga0136656_1000579_pt1 | contig 12869 bp, 4 predicted proteins | sample CPBDNA_9_FD_94862 | JGI IMG/M metagenome (GOLD analysis project Ga0136656, IMG submission 94862) | Freshwater to marine salinity gradient microbial communities from Chesapeake Bay, USA - CPBay_Sum_15_0.8_DNA (version 2) | ecosystem: Environmental > Aquatic > Marine > Coastal | place: USA...
CTCCAATAGAAGTAAGTCTACCTCCAGCATATATGTCACTTCCAGATAAAGCAATTGAAAAAACTTCGTTGTTTGGATCTCCTATAAGAGTGTCCCATGAAGTTCCGCTCCAAAAGCGAAAATAGTTGCCGCCGCCCACATATACAGTAGAGCCTGACGATATGATCGCATTAGGATCTGTTGGAAGTGTCCCGCCAATCGCGGACCAGGCTGCCGAGCTTTTATTAAAAAAAGCAGTTTGATCTGCGGCGATATCACCAACTTTACTAAATTCACCACCAATATAAATATTTGATTGGTCTACATATACAGAGTTTATTGTATCATCTATCAATAAAGAGCTGGCGCTTAGTGTGGTTGAAAAATTATTTTCATCTTGAAAAAAGCTTCCAGTATTCAATTCTCCGCCACCAATAAAGCTTACGTATTTTAACTTTGGATTTACAAATAATTCTTCTTCTTCATTTTGTGGAGAATAGTCTTCATACAAACTTCTTTCTTGTGGCAACAAAGTCAATAGAGACTTATAACTAGTATTTTCATACAAAGTTCCTAAAGATTTCCTATATCCATCATTCTCGTTAAATATTTGTTCATAAAAATTAGTATAACTATTATTGAATTCTCCCAAAGTATCAAACACATATCCTCTTTTGTGTATTGAACCAAGATTTTTTCTGGTGCCGATAGACGACACATAGAAGTAGTCCGCTTTTCCGGTGTAAGAAAAAAGTTCTCTTTCTGTAGAAGAATTTTCTAAAAGTGAAATACTATTGAATAATCCGTCGTCTATAGAAGTTTTTTGGTCATAGAGTGCCGAAAGTAATAGATATTTATTATCTATTAAAACTCCTGTTTCATATTGTTCAAAATTACTTCCTGTCTCTTCCGTAGATAGATACCCTATTGAGCTGTAATATCCGCCTTCACTATTTTTGCTTCGCTTTCTATCTTGTATACGATTTCTCCAAAATGCCCTTTGGGTTCCGAGTCTAATATCATATCCATCTCTCGTAAATCCAGGCTTATCTAAAAAATATTCCGATCTTTTGCGAGTTTTACTAAGGCCCGTATTTTCTTCTCTTGGCCAAATAGTTTCAGTATATGTATATCCAAGAAGCTTATCAATTGGATTAGCTTCTTGTTCTTCTGGATTTGCATAGTACTCATAAACTAAATTATAAAAAGTATCTTTTTGTTCGGGCTTTAATAGTTTTTCAGATAATTCCTTGTTAGAAAAGGTAGAAAAAATATTTGTATACGTGTGCGTTAATTCGTGGGCCGTCTCTTCGTTAGTAACACCCTTAAACCTAAATCTATGCCTTAATGGACTGTATTTAAAAGTAACAGGTGGTTCTATGAAATTTAAAGATTCTTGAGATCTTCTTGGTTTGATGAATATTCTTTTATTATCTCTTGTTGAAAAGATTTTTTCTTTTGGCTCTTCCTGTATTGATATAATATTGTTTTTTCTCAACGTCCTTGCAACTGGATGTTCTCCGGTTCTTATAGAGGTCCAAGTTGTAAACGAATAAGGAGAATTTGTATATTCAGAGAATGAAGAAGATAAACTTGACGAGATTGAAAAGAGATTTGTTTCTAGATTTATGGTCTTAGTATTTTTTACTAAACTGTTTATTCCAAAATTATCAAGAAAATAATCTTTTGAAGAACCACTTATTGTCAAACTTCCACTGTTAAAAACAATATCAGAATACGCTTCAGACCTATTATAGTTATCTCCAAAGCTCTGGTATCCGCCTAATTCGCTAGCGCTTACATATGTAGAGGAAGAAATCCAACTATACTGAATATCTGTTCTTGGTATAGCATGAGTGACGAATCCATTATCTTCTTGAGTGTTACCGGCACGAACAAGAGTGTTTCTATTTACATTGTGTATTGTTCCACCAAATTGAGGTGTTGCTTTAGACAATTGTTTATAAAATGTATTTCTTAATCTTATATTTCTAAACGGCAAAGAAATATTTGGCGACATTTCTTCACCTTCTCTATCTAATGCGCCTCTAGAACTCTCTTCTTTTGAACCTGGTGCATTGAATCTTTCTACTATGACTGATTTGCTACCTGTTACAGAATCAAGCTCTGGTAGTCTATGATTATTCGCCCCTGTTACGAATTGAGTTACTAAAGCTCCATCAGCAATAAATCCATCTACGATTAGATTATTCGTTATTCTTCTGCCACTTGTTTGTATAACTTCATAGTTCTTATTGTAATTTCCAATATAGGAACCAGTATTCTTTATGTTCTTGATATTTAATGGTCTTTTTGCCAACTCTTCCCGCGTCCAGTAAGAAGGGGGAGAATTTCTTTTTTTATGAGAATAAAAACGAACACCATCAGAATAAAAATCTAAATGCCATGCCTCTAATCTTGTTTCGCTATTGTCAAGGCCATCATTTAATGGCACATGGCGATGACTTTTTCCTCCAACCCAAGTTTGCGTAAAAGGAGATTGCAAAGGATCGTTTTCAAAATGGCCATATTTGTCTTCGTGATAATTAGAAATATCAATGCCGCCAGTAAATGCAGCATGGACAGAATTTATAAATCCGCCACTAACTTCACTTTTAACAATTTTAAAAGGCAAATCAATTTTCTTTTTTGATTCTGTCATTTATTTTGAACCTTAATCGTCACAATCTTTTATAGTCTCAATCAAGTCAGAAATTTCAAAGTATTCTGTACCTGTTAAATCAAAACCAACTTCATTCCTAATTATTTCGGTTTCTCTTTTTTTATCATAAGTTATAGACACAATATTTGATTCAAAATTATATACTGTAGAAAATTTTCTGTTAAGCGCGCTAGTTGAAGCACTAAAAATTCCTTGCCTATCTTCATTTAAAGAGCCGGTTCTTTCTGCCCTCAAATACCACCAATTACAATTATTTTTTTCCAGCCCGCTGACTGGGGCATGTCCATTTTTCCACCTGTATAACAGTTCGTTTATAGTCTTAGCAGGTCCAAGTGGATGGACAACTTTAAATTCAATTGTTGGAAGCTTATGTCTGTATTTGTTCCTTTCAAGTATGTGGCTCTCAATTATATTTGCTACACCACTGCTGTAATTCATGGAAGCAGGAATTAATTGCTCCAACATTCTTGAAATAGAATCGTCAATCCATTTAAAAAAATCTATAAATCTTTCAAAATCTGGCTCATTTTGTACATTTCTAAAATAAATTTCTCTTAATTTTTCCAACTCTTTGTAAGAAGATTCATACCTATTTTTTGGCTTACCTATGAGATTGCTGTAATCTTTAACCGTACCGAACATATTTAAAATGTCTTCTGAAATTGTTTGATACATGCTTTTTTCTATAGCAAAATAATGATTTATCGGCAACATTTCTCTGGTGTAATGCTCGTCATCTCTTTGTAATATTTGCACAAAATCTGAATTGCTCACTACTTCAGGTAAGTTCCTTTTTGCACTTCTTAAGTATCGTTTTTGAACAACATCAAAACTGTTTCTTGGAAATTGTATTCCTTTTCCAGTAAATTGATATTTTGTTTCATTAGCTATCGCTGTTGTATTCAATAGATCAAGAGAGCCAGATGATATGTCTTCTACAATAAATTCTCCATCATCATAAGTTGAAATTCCTGTACCATTATCTGAGGAAGTTACGGTAGCGAAATCCCAATGTAATGCCAGCGTCTCTATTTGAGGAATACGAAATTTATCTAAAGTTCCAGATAAATTGCTATCTAAAAACGGATAAACATTTCCGTTTGTTTCGTTTGCTCCAAAATTATTGATATCTTTAGCATGTAAATCAATGATATCATTTTCAATATAGTTGTTCCAATATCTTACAGAAGATATTTTTGCATCACTAAATTGTTCATTGTTTATTCCCGGCCCTGTCATCACAGAACCACTAAAATTATCCCTATGTGCTCCCACATAAATCATTTTATCTGCTTCAAAAAAACCTTCTGCAGAAGCTGATGGCACACTAGCAGTTAAAACAAAGCTTTCTTGTTTTATATCTTGTACAGCATTAACACCATACAGCTGCAGTATATAATCTCCCTGCGAGCTTCCTAGAATCGCATCATGAAGAGGATATTTTTCGTGTTTCAAACTTAGAGAAAAATTCCATTTTTGATCAGAATATACTTCTTTGTATAAAGAAGATGTCAAATTAAGACCAAAATATGAAGATGATACTAAAAATCTTACTGCGTCGCTTTCCTCTTCGTCTTTTATAGCAAATACTTGAATGCTGGCTCTGTCTGGCGAACTCCATGTTCCATCTGAGCTTTCGTGTACGCCAAATAAAGAGCAAGATACAAATGGTGTCTCAAAATATAAAATATCATTTTGTTTAAATTTGGAAGGAAAAACGACTTCTGTTTCCAAAGTTGAACCAAAAGCTTTTAAATCACGAGAACCAGGAAGATATCCAATGCTATTTGCGTTGCCTAATTCTACAGCCTGATGTACGCTTGAATCAAATCTATCTGGATGATTAAAGCATACATATTTTTTTGTTTCGGTTTTATACTGGTAGGTGTCGTCTAATTCAAACTCTAGATCGTTTGCATATAAATTTATCTTTATTAGTTGTTCATCTATCCCAAAGCACCTAATAAGATTCCTAAAAGATTTTTCTGTTCCTTTAGACCGATAAATATAAAGTATGTTATTGTAGATATTTTGATAGATGAAATTTTTTATGTCATATATTTTTTCTTCGTAATTCTCAATTTCGTTTCTTCCTAAAAAAATCTCTAACAGAGAAGAATCAGAAAAAAGTTCTGCAATTTCAAAATTATAATTTTCTAGCAATTTTTCCGAAAACGATAAAGGCTTGCCTTCTGTGTATTCCTTGTTTTTTAAAGTTGGCAATAATTCTATTTTAAGATGCAGATCGTCAAAAAATTCTGACATTATTTGCATCAATGTTTTTAATCCTTCCCCACTAACAGAGTCTTCGTCGGCCATCCACTCAGGTATTGTATTATAAATGCTAGCATTATTATTTCTATCATATTCATCACCAATAGACTTATAATGCGATATGATATTCAATATCTCTGGATGTGTCGGATATATAAGTGGGTCTTTAAATTCTTTGTCACTAAATCCTCCATCAACTATTGCGGATCCAGTTTGCCTAGACGTCAAAGAATATCCAGTCCATATGCCATTTGAGATTCTTCCTGAATAGTCTAGTACATTTTTATCATATCCGCTTATAGAATCTGTGGAGTATATTCCCTCGTTGAATTTGAAATAAACACCTAGATTAACATTTGAGTCATCAGTGTTTGTACCGCCTCCTATAGTAGAAAAATAATTACGCGATATTTCTTTATCTGTTCTTTTAACTTTCCAAAATCTAAATTCATCCAAAGAGCCAGAAAGCTTTCCCCACCCTTTATCACTAACAGTTCCACTAGCTGCGGTTATCAAGGCGCCTATTTGTCCATTCATCGCTCCATAGACTTGTTCTATTGCTGAACCAGTTAAGAACTCTTGGGATAGATCTCCATCTACAAAAAGCTGCATCTTTAGAGACGAGCCGCTATTTATGAACGCTATTCCATAGTGATGCCAAGAGCCGCTAAATTCTAAGTTTGAGCCTAATTCCGCATTAATTACGCCATAACTTCCCGAACTAACTTCAACATAAAATTTATCTTTTTGGCCAACAATCCCAGGCCTAACTTCTATTTTGAATCTCCCATAATCAGGCGAACCAGCAGAAATATTGTTCCAGCTATCAAATATTATTTGTTTGTCTGAGCCGCTGAAATTATTTCTTTTGAAGTAAAATTCAACCGTAGAACCAACTTCGCCATTTAGGTTGATGTTGTATCCTCTATTATTTTCTAGGGAAAGCTTATTTGATTTTTCAAATAATTTTTTTGATGTTCCATCTACATTTTTAGAATTTAAAGAACCATTAAAGGATATATACTCTTCCTTGCTGGAACTGTAGTACCCGTTATCGCTTGTGAGTAATGTTCCATATTCTTCTCCTAATTGTATATAGCCATTTTTTCTTGGATATACATTTTCAAAAATATAGTTTACAAGATCTGACGATTTGTTATGCCATTGTACTCTTTCTTTCAATGATCCATCATAAGGATAGCTTTTATAAACAGATTTAATGCTATCTTCATAATATTTTTCTGCTGATCCGTATCTTGAAAAATTTGTCGGATCTTCAAAATCAATATTTGGCACAAACCTTTGTTTTTCTTTGATAAACTCTTCAACATAGCTAATTGATTCTACATCGCTAGATATGTCTTCTAGTGACGTTGCATCTGTTACTGATAAGGATTTTTTACCAAATAGTTCCTTTAATGACACTTCTATTCCTCTACTCTAAATTTAAATTGGTCTTTTGCCTCATGTATTTCGTCAACATCTCTTACAGCAAATTTTAGGCAATAAGTATATCCTGGTTCAAATAGTGACATGTCTAAGTCAAAGTAATTCCCATTCATGTCAAAAGAAGTTCTTGTATGATTTTTTTCTCCATTTCCATATGGTATGACTTCTAAATTATCGGCAACTCTTAACACTTTGTAATACAAATCGTCTACTATGTCTGTTTGTGGTGTTCTATTTAAAGAAGAATACGAATTAGGATTCCAATTAGCCGATCTAATAAAGAGATGAAATCTTGTTTTTTCATCATTACGATAGATAGGCTTTAAATTTGTTATTGAAACAACAAAATTATCTTTTGTAAAGTTTGTCTCTTCGTCAGGATTTATGACCTCTATCCCTTTTCCGCTTGGACCACCAGAACCTATTGCGGTCCCAGAACCATCAAACCAGACATCATAAACTTCTTCTAGACTAGTATCTATACCTACTTGCGCCTTATAGACTCCGGTTGAAACCCAAGAACCAGTTACGACTGTTACTCCACCCAGGAGAGCGAGAGGGGGAGGAAGAGGATTCGTAAGCGAACTATATAATCTAAGATATATTTCTCCAGTTCCGATAGTTGGTAAATCATATAGGTCACCCTTAAATCTATTGTAAATATACAAAGTATTTAAGCTTTTTTCGGCAGGAACAAACGGATTATACAAATAAAATTTACCTCTATCGTCTTTTACTGTAGCATCAAATCTAGCTTCTATCCACGGTCTCTTGAAAAAGTATTCGCTTGTTCGTGAAAAGAATTTTTTTGTATAATACGATCTCTCCTCTGATTCTAGGGAAGAAGATAATCTTACTACCAAACCGTTGTTATCTAGATCTCCAGAAATCCAGTCTTCAACCACAGAAGTTATATTGATTTCTAGATCTTCAGTTCCTTTTTCAAAATATTGAGAAAATTCTGGGCTACTATAGTAATCACCTCCTTCTGTAGCCCAGGCTTCCGTAGAGGAAGCAGAAATCCAGTTTACGGGACCCGTATCTTTATATGATTCCATATCAAGACCAAATCCCTCATCCCATGAGCGAGACAAAGCATTAACTACCAAGGAATATTTTTTTGGCAATGTATTTGGGTGAACTGCATTGCTTAATTTTAGAATAAAGTCTACTTCTCCTTGGCTCGGAATAATGTCAATGCTTCTATCTTGTATAATCTGTTCTATTGGAAACTTAACTAACACTCTTGATAGCTCAAGAGAAGATTCGTCAGCTTGTCCATAAATTGAAAAAACTTCTAAAGAATCGCTTTCACCCATATTAGCATCTGTTGCACGAGTAGTTAAGTTTTGTTTATAAGCATTTGTTATAGTACTATCGCTTGAAGCAACATATCTTTTTATAGTCATTAGATGATAGCTCCTTTTATGTCATCGTTGGGATATTTTATTTCATAAATAACGTTAGAGGGCATTTCTATATATCTGCCATCTGCTGATCTATTTTCGTCTAAATTGTAAGACAAGTCAGAATAAACTCCGCCATTTTTGTTAACAACAACTACATTTCCAATATCTAAGACGCCTTTAACTTCTTTTATCACGCTATTGATGTCTGAAATGAAAAAAGGTTCTCCTATTTCTCTTGTGTAGGAATAGAATTCTTTCAATTTGTTATTGCATTTGTTTAATATTTCTTGCTTATTATACCTTATGTCAGCAACAATTGTATAGTTAATCCCTAAATTAAGTATTTTGGCATCAAGAATATCAACTGTGTCATTGATCATTCTGTTATTATTTAGCCATACCTTTATATTTTCTTTGACAACAGAATTTGTTTCTGTTAGAACTCTGTTCTCGTCTTCCGAAATGACATATAAATTTAAATTTCTTTTAAGACTATTCTTATCTCTTACAACATTTACTCTTTTAATTTTTCCATAAGTATTGGGCATGTTGTATACAAGAGTTTTGTAGTCTTGTAAGGTTACAGCTCTGTTTTGTGCCGAGAAGGAGTTTAATGCTCTGAGTTTTATCTCTTCTCCATTAATGGTAGGAACTTGTCCAACTATTTTTTCTTCATTTGTAAGCTCTAAAGAACTTTTAACAAAATTTGTTAATCCTCTGTCTAAATTTTTGGGATCACTAAATTCAAATATTGCATCACTAACGGTTGTTAATTTGTCTATGCCAATATTTACCTCATTTGTTTCGTTTGTTCTTACTGTAATTTGTAGTTTTGTATTAACAGGCACTATGCCTAGTTTATCGGACTGTACCAATCTTGATGGGTCAAATGAAGCGTCTGAAATATAGTTCTTCGCGTGCTTTTTGAGTACTACCTCTGCAGGGTCTACCATTTTCTCCCTATTTGAATCAGAAGAATCTGTTCCATAGCCAAATTGAATGTAGGTCGCGTATGCATCTTTTTCTACGACAAATCTTCTAGGTGCCGAGTATGGTCTCAAAAAAGAATTAGCTTCATTACTTGTTTCTGTCCTGTTTGCTATTGGAACATATATGACATCCTGCGATAAGTTTTCAACTTCATAGTATTCATTTCCCTCTTCGTCTTTAACACTCATTATTTCTGCTACATTATTCACAGGTATTTTTACTTTTAAAAATCTTTCAAATTCCCCAACTTCTACTTCTACGGTTTCATATTTTCCTGACATAACTGCTCCATAACTTTTTATGGCCCAGTATGTTGGTATATTCGTATTTGGATCGTTGGCAGCTACAACAATTTCGTTATCACTTTGATCAAATCTTACATCATCTAAAAGAAGAAAGGAAATACCATTATCAGAAACAAATTCACTATCTTTTTTCAATACAGGGATATATGTCGTGTCTGGTTGTAGCCCGTTTGCTGTCGCCGGTACAGTTATAAAAAAAGACGCTACTCCATAAGAAGTAGGAATATCATTGTGTTTGTATCCCATTTGCTTGGCTAATTTTATTATGTTTTTGAATTCTGTCGCAGTGTCAATAAAACTTTCGTTTGCTTGATAATCCAAATAAAATGATAGAACGTCGCCTATATAAGAAACAGTATCAAACATAAGAGAACCAAAGCTGGCTTCGTTGAAATCTTTGTAGACCTCTGGATAGTACCTTTTCGCATGCTCTACTAGAGACTGTTTTATACTTTGATAGTCTCTGGCATAGTAGTTTATCGGTACGTTCTTTCTTTTATCCATCTATTATTCCTCTCAAGCTACTGTTTTACATTAAGATTTATGACGTCAAATGTAGATATGTTTCTTATAAAATAGTTTATTTTAACGTAAATTGTGTTTTCTTGTTCACTATCGTTAACAATATTGATTTCTTGTATTTCAATAAAAGGAAGATATTCGCTTGTTTGTGAATATATTCTATTTTTGATTATTTGATTGGTTTCTTCTGTTTTTTGCTCAAAAAGAAACTTTTTAAGGCCAATTCCAAAATTGATGTCAAATATTCTTTCTCCAGGATTTGTCAATAAAAGATTTTTAAAATTTTGTTTAACTACCTCAATAACGCTTCTATTCAAAGCATAGCCACCTTCAGATGAGAAAGATAGTGGAAATTTTGGAGAATACCCTCTTGTCATGTTAATAAATATTTGCTAAAACAATATTTTTCATTTTTAACATATTTTTTTAAGTTGCTCTATAAAATCCTCTATTGTCTCTGGTTCCAACTCTTCCTGTCCAGATTGGATTGCTGTCTGGTCGTCGCAATCTTGATCTGAATCGCCAGTTGAAATTCCATATTTTGATAAATCTCTGCTTGGATTATTTGGGTCCCCGTTGGTATTCTTGAACCATGGCAAATCCCATAATAATGGTTCCAAAATTAAGAAAATAGGACCCAAAGGCAATGCTATATTATAGGCTGTTAATGGAGGTATTATGCCAATTGGCGGAGGAGTAAAAAGAGGAAATGGTAATAATGCAAGTGATGTCAAATTATAAGGAACATAAATATTCTGTCCAACAAGAGCGCCAGCTGCTGCCACTCCTGCTACAATTTTGTCTGCTATGAATACGTTAGGATCTACTATAGTAGCCAATCCTCTTAAGATATGTATAGGTGTTCTTAAAAATATTTTTAATGCATCAAAGTTTAAAGGACCAGCAGGATTACCTTCGTTATCCATTTCTTGTTTTTGCTTATCCCTCATTTTCATTAAATCTTCTAAAGTGCTTGTTTTATTCCCATAATTATCTATAATTTTGTATGTCCTTTTTATTGTGTCTTTTGTTGGCTGAAATAGGTATTTCTGTTTTTCGCTATTATTGCCACAATAAGAATGAAATAAGGAAATTGTACTTATTTCTTTTGTTGGGATGCAATAAGAAAACATCACATCCATTTCATCTGTATCAATCAGCTGAGATTTTAATACAGGGAAAAATATTTCCTCATAGTTGCGAATATTTGACAAGTCTTTTAATTGTTTAACAGTTAAATTAATTTTTATTTCTTGTTCGTATTCGGCTATCTTTAAGATGCTATATATTTTAAGCAAATTATCTATTTGAGAATACTCTCTTACACTAAGTTCTGATTTTTTTAGAGAACCTGTTTTTACATTGTAACCAGTGTTGCCTATGTAAAATTTATTTATTTTTTGTCCAGAAGAGGAATTGCTTGTTTCTAATTTTCCATATACATAATTTAATTTAAGACCAAACTTAGGAGACTCTAGAAATACAGAATTTTGAGAATCATCACAATTAAACAAAGATATATTTTCTGGAAGTGAAGATAAGACGCTTGAAAGCTTATTTAAACTAACATTTCTATTTTCTATATTTTTTAATGTCGGATATAATCTTTTAGAAGCTTGATTTATTGCTCCTACAGCTACATATCTCTCTAGGAACAAATCGTCTTCTTTTATGTCTTCTTCTATGATCTCAACTTGCTCTTCTTTTGATACCCAAGAGCTTCCTCTAAATTTTTCTGCTGTTATATTGCTTTTTTTAAGCTCTTTTGAGATACTAAATATTTTTTCTAGCCCTGATATGTTTTTTTCTTCTATCTCCTGCAATTTTTCCTTCAACGACTCATTAGAAATTTTTAATTCTGATTTTGTCGTCATTTTTCTTTTTACCGAATTAAATATTAAATTTGAATCTTCATGTATATCAAAAACTCTAAGGCCGTCCAGAAAGAATTTTTTAAACTGATCTTGTTGTCTTTCTTTGTCTGAAATGTAAAATACCTTTGCAAATTTATCCAGCGTTGCTTTAAACTCTTTTTGTATTTCTTCATTTAGTTCTTTTCTAAATTCTTCTTCGTCAACATTCCTATTTCTATTATCAGCTAATGAATTCTCAGAAACCATCAGAGCTTGTTCTGCACTATTCTCGCTGAACATTGTTACATCATCTTTACAATCTTCGCATTCTTCTTTGGCTACATTTGTAGATGAGGTAGAAGCAAGCCTGCTTTCATTTACATCACGACAATCTACTAATTCCGAATCATCAAAAAGAGCTAAAGATTCTTTCTTTTTCTTCTCTGCTATTTGTTTTTTGAATTCTTGTTTAAATGAATCAAAAATTTCCATATTTTTCAACTCTTCTATAGTATGTTCTAGGAGAGATTGTTCTAAAAATTCAATTTCGCCAAAATCTCTAGTGTATAAAAAAGAATCCAAAACAGGCAAAGTTTTAAGACAAAAATCAACAACTATAAGTCGTATTGTCGTTTTTCCTAAAATTTTGTAAGTAGCGTTTCCTAATTTTGTTTTTTTCTTTACCATACCGTTGACTTGTTCTTGTGTATCAACAACGTCTGGCTCTTTATCGTATATCTCTTTAAATTCTTTTGACAACTCATTGAATCCCATTATATGAGGATCAAAATCGCATTGTTTTTCTCTTTCAGTAGCGTCTCTTGTAAAATTAAAAAGCTGCAGAAATACCAATTTGTCATCGGAAGCTTGCCCACCAATATCTGTCTCTTGGAATAGTCTTGTATTAGTAAGCCCTGTTGCAATAGAAGATATTGTTGTTTCTATCATTTTTTTCTGTTTTGCTAAAAGACTGTTTTTAAATGCGTTTTCTGCTTGTTGTGAATTTTCCAGCCCTTCTCTTATTTGCTCCATGAAAAAGTTCTCAAATACTTCTGCTCTAGTTTTCAGAGGATAATCCAGGCTTCCATATTTTTGCGTAACAACGTTTCTTATTTTTTGCTTGGTAAGAAATCTTTTAGAAGTATTGTTATTCTCTATATAAAATCGCTCAAATCCCCTAATTGGCACTATGGACATCCCTTTTGTATCAATACTGAATCGCGATCTCTCTTTTTGCTCCTCTTTTGTTTCTAGAAAAGTTATTGTCCAATTTGGTATATTTTGCTCTATTTGCTGTTTTAACATAGGAACAGTTTTGAAAGTATCAGCTATTTCTCCGTTTACTAGTAGTTCTGGCAAAAGGCTATTCGTAGATTGGAAATCTTTTATTGAAATTTCAAATTTA
>Ga0136656_1000584_pt1 | contig 12828 bp, 12 predicted proteins | sample CPBDNA_9_FD_94862 | JGI IMG/M metagenome (GOLD analysis project Ga0136656, IMG submission 94862) | Freshwater to marine salinity gradient microbial communities from Chesapeake Bay, USA - CPBay_Sum_15_0.8_DNA (version 2) | ecosystem: Environmental > Aquatic > Marine > Coastal | place: USA...
CTGGTGCTTTTTCAAGTTTACTTTCGTCAACTTGTTCTTCACCTTCTTCTAACTCTTCTGATGCATCTTCAGTAACTTCTTCGTCTGTTGCTTCTTCATCAGTTGCAAATGACTCTTCAGTAGCCTCTTCTTCAGGTGCTTCTTCAGGTGCTTCGTCTTCGTCGCCACCTTCTTTGTTTAATAATTCTTCAAATTCTTTTTGAAGTTCAGCAATATTGTCTTCTAAATCAACAACACGGTCTTCTAGTTCTTCTTTATCAGCATCGTCATCGGCAGGTGCTTCGTCGTCCATACCCATTTCTGCTTCTAAATCATCACCAGCATCTTCCATATCGTCTTCGTTAGAAATGCCTTCTTCGTCTGCTTTAATATCTTTTTCGAAGTCTTTTACTTCGTCATGTGATACTTCATCAACTTGCTCTTCAGATGTTTCTTCAATATCTTCTTGAGAAATTAAATTTTCGTAAATTTCGCGACTATTTTCAATCACGATTTCATGAAAAAGATCACTTGCTTTTTGCTCTTCTTCGTTGACGATTAAGTCAACTAATTGTTTCCATTTATCGCTCATTCTTATACTCCTATTAGGATACTGTTATTGGTATATGTATTTACATTTTTTTTGATTAAAAGGGTAGAAAAGGTGAAATATTAGCATTTTTTTAAATTTTTTAGAGAATATATAGTGTATTACCCAAAAAAATTCAATTATATGCTACTATAATCCTCCACTATCGTCGGTTTTACCGCCGTATTGGGCTTTTATCTTTTGAAGTTTATTATATTCTTCAAATTTCTTAGCCTCTTTAATACGTCTTAGTTTATTGATCTGCTCTAAAGTCAATTTAACTTTACGAGTATCTCCATAAACTAGAGTACTTTGGTCGTCTTCCGCTGAATAGCGGTTTTTCTGAAATATATCGTTTAAATCCATGATAACGTATTTACCTTATAATTCAATATCTGCGGCATCTACTTCACCACCGCCTTCTACTTCACCGCCAGCATCATCTGGTACATCAGCGTCTGCCATATCTGTATTTAAGTTACCTGGTGTTACTCCAACACTTCGTAAGTCTTCACCTACTGTTTGTTGTGCTGATGTAGTTCCATTTTCTTCTGCCCACAGTTTATCGTTTTCTTGGATCTCTTCTTCACTTAAACCTAAGAAACGTTTTAATGCAAAACGTTTACTAATATAAGGTGTTTGTGCTAAACTTGTAAACAACGAAGTACGTTGATTATCTAGTTCTGCTTGTCTGTATGCCGCAAAGTTTTGTGGTTCATTAAATTTAATTTCAAACAAACTACTGTCAATGTTATAACCTTTCCAATTTAAAAACATTTTAAATTCGTGGTCAAATGTTGTTGCCAGTGTTGCTTGTAATCTTTTACAGTATTGATTAAATCTATATTCTTGAATCAGTGCGGTACCTACTCTACCATCACTTGCTACGGCTGTTCCGTCTTCTGCACCTGTTGGCAAATAAGAACTTGGAATTCTTAATCCTCTAAACAACTTATTAGTAAAGTATTTCAAGTCATCAATTTCACCTAGGTTAGTACCACCTGGCAATGTTTCAACTTTTGATCCTCTTCCTTCTGCTGTTTGTGGAAAGAAGTAATCTTCATTAATACTTAATGGGTTATATGTAGCATCCATCATATTTGAACCACCACCGCTTTGAGTTGGAATTCTGCGTTGGTGAATTTCGTTTTTAACTCTGTTAACATATCCCATTGCCATATGTGCTGGCATATTACCTACGTCAATATAAAACACACGTCTTTCAGGTGCTCTTTGTACACGATAGATAATAATAGCATCTTCAAGTAATTCTTTTTGTTTGAACACTTTAAACACACTTTCTAATACACTAATACCAAAAGGCCAATTAGGATCTAAGCCTTCTGTTAAACTAACGTGTACTACATGACTTGCGTCAATTGCCATTTCTTTTTGTGTGTTTTGAAATCTTGTTCCTGTTGAACCAGGTGTATTTAAATTGTATATGTTACCTTGTGTGTTAACACTGCTTTGAGCACCTGCTAATACACCAGACTTCATATCGCTATGTTGAGGTTGTGTTACTGTTAAGTTTTGGAAATTAGGATTAATATTTTTTAAAACGTATTGTTCAGGTTCTTTACCTTTACTTTCGTTTACAATTACTTTAACAATATCTGCATTGTCTACCCAATGCCATTTAAAAGTTTCTGGGTCTCTAACAAATACTTGGTCTCCGTACTTTAATGTATTACGGAACATTTTAAAAATTCTTTTATCAAAATCGTTTAAACTTACCCATTGATGTAATGCATCTTTTAATACTGCAACTTCAGTATCACTAGGTGCGTCTTTAAAAAATAAATCAAAAGGTGTTTTATTTTCAATATTTGATTGTGTACTAAACTCTGCTAAAATGTCTAGTGCCGCATTGATTTCAGAATCACTATCCATTGTTTCATATTGATTATATCTTTCAATACGATTTGGGTGTCCTGTGTATACCTCTGGTAGAGTACTTTGATAATTTTTAAATCCTATATCGGCCTTACTGTCGCGAGGCATAATTGTAGAACCTAAAAAATTATTTGTGTCTACTACTTTAAAATGTTTTTTCCAACTCATTTGTTATATTTCCTAATATTAGATCCTTAAACTATAACATATTATAGTACTTATTGCAACCGTTAAGATTGTAAAGTTATCACTCGCCCTGTTTGTCTGTTTAATTTTCTTAATTCTTCAACTACATCGCTATTGCTACTGTTAATACCTTGTAATTGTACAAGTTTTTCAACACTTTTTGTTAAATTATCAATAGCACTTAAATCTATATCAACTGGTATATTTCTATTATTTGGTAGTGGCACAACTGCTTCATCTTGCGATCCTTCACCAATCATACTTAATGTTGGCTGTCTAATAATACCGCCTGATTCAAAACCAAATGCATCTGCAATACCTCCAAAAACTTTTTTGCCAAGCATATCGCCACCGATGCCGCCTAAAATACCTCCAATTACGCCACCAATCGCTGTACCAACAATCGGAACAACCGAGCCAATAGCGGCTCCTGCCGCGGCTCCACCTACAGCACCTCCCCAAGATCCTGCGGCTGAACCAGCCGCTTCAGCCATTTTACCTGTTTGTGTGTCTTGGTCACTTGTTGCATATGTAACACCACCTGAGAATAATGCACCTAGTATTGGAATTTTTGAAAGTAAACTTGAACTAGATTTTAATACACCTGATCCAGCCGCCGCGGCGCCTTTTTTAGCAAGTTCTGTACCAGTTGATTGTGCTAAACTTTTAGCAACGTCATCTGCTCCACCTTTTGCAATACTTAATAAAGTGTCAGCCGCTTTTTTAGCCGCTTTGGCTAAACCTGCCGCGGCACCACCAGCCGCATTTGCTCCTGTTTTAAAATTTTCTACTGCTTCTTTTGTACCTGGGTCACTAATATCGAAATTATCAATTTTTTCTTTTAATGAACTTAATGAAGGACCTAGTTTATCAACTACACCTTCAGTTACTGTGTTAATACCAAGTCTTGCAGTTTTACCCATGTCTTCAATCATCATTTGAGCATCTTTAACTGCTTTAGTACTTTCGGTAGGATCTGGTACAGGGATTTTAATGTCTCCCATTTTATTTGTTACACCGTTAGCAGTTTGTTGGAATCCTTGTAGTGCATAGCCGGCATCTGCCATTAGTTTAGCGTAATCGTTGTAACCCGCTTGACTGTACATATTCTTAAATTGTGCAGTGTGTTCTGAATATGCACCATTTAATGCTTTAATAACTTCTTCTTGAGTTACTGTTCCATCTTTCATTTTTTGACCTAACTCGTTAAGAGTTTGACCAAAAGGTGATGTACTTAATTTACGACCTTCGTCTGTTGCACCTACACTGTAACCACGCATACCTTGGATAATAAGATCCATTGCACCTGGTACTTCGCCAAATTTATTTTTCAATAACTCCAGCGACGCTCTAGTATCTGTGTTTCCTTTTGCAGACATTTCAGATAGTTGTAATTCAATATCTGACGCTTGTTTTTCTCTTGCCATTTTTTCAGCAAGTGCTTTTCTATCTTGTCCAGTTAATGTAGCAAGTTTTGTAATTTCTTCTGAGAAGTTTGCCGCCGCTAAACTTTGTTGTTTAGTACTCATCATTGCAAAAGAAGTATTACGTTGTTGCATTGTGATATATTCACCTAACAACTCAGCACTTTCTTCAGCAGTAATACCTAAGTATCTTAATCTTTCTCTTGATGTAGTTTGTAATTCTTGGTTAATGTTAGAAAAACGTTTAGCACCAAGTGCCGCTGTTCCACCAAAGACTGCTAAACTGGCAGAGTTTTCTCTAATAATTCCGCCAAACTGTTCTAGCGTTAAATAACTATTTGCCGCGGCACGTTCAATATCAAACATATTGCCACTAAACGCCGCTCCACTTCTTGTTAACTGATTGAAACTGTCATTTAAATTTGCCGCTTGAGCAATTACTACACCGCCCATGGCACCTAAGGCACCACCTACTATAGGCAATTTGTTGCCCATGCTTTCAACAAAGCCGCCGACTTGTTCTAATTTTAATCCTTGGCGTGCCGTACTAGCACCAAATTTTACAACTGATTCTGCGGCATCGGCAATTTTAGTTGCCATGCCCATGGCTTTACTGGCAAATCCACCAGCGGCATCTGCCGCTTCATCCATTTCGTGTGCTAAATCGTCAGCACTTTTTGTAAGACCTTTTAAGCCAACTTGTAGTGTTTTTTGCTGTTTACTGCTTTTTTTAGTAGTTTCTATGGCTTCTTTTTGGGCCGATACAAAGGCCCCTCCTGCACTTCCGCCAGGAGATGCTTTTTCCACAGCCGCTACTAATCGCTTAAGAGTTTCCTCTGTAGCAACATCACTTAGTACAACTCGATTATTGTCTATGTCAATTTCTACTGCCATTATATACCCAGATAAATAACTTTATATACAATACTGTATATGTTTATTTATCGGAGTCAAAAACCATGGAAAACAATCAAAACCCATTAGTTGGGTATTTTCGTAAACCGGAAGTATATATCAGTCTTCCAAGTCGCGGAAAGTACTATAAACCAGGAGTTCTAGACTTGCCACCTAACGGAGAAATTGGAATCTTTCCAATGACTGCTAGGGACGAGTTGGTACTAAAAACGCCTGATGCATTACTTAACGGTGCAAGTACTGTTGAAGTAATCAAGAGTTGTGTACCAGCAATCAATGATGCTTGGGAGATCCCAAGTGTTGATATGGACGCACTATTAATTGGTATTCGTATTGCAACGTACGGTGAAAATATGGACATCTCAATTGGTTGCGGAGAATGTCAAGAGAAAAACGAGTTTAGCATCGATTTAACTGCGTTAATCGATCAAACTAAAGAATGGAAATTTGAAGAGAATTTAGAAATAGATGATTTGAAAATTACATTCAGACCGTTAACTTATAAAGAGTTAAACAGCGAAAGTTTAAGACAATTTGAAGAAACAAAAATTATAAGAATTGTTAATGACGAATCTTTAGACGAAGGAAAGAAACGTGAACTGTTTGCTGACTCATTTTTAAAGTTAACAGGACTAACCGTAGACATTATTGGTAAAACTATTAAAACAGTTGAATCGCCAAATGGTACTACTAGTGATCCTGTACACATCGGCGAGTTTATCCAAAATGTTGATAGAAAAACTTTTGCCGCAATACAAAATCATTTAGACAAACAAAAACAAACAACGTCCTTTAAGGAATATAAAGGTAAATGTAGTAAGTGTGAAAAAGAATTAAGCACACCGATCTTGTTCGATAACGCAAATTTTTTCGTATAAGGCTTCTGAGTCTTCAGCATGAAGATATTGCGAAATTAGTCCAAGACTACGACAAAGAAGCCCAAATTATGAAAAAGGAATTAACAAGGATCGTGTGGTATATGCGTGGCGGTATAACACTTGACCAGGCCTATCTATTGTCGCAAACTGATTTGAAAATTATTTCAGATATTATCGATGAGAATATTAAAACTACGAAGAAAACAGGATTACCTTTAATATAACTTTAATATAAGAAGATGTACTTCGTACATCTGTGATTTCACTTCGTTCATCACATTTTATTTTTCATTATATTTTTAAACAAGAAGTTTAGCATCATGTAGATTGTTCAGTCAGACGGAACCACTTACGGTTCCGTCTACAGTTTGAACATCATGTGAGTTCGCCCAGCCTGTACTAGAAGTAGGTGTTTAGTTTATACACACACTCTGGGATCCAACGCTTCTCCCTACCTACCGTGTCACTGCTTATGCAGTCTGTACTCTCGTTCCTAGTTGTACAGTTTTTTGAGTGTATATGTGTTTCCGTATGTTAGCATTCATACTACGACAATTTCCGCCCGCGGGGTTTCGCTCGTCGTGTTGCGTGTCTTGGTTTTATCCAAGTTTTTCCACAGTGGTATTACAAACTGGCCCACTAACCTTAAGTGCTAATTGATTTGCCTATGCACAGAGAGTTTTAACTCTATCTGCGTTTCTTTGCCAAAATTCGTCGAAGCCTGTAATGAGCCATGTGTTGTGTTTTGGGGAGTGATATTGAAATTGCCTTGAGGTGTTTAATTGATGGTGTGAAGGAGTTGCTACAAATTTGCCTTTGTTATTGAATTTCATAATTAAAATGTTAAAGTCTCCATCATCTGCCGCATCCATTAATTGGTCCAGCCAGTCTTCCAGCATACGGACTTTATCTGATGTTAACAGTTGATGAAAAGGAAAGTCTTTATACGATTTACATTCTGCATTAAATTTTGGAAATGATTGTCCTGGAACAATATCTCCTTTAAAACTTCGTATTTGACCTTCGTGCAGAATTTCTTTTCTTATAGAGTTAGTACCACCCACATAAGCACCTGACCCAGGAGCTCTAATAAAAGTTTCCTGATATAGATCAGTTAAAAATTGGGCAACTGCTCGTTCCCAATTACTTCCTTTTGCTTTTTGTGGACTTGGCATTCTACTCTTTAATATTATGTCGTTTTCTAGGAGCGTAAGATTTTGTTACTGTTCTTTTTTTGCTTCTCTTACTTTGCAACTGTAACACCTTCTTATGGTACTCGTCAATCTTTTTTTCTGCGTAAAAAGGGAATAGTGTTGGAATAATGCCGTGGATAATGCTGATGATACCTGTTAGTATCAAATCAAATCCTGCCACGATAGCAAATCTTGTATGTGAAAAATAAGATTTGTTAGCCTCTTTGAGGTGAGCCCTTATTGCCTTTATCATAGATTCCCTTTAATTTCTTGATGTTGGGTTTTCCTAGTACATTCAATTCTATACTTGTAATTATTTTATCATATGTGATCCCGTTAGCCTCTAGTTTCTGAATCACAGGCGTAACTAATACGTCTTTATGTTTCATACATACTACAACGTGTGTCTGTGAAGTGCTAAAGACACAACAGTACCCGTCTAACCATCTAGGTACTAGTTGTTGTGGGTTTACTAATTTTTCGTCAATTCTTATTAAATCGCTATTGCGTTTTTCAAAATAAAATGTTTCGGTACTTGCACTAACGATATCATTTGTAATAAATTCTTTTACCGGAACATTATTAATAGAAGTACATAAATGTTTACTGTCTGTAATTGTAAGTATCTCTTTTTTATTGATTGTATAATTGCCCGTTTCGTCTATTATATAACCCATTTCGCTTTCTTCATACGAAGATATGTTGTCTTTGTTTACTATCTTATGTATAATAGGTGGCAAACATTCAGTAAGTCCGTAAATTACCGCAATATTTTTTACACCTTGTTTAAGTAAACGTTTACAAAAATCTTTTGGTATAGTACTTCCGCCAGTTAGTACATAATCAACATGACTTAAATCTAAGTTTTGTAATTTAGGATATGTTTGAAAATGTACAGGAAATATAAGCAGTATGTTTGGTTTATATTTTTTTAAAAGTTTCTCGTTGTAACAATTATCCAATGGAGGCAAAATAATTTTTTTACTAGAAAATAATGCAGGAAAAAAGTAAACACTGCTAACACCTAAGTGAACAATGTTGTGAAAGAACCAACTATTTCCTACATCTTTCCAATAGTGTTTAATGCTATTATTAGTTGCCGCTAATATACTTTCATGTGTATGTGCTATACACTTTGGCCACCCGGTTGTACCACTAGTATATGCTTCTACCATAGTTTCAATCGGGTTAATAATATAACTATTATTTTCTTGAAACTTTATTTTATCCAAGTTTAAGTGTTTAACATTTTTTGCAAATACTGTACAGGGTTGAATTCCCCTGGTCATAATAACTTTTATTTTTGTTCTTTCAACGTATTCATCAGTAAGTGAATGTTCGCCACTAATAACAATAATTAGTCCGTAGTCTATAGCCGCAAAAACAGCCGCAAGGTGATACGAATCTTCCTGCATAGCAAGTCCAATTCTATCACCTCTAACTAAGTTATTTTCTTTGAACAGTTTTTGATACCCTGAAGCAAGATGTTTTAATTTCATCTTGCTTACTAGGATATCATTTGTTGTGTCAACTATTTCAAAATTATCTGATAATTTTGTAATAGAGATCATTTACATACTATTCTTTTTCTCTTGGATCTCTTTACGGCGTGCTTTTGATAATTTACCTATCTCACCTAAAGCCTTACGAGCTCTAGCCGCCGCGGCTTTGACACCTTTAGTTTCAAATGCCTCGTGTTCTTTAAGATAAGTTTCGTATTGTGCTACGATGTCTTCATGTGTTGCCATATATTTTCTCCTATACAACGTCAATGTCGGTGTTGTAACTTGTGAAACCGTTCTCTTTGATTACGGTCATAATGTTATTTACCCGACCAGCGAGTTCGTCTCTGTGTGAAACAAGCCATACAGACTTTTTACGTTCTCTGCTGATTTTTTTAAGAATAGCCATGCTGTTTTCTACGCCTGAACTATCCATACCACTATCAACTAGTTCATCAATAAACAATAAGTTAATAGGTTGGTATAAGTTTTCCCAAACATCTCTAAACGCCCAACTTAATGAAAGTATAAGTCGATTACGTTCACCTCTGCTTAGGTTGTCAAAATCTAGTTCTCTGCCTAGTTCAGTAATCATTACTGTTAGATCATTTTGGAATACAACATTATGTGGCAATCCAATACGTTCTAAATAAAATGCTAGACGCTTGTTTAAGAACGCTAGATTTTGATCGATGATACGTTTACGAATAAACGAGTCTTTACTAGTCAAAAGTTTTAATAAAAACTCTTGGTGGTCTTTAACTCTTGTTAGTTCGTTAAGTGTATCGTACTTAACTTCTTCAATTCCAGACTCTTCCATTTCTGATATTTGTTCAGCGTATGGATCTGTTTGATTTTGAAGGTTAGTTAATTCTTTATTTAATTGTTCTAAACTACTTCTGTGATTGTATGCATCATCTAATGAATCATAAAATACCTCTGGTTGTATTCCTAATTCTCCTAGTTCAGAAATCTTGTTTTTAATTTCTTCAATGTTTGTTTTATCAGAATCTACATTTTGTTTTGCTTCGGTAAGTAGTTCTTTTTTGTTTTTTAAAATTTCGTCTTGTTTGTTGTCATGTAAATCTTGTCCACAAGCATAACACTTATGTTCTTCTAAAGATTTAATTTCAGATTCTAACTTTTCAATAGATTTATTAGCACGGTCTGAATCTTTTTCATATCTGCTTAAATCACTTTCTAAGTCTTCAAGTTCTCTTTTCTTTTCTTTGTATAACTTACGCTCTGTGTGTGCCTTTAATTCTATTTCGATATCAACGTGTTTTAGGCTTTCTAATGCTTTACCTAATTCAAGAGTTTCCTCTTGTTTCTTGTCTGCCCACATTTTACTTCTGCGTTTTAATGATTCAATCTGCTCTCTAATTTTTTGATTAGCATCAACTACACTTTTAATTTTATATTCTTCTTGTGTAATTAAATCTTTATTAATACGCAACTGTTCTTTTAGTTGATCGGCCTTTTCACTTAGTAATGTAATACCAAGCAACTGCTCAATAATAACTCTTTGTTCGTTATGTTTTAAACTTAAAAAAGGTTGAGTGTAAGTGTTTAAAGCCACAATATGCTTAAACATTTCATGACTCATACCTAATAGTTCTTCAATGGCTTTTTGTGTTTCTCTACTATCGCCTTGTGCAGTGTCCTGTGCTTCTTGTTCTTCGCCATCGACATAAAACTTGAGAACATTTGGTTTACGACCACGTTCTACTCTATATTCTCTGCCGCCGTATTCAAATCCACAAGTTACTAACATATTCTTGCCGTTAGTTTTGTTTACTAAATTGTCTCTGCGGATATTAGTTAGTGCTAAACCATATAGTGCATAACTTAAAGCATTAATAATAGTTGTTTTACCAGTACCATTTCTAGCACCGTGATCGCCGCCACCTGTATCTAAGTTTTCGCCTATAACAAGTGTTAAGTCGTTTCTATTAAAGTCTAATGCTTGAGTGCTATTACCCACACTCATAAAGTTCTTTACTGTTAAAGAATTAAGTTTAAACATTAATTAAAGGTTCCTATAAATTTCCATCAACAACTTAGGATCGTAAATATCTGATTGCACAGCGTCTAACTGACTGATAACAATACTATCAACACTTTCGAAATTAATGTCAGCACTGTCGTCATAATTTGTGTCCACTTCTTTTTGCGGTATTAATGAAATCTCTCTTACGTTATACTGTTCGTAGAATGTTTCTTTGATAAAGTTTGCTTCTTCGTAACTAATATCAATATCTAAGTTTACTCGCAAGTAACTCTTTGGAAGTAACAATCCTTTTGGATTGTCTAATAGTGTAGATAATTTTAAAACTTTATATTTAGGTGCTTGATCCCATTTAATATATCTATGAGGTAGTCCCCATTCTAATATCATAGCACCGCGATCATCATCCCAAGCGTCACTGTAGTTGTGTGGGAAAGCGTTTCCAATGTATGTAATGTTACCTACTTCTTGACGCTTGTGGAAGTGACCCGTAAACATACGTTCCACTCCTTGGAAGTCTGTATGTTTAATCTCTCCATGGTCTGGCATTTGTACCATTGCATTCATATAAAAGTTAGGAAGTTCAAAATGTCCTAACATATATTTTGCTTCTAGTTTTTTAATCTTTTTATATTCGTCTGCAATTAGCCATGGTACTATTGCCACATCACCTTCTACAGTGATGTCGTTAAAAATTCTTACATTAGGAATATGTTTTGCCCAGGTAATACTATTAAAGTCTCTACGATCTCTGTAGTACTCGTCGTGATTACCAGGAATAAAAATGATTTGATCGAAACTTTTACTTAAAAGTGTTAATGCTTCAACACTGTGATTAAGTGTGGCAACATTAATACTGGCTCGTTGATGATGCCAGTCACCTAAAAATAAACAAGTTTCACAGTTTTCTTCTTTTGCCTTTTCAATTACCCACTTAACAAAGTTAACACAATCTTCATTGTGTGTAGTACTGTTAGATTTGTTACCAAAGTGGATGTCAGTAAAAGCAATAGCCTTCTTGAATAGATTGCTCATGCGTTTCCCAAGTTATTTTACATACATTCTTTTAATAATATACAAAAATACAACCAAAGTCAACCGAATTATTCTTCGTTGCTTCTTTTTGCTTCGTCGTTAGCATACTGCCTAGTGTAACTAGGATTAAGATCATTCATTTCTAGTATGTCGTCACGAATGTTTTGATTTCGTTTTTCAATGTTTAACACTCGAGTGAAACTGTTAGTAATTGCCGCGGTGTAGTAGGCAAACGGGTTGTCTGATTTACTTTCATCAAACTGTAATCCAATTTGTGCCAATTGTAATAAGGCTTGTCCACGCATTTCATCTACATAAGTGTATCCGCGCCAGTTGTATCTCATACTGTATCTGTCGCAGAGTTGTATATACATATTTGCAAGTTTGTTTGAAACTTTTCCAGACTCTAAACTAAAGTGTCCGTTAATCATCCCGCCTTCCCAATGACTTTTACCTACACATACTAACTCATTGTTTTCGTTATAACGAAAATGTTGATAAGGTGGGAAATTACATTTAACGTGATGATCAGACTTTTGCTTAGGATTCTTTTTACGTTCTGGGTCTAGTGGTATATGCTCATAAGTCATTACTCTAAATACAAGATCTTCTTTGTTAAAAGACTTTGGATCAACAGCAAAATCTGCCTGCTTCTTACCTTTAATAGTATTTGCTTTATAGGCGTCTTTTTGTATTCTGTCTGCTCTATTTTTACGAGCCTGATCTATAGTTGACTTTTTAATCTCTTTAGTTGAGTTTAAAATTATATCATATTGCTTTGCTTCGTCGTCCACATAAGAACCATAACTTGCTTTAGATTTATGGATCTCAGCCAATAAATCTCTGTTGTTCAAGTAATTTCTTACTGCCATAAATTATTTCCTTTAAAATTATATACCCATATTATACACTCGATAAATACTAATATCAAGAGGAAAGATTAAAAAAATGGCAATCGTTAGAGACAGTAAAGGTAATCCAGTTCGCGATAGTAGGGGTAATCCAGTTACATCCGGTACGCCTGCTTCTGCACGAGGCACAGCACAAACACCCAATACGGGAAATTTCAGCATGGCTGGAATGTCCAGTGCATTCGGTGGAGCAGTTGAAAAGTTTGGATCTGATTTATCAGGAGCATTTTCCAAAGTCAAATCTGATTTTAAAGGAGCATTTGATCCTGTAATGGATAGACTTAAAGGTGCCGGAATAAGTGCAGGCGCCGA
>Ga0136656_1000585_pt1 | contig 12827 bp, 10 predicted proteins | sample CPBDNA_9_FD_94862 | JGI IMG/M metagenome (GOLD analysis project Ga0136656, IMG submission 94862) | Freshwater to marine salinity gradient microbial communities from Chesapeake Bay, USA - CPBay_Sum_15_0.8_DNA (version 2) | ecosystem: Environmental > Aquatic > Marine > Coastal | place: USA...
GATTGCAGCCCTTATGGTAGCTATTTCTGCAGCAATTGGTCTAGGAATCATGGTGGGTAGTTTTCGACACACGGTCTTTTACTGGCTAGAACAACAGCTTTGGGCAGATATTTACGTTGTTCCACCTGGAAATTCACGACACCTAGACAAGATTTTGTTACCGGAGAGCATTGAAATCCTTGAAAATGCTGAGGGGGTTGCTCATCTCACAAGAAATAGAAGAATTCAGGTAAACACTGCTTTTGGTGAGGTTGATCTATTGACTCTGGACTTACCCGATGAGGGGTATGCTTCTTACAGTTTCAAAGAGGCTGGCAAGGATCCATGGAATAGCTTTGATACACAACAATCGATTGTAGTTTCTGAACCTCTTTCGAACAGATTATCTCTGTCGATTGGGGACAAGCTGGTGTTGCCCTCTCCGAAGGGTGATAAAATTTTTGAAATCAAAGGGGTCTTCTACGATTACAGTTCGGAAAGAGGCCACGCCATAATTCATCGCAACCACCTGGAGAAATTTTGGGAGGATCCCAGAGTTAATTCAGTTGCACTTTATCTTGAAGATGGATGGACTCCCAAACGCTTTCAGGATGTTTTTGACCGACTAAACCTTCCACAGCCTTTGATCATCCGTTCAAATGTCTCCCTGAGAGAAGTGAGCTTAGAAATTTTTGATCGAACTTTTGCAATTACTGGTGTCCTTCAACTACTGGTAACGGGGGTTGCCTTCGTGGGTGTGCTCAGTTCTTTGATGGCACTGCAGCTAGAACGTCAGAGAGAGTTAGGGATATTGCGTGCCACAGGAATGACCCCTGGGCAAATTTGGAGATTAGTGACAAGCCAGTGTGGATTGATGGGGATAGTTGCAGGAGTCCTTGCAATTCCAGTTGGGATAATGATGGCCATGGTTTTGATTTTTGTAATAAATCAGCGTTCATTCGGTTGGACCTTTCCTACTCTGGTAGAACCAAGTGTTTTATTTTACAACATGCTGTTGGCTGTCTTCGCTGCTTTGCTTGCAGGCCTCTACCCTGCGCTGAAGATGTCCAAAGTGCCACCCGCAGTGGTTCTACGTGAAGAATAAGCTTTGTGATTTTGAAAAATGGGCATTCCAAAATTTATAAAACTAATCGAAGAGTTTGAGCGTAAATGAAAGTGGAAAGTATCCAAAAAAAATTACTCTGGGTTCTCCTCAGCACAATCACCTCAATTCTGTTATCTGGTTGCCTGCCTGGACTTTCTGGACCGGAATTGCCAGAGGAACCTGAGCCATCTCCAACGCCATTATTGGCAGAAGTTTTGATGAGAATTCAACTGGATTACCTGGAGTTGGGGCGATTGGATTTTTCAGAACTTCAAGAGGCTGCACTGTTGGCACTAGAAAGAGAAATTGCAGAAGTACGAGTTGTTACTCCCCAAAGCAAATCTGAGAGCCAGAGGATTCTGTTTCGTGAAAGCACCTTGGTTAAGCTGGATTCTCCTTTGTCTTTAAGAGAAATGTATGAGGGGCTCCAATCCCTCATTCTGAAACTTCACGAAAAGCTGCCTGAATACCAGTCAACAGAGCTGGAGCTAATCGCTCTTGGCGCCATCATGTCTAGCTTAGACCCACACTCAGTTGTGCTTCCACCTTCAAGCTATGCAGAGTTTAACGAGAATACCCGAGGCCGATTCGCCGGGGTTGGAATCGTCATTGGAATTCGTGATAAGCAGCTGACTATTATATCTCTGATGGAAGGTGGGCCTGCTGAACGTGCAGGACTGCGGATTGGAGATCAGGTCAAAGAAATAGATGGGGAATCAACTAAAAAAATGAGCTTGAGTGCAATCATGCAGGGCTTGCGTGGGGAGATAGGCTCTAGAATGGATTTGACAGTTGAGCGATCAGGGAAAGAGATCACTTATGAGCTTCAAAGAGAGGATATTCAAATCAGTAGTAGTGATTCTGTAGACCTGCGATTCGATGATGGAATTCCGGTTCGTTATCTCCGGCTGAAACTTTTTCAGGAAGACACTTCTACTGATCTTGAAAAGCAATTGGACAATCTCGACTCAGTTGCAGGTTTGATCTTAGATTTACGCGGAAATCCAGGAGGATTACTTCAGGAAGCCGTGAGGGTAAGTGACTTGTTTCTGCCCCCGGAGAAAAGAATTGTTTCGACACAAACCAACACCGACCTAACAAGCTACGACTCTCATCAACTGTTGAGCTCCCCTAAAATTCAGAACATTCCCATCGTGGTTTTGGTGAATGGTCAAAGTGCCTCAGCTTCAGAGATAGTCAGTGCAGCCCTTAAGGTAAATAATCGTGCGATCGTTGTTGGTGAGCAGACCTTTGGTAAGGGTTCGGTTCAGTCCATCTGGGGTATGCCTGGTAATTTTGGTCTCAAAATGACTATTGCCCGTTACTTGACCCCAGATAATCTTTCAATTCAGGATGTTGGTGTCCAACCAGATTTGCAACTGGATCCACTTTACTTATCGGAAAACGACATCCATCTACGTTCGCTTCAACAGGAGAGTAAGGCTGAAAATTATATCCTGCACTACATACGAGATTCAGAAGATGAAGAAACTGATATGGATAAGCCACTCAGTGCAGCAGAGATTGAAAATGATGATTATGTTCGGATTGCAGTGAGATTATTGCGAGAGCATCTACCGTATCAGGAAACGATGAAAGCAACTCTTGCCAGGTCTCATGCTATGTTGCAGGCTCAGGCTGAGAAAGAAGTTGTCAGTGAAATCTTACAGCAAGCGAAATTAGATTGGACACTTTCCTCCCCGAGTCCAACGGAATTGCCAGAGCTACAAATCTCTTTTGAGCAAGAGATTGACTTGGGTGTCTGGCAAGGAATCACTCCTCCATTTGCCCCTGACCGCAAGTTGCGAATTAAGGTTCAGCTTGAAAACAAGGGCAGTATGCCCATGGAGAGGGTGTTGGTAGTATCTGAAAGCTCTATAGATTGGCTAGATGACATTGAGTTCCCTTTTGGAAAACTCGAAGGCGGTGAAAAAGGCCTTTGGGTTCGTGAAATAGATGTTGATCAACAAGAAAATCCAAGTTGGCTTCCTCTGGATTTTCTAGTTCTTGAAGGTGAAGACCAAGAACTTTTGCGTAAAGAGTTTCTATGGTCAGTAGTCCCAGATGAATTACCAACCTTCAGCATGGGATTTCAGATCATTGATAATGGGAGTGCGGGAAGTGTTGGTAATGGGGACGGAATCCCTCAAGCTGGGGAAACCCTTGCTCTAAAGGTGAATCTTGAAATGCAGGACCCTCATGAACTTGAAGAAGTAGTTTTGAGAATCGGAAGTTCTGAGGATGGTTTGATCTGGTTACAAGACCGGGTGGAATGGAAAAGTCTGAAAGATGGTCAATCCTATGAAGAAAACTTACTGGTACGAATTCCTCAAGGAATAGAGCAACTTGGTCGTTGGCAAGTTGCGCTGTTTGTACCCAGAGTAGACCAGGCTCTGTGGAATTATCATTGGATGGGTAAAATTGGTCCTGAGGCCAGAGTTGAACCTCCGGTTCTTCAAACTAATTTTATCAGGGATGATCTACCCATCTTGACCAGAGATGAAGAGCTAATTTGGAATATTGATCTTAGCGACGATAATGGACTGGAGGACTTACAGTGCTTTGTGAATGGAAAAAAGTTGAATTACTTCAGCTTGAACAATAAGCGTTCAGAGGCCCTCGTATGGAATTCGCCACTACTTGAAGGAAAAAATCTTATTGAGTTGGTAGCAAGAGATTCGCTAGGAGCTTCAATTCGTCACCAGTGGCATGTTTGGCGGGAGGACAGAGAGCAAAATTCTACTGGAACTGTTTCACAAAACTAGGATTTTGCCCTACAAAAGCAGTCATCAGTTCTTCTTGTGAAAAATCTTCGTGATAACTATTCAAATTTGGCAAGTTAGGTCTCGGGGTTTACAGAGTGGTTTGGTCGCCATCAAATGAACTGTACCAATCGCACGCTCTTTAAAGCCTCCTTCACAGTAGCACAGGTAGTATTCCCACATCCTCACAAACTCGTCAGAAAATCCTTGTGCATGGACTTGGTCTAAGTTTGCAAAGAAACCTTCTCTCCATCTTTTTAGGGTTGTCACATAGTGCTGTGTGATGTCTTCCAGGTGATAAATGCAAAGGTCTGTGCTTTCGCGGAGATGCTCAGCCATCACGCTGATGGAAGGTAAGCACCCACCAGGGAAAATATATCGCTGAATGAAATCGACTGTTTTACTCGCTTGTTGGTACCTCCGGTCATCAATCGTGATCGCCTGAAGCAACAACATCCCGTCCTTTTTGAGCAGGGAACTGCATTTTTGAAAGTAACCCTGAAGGAACTGATGTCCTACCGCCTCGATCATCTCAATTGATACAAGCTTGTCATACTGACCATTCAAGTTGCGATAATCTTCCTTCAAAACCTCGACTCTGTCTTGTAAACCAGACTCCTTAACTCTCTCTTTCGCTAGTTGAAATTGTTCTTGTGAGATAGTGGTGGTTGTCACTTGACAGCCATAATTTTGAGCAGCATGGATGGCAAATCCTCCCCATCCAGTACCAATTTCAAGAAGGTGATCCTGAGGTTTAAGCTCTAATTTTTTGCAGATCCGATCCATCTTGTTTTTGGATGCTTTTTCTAATGATTCTTCAGTATCTTCAAAAATAGCTGATGAATACATGAGGGTTTGGTCTAAAAAGAGTCTAAAGAACTCATTTCCTAAATCATAATGTGCTGAGATGTTTTTCTTGCTGCCCTGTTTTGTGTTTTTGTTCAGGAATTTGTGCAAGATCTCGTGAATTGCTACTCCAAAACGTGCAAATCCTTGCTCCATATTGTCTAAAACTTCACGATTCACCACAAAAATTCGTACAAGGTAAGTCAGGTTGGAGCAGGTCCATTCTCCCCGCATGTAAGCCTCTGCAACGCCAATGCTTCCGCTATGAATAATGCTGGCGTAGGTCTGCAAATCATGAATATGGACCGTGACCTCCAGTGGACAAAGATCCGTCTTTTGACCAAGGATGTACGTGCCCATTTCATCGTGAACTGTGATCTTTCCGTGAGTTAAACTATCAGTTCGCCGGATGAACAGATTACGATTCCATCTGTTCCAACGTTTCAGAAGATCACTTTCTGGCTGCTTCTCAGAGAGAAGAGTTTCTGATCTTGGAAAAGACAGTTCTTGGTTGGAGCGCATTAGAAACCTAGATTGTGCCTGAATTAATGAGACGGTGGTGGAGTTGTCATCTCAACTGTGCTTGGAGGTGGCTGATAAGGTATTTTCTTAAGCCACAGCCTAAAAGCTTGCCAGTAAATTCCTCCAAGGACTTGGGCAGTCATGAAAGGGTGACGCCAAACCATTTCTCTCATTGTTGTGGGACTAAATTCCCGACGCTTGAGAATTAACGTGGCATCAAAGTGTTTTTCCCCTTTTCGATGATTTTCCATATGAACAATCAAACTCTTTGTGGGTCGGGTAAATCGGCAGTCATACTTGTAGTCCATCTCCAGAAATGGGGATACATGGAATTTTTTTTGGAATTCAAAAGCCTGAGCGTGTTTAGGCTGATCTCTTCCATCTAAAAAATAACTATGCCTTTGATTCCAAGGGGTATTAGTCACCTCAGCTAAAATTGCTGCAGGATGCTGTTGGTTTTCATCAAAACAATAGTAGAAACTGACAGGGTTAAAACCTAATCCCCATGAACGCATGTGGGTCAGCATTCTAACAGATCCATTGGGTCGAAAGCCTAGTTCTAACCCTACAGCATCCTTGACACTTTCAGTCAAGGGTTGGGTTGGATCACCAAAGTAATCTTCACGTTTGAACCAAACTGGCCTCCAATTTTCTTTGGACCACATTCTCGAGAGGGAAAATACCTGATCTAGTTCCCCAAGATCAAGGTAGCTAAGATAAATTGGATAGCTAAAGCTGTGTAAAGTAGGGCTGAAACGCCTGTGGCGTAGGCGTCCAGTATAGAGACAACTTTCCATTTCAGGCAGCTTTGGGGATCTCAAGGAGTTTCAGCATGTTCATTGCGCTCACGACTCCATCTTCGTGAAAACCATTTCTCCAGTAAGCTCCACAAAAATGTGTTCTGTTTAGACCACTGATTTCACGATGACGCTGCTGGGCTCTTACGCTAGCTTCATTGTAGACAGGGTGTTCATAATCAATTTTACTAAGAATCTTTTCAGTTTTAATCCGTTCTGTCCTGTTTAGGGTAACCAATAGGTGGGGAGGAGTCGGAATGTGCTGAAGGATATTCATGTTGTAGGTCACCGCTACCGTATCCTGCTGGGTATGATCTAGATGATAGTTCCAACTAGCCCAAGCTTTTTTGCGATTGGGTAAAAGCGAAATATCCTGATGCAACACAGCTTCATTTCTTTGATATGGAATTGATCCAAGAATTTCTGTTTCCTCTTTGGTGGCGTCCTTAAGCAGACGAAGAGCCTGATCAGAATGACAGGCAAGGACTACTTCATCAAAGCGCTCTTTGCCAACTGCAGAAAAAATCTCAACAAAATTTGGTTTTCTACGAATCTCCATCACTGGGGTGTTGAGCCGAACGTTGTCAATAAATGAAGAACTCAACTTCTTGACATATTCCTGAGAGCCCCCAGGTATCGTATACCATTGAGGTCGATTTACTACGTTTAGAAGCCCATGGTTTTCAAAGAAGCGTGCAAAATATTTGATGGGAAAATCCAACATTTGTTCGGTACTCGTAGACCAAATCGCCGCGCCCATTGGGATGATGTAATGATCACAGAATAAATCGCCATATCTCCTCTCCTTGAGAAAGTCTCCGAGGGTAAGATCATCTTGATTGCTCTCCAGCAGTTCCTTTGCCTCTTTGTTGAAGCGGACAATATCCCTGAGCATCCCCCAAAACGCAGGCCTCACAAGATTTCTCCTCTGTGCAAAAAGAGTATTTAGTGTGTGCCCGTTATACTCAAAATCTCTCTGCTCGTCTTTGACACTGAAACTCATTTCAGTAGCTTTACCCTCGATTCCAATCTCTTTCATCAATGAAATAAAATTGGGGTAAGTCCAGTCATTAAATACAATGAATCCCGTATCAACAGGAATTTTGCCTTCAGGAAGATCTACTGTAACAGTATTGGAATGCCCACCTAGTCTCGGAGAAGCTTCAAAAAGAGTGATTTGATGATGAGGATGCAGGCGATAGGCAGCTGTTAGTCCGGCTATTCCCGAACCAACGATGGCAATTTTCATGGCTTCCTTTGATGCTAATCGGCAAAGATGAGACGATGCTGGCCGTAAATTTTTCGAACTGACAGTCCAGACTACAGCAATACCCAAAACATCTAGCCCCAAGGATCAGAAAGCCTACTCAGGCAGGTGACTTTCTTATTTTTATACCTTTCAATTTAAGAAATGTGAGAAAAGTAAGACTTAATTGGGTATTAAAGCAAAATTTGTGAGAATACTATTCTGAAAGAATTAAGAAAATGATGATGCCAAGGGTATGCGGGCAGTAGCAACCAACTGTTTCAGCATTTGTTCCACACTACGCTTTCCGACAAACCCATCAGCGCCTAATTCCCTGACAGCTTTCCGACTTTGGTCATTCGTCATAGAACTGAATACTAAAATCGGAATGTGCTTGGTTCTAGAATCAGACTTCAATTGTCTGATGACCTCATGTCCAGAGATGATGGGCATCTCAATGTCAGTAATTATCAATGGTATCTGTGAGAGGTCTGAAATTCCCTGGACATACTCCAGGAGAGGACCCCCATGCTCAAAAATCTTGAAAGAGAGATTCAACTTCTCGAAGAAATTTTTGAGATACAACTGGGCGGAGCGACTGTCCTCAGCAACAAGAATTGTCCCGTTTTTTAGAGATTCTGGAATTTCGACATTGTTCAAAGGTAAATTTTGAACATCTTCTTGGATCTCTGAAAATTCATGAGGCAAAACTTCTGTGAGTAAATATTCCACATCCAGAATGAGACAGACTGAAGACCCATCATCAAGCAGGGTGTAATTGAGATTTCGGTCAACTGGCATGTACTCATGAAATTTCAAAGGAAGGACATCCTGCCAATCTCTCGTGATAATTTGATGGATACCTCCAACTCTTAACGCAATTTGAATGTTATTGAAATTGCAGAAGATGATCGAAGAATTCCTCTCCTCTTGCTCACTCAATTCAGTTTTAAGCCAACGTGGAAGATTGACTAGTGGTACTGGTTGATTCCTGATGTAGACAATTCCCTCAATATACTCGTTAGCCCTTGGAACCTCACTAATTGTGAAATGCTTTGCTCGCTGAATTTCAAAAGTCTTAAAAACATTAATCCCATAAAACGGCTGCTCTTCGTTAATTCGGAAGACGATCAGCTTTAAAGCGTTTGCTGCTGGCGAATTTTCATTCATTAGATTGTATAACGTGGATCTTTCGAAGGCATTAGGACCAAAGTCGCCAAAGAGTTCGCATCGCAACGACCAACAGAAATATCCCGAAAACCTGTTTCAACTTCTTGGTATTTAACCGATGGGAAATTGCTGCACCGAGAGGAGCTAAGATTACGGTCATCAAACAAATGCAAAGGGCAGCGAGCCAGTGAATGAAGCCGAAAGAGAATTCAGGTAGGTCTGGATTTTCCCAACCTGAGACAATGAATCCGATGGTTCCGGGAAGGGCAATCACAAAACCCATACTAGCTGAAGTTCCAACCGCTTGATGCATCTTGATGCCCATCATGTTCATCAACGGAACGTTCATGGCTCCGCCTCCAATCCCAACCATTGCCGAGATAATCCCTGTAAGTCCTGTAAGATTTCCAATCAAAAATCTATTCGGTTCGTGGTCAATCTCATTGGAGGCTTTGCTGGGAATCATCATCCTGACGGACACAACGACGGCCATAAATCCAAAGATCATCGCTAGTACCCCTCCGCTGAGACTACCTGCTACTAACCCTCCAAATCCAGCTCCCAGAGACGTTGGGATGATCGAGTACTTGAGGAGCTGTTGATCAACAGAACCCCTCTTGAGATGGGCTTTTGCTGAGGAGAGCGAGGTGGCAATGATTGTTGCGAGCGAGGTTCCAATTGCTAGGTGGGGAATAACCACCTCAGATACTTGCATCAGGTCGAACACAAAGACCAGAGGAGGCACCAGAATGATTCCCCCTCCAATCCCCAACATGCCAGCCATGATTCCAGCCAACGAGCCTGCCAGCAGCAGAATCAGGATTGATTCTGCTAATTCCCAAGAGAATTCCATTTGCTCTCAAAAACGATAGGTAAATCCAAACAAAGGCTGGTAGTTGTTGACCCGAAGTGTTTTTGCAGTTTCCCCATCGGCTCGTTCAACAAAGGTGGCATCTCGATAATTTTTATAACTGATCAGAGAATTCCACCACGAGTGAATGGCTATGGCCTCTGTCAAATTAAAATCCCCCTGAGCAGGATGATATACCGTACCTAGGTAGAGTCCGGCCAAGAAAGCTGCTCCAGGATTGGCACTGAATCCTGACCCATCGTGGGCAACAGCGAATAGACTGCTAGCCACAAAAATACTTGTCCATCGTGCGGCACCTTTACTAAAACTACGATTTAAGCCTCTGTAAATTGATCGCTGGATGAATCCCCGAAAAAACATTTCCTCACCAGCCCCTGTCAATTGACTATTGATGAAGTCAATCCTCTGCATCTGTTCTCGTGTCAGTTCTGCATCAACATGATAGGTCAGATTAGATGCGCCAGGTGTCGCTAATTGGATTCCAGTTGGAATCCAGAAGGTATATGAATCTCCAAATTTCCAGAACTGAAATGGTGAGAAAATTTCCCAGTAGGTGTCTGTGTTGTCCTTACATCCTCCATCGTAAAAATCATAGAAAGTGATCAGGCTGATGTTGGTGTACAGTCTCAAATAGGCCATTGTATAATAAGTTTCTTTGCTCAAATAAATGTCAGTGACATCCTCCCCGTCTTCATTCTTTGTCTCTTTGAAAACCTCATCAGGATACGCTTGGAGATTTTCACTATCTGAATATTGCATGTAGCCATTGATGGCCCACCACCGCAATCCACCAAAAATAAGCGCTTTGTCGTAGTCATCATTGATTGCGTAACCTAATCCAGGGACCAACCATTCAGCCAGAGCAGTCCCTGCGCATTTCAGATCAGCACGGGCTTGAAAGGGAACCATCGTCAAGGCAAGCCCAAGAAAACAGATCACAACTGCTGAATTTAGCTTGATGCGAAGAACTTGACCCATTCAACTTACTCACTATCGTATTTCAAATTTTTCTTTCCAATCTCGGAGAACAAGCATGTCGGAACAAATGTACCCTGTAACGAAGCAGGGACATGAACAACTCAAAACGGAGTTGAAGCATCTGATGTCTGTTGTACGACCTGAAGTCGTTCAGGCAATCGCAGACGCCAGAGAGCATGGGGACTTAAAGGAAAACGCGGAATATCATGCGGCCAAGGAGCGCCAGGGATTCGTGGAGGGTCGTATTCAGGAACTCAATGGCAAGCTAGCACAATGCAATGTCATTGACATAAGTCGTCTCAGCGGAGAAAAAGTCATCTTCGGTGCTACAGTCACTTATGTAGATATTGAAACAGACGAGGAAAAAACTTACCAGATTGTCGGTGAAGATGAGGCCGACCTCGAGAAAGGGAAAATTTCTTACAACTCCCCAATTGCTCGAGCCTTGATTGGGAAGACGGTCGGGGATTCTCTGGTCATCCCGATTCCAAAAGGCAAAGTTGAAGTGGAGATTACAGATCTAGAATTCGTGGACAAATAATTTCCATATGGCTATTCGTCAAAGGCTGGATTTGTTGCTTGTTGAGCGTCAACTGGCTCCAAGCCGTGAGCGAGCTCAGTCTTTGATTCTGGCAGGCAAGGTTCTGGTTAACACAGAACGAGTAGATAAACCCGGCAAGAGCGTTAACCAGGACTCAGAATTGGTGGTTCAAGCTCAGGATCATCCATATGTTAGTCGTGGTGGAGTCAAGCTTGCTGGGGCGATTCGGGAGTTCCAAATTGAAGTCCTTGATCGGATAGCTTTGGATGTGGGGGCATCGACAGGAGGATTCACAGATTGCTTATTGCAGCTCGGAGCCCAAAAAGTCTACGCGGTGGACGTCGGATATGGCCAACTAGCTTGGAAACTTCGAAAGGATCCAAGAATTATTAACTTGGAACGTACAAATATCCGTTATCTGGAACCAGTTAACTTAGCAGATCCAATTCAATTAGTTGTGGTAGATGCCTCCTTCATTTCTCTCCGATTGATATTGCCAAAACTTTATGAACTGATGACTACAGGCTCCCAGCTTTTAGCTCTTGTCAAACCTCAGTTTGAAGCAGGTAGAAAAGAGGTTGGCAAGGGGGGGAGAGTCAAAGAAGAAGCCGTTCATGCCAGAGTGATTCATGAAATCATTGAGGCTGCAACTTCGCTGGGTTTCAAAATGCTTGGCAGTTGTGAGTCCAGTATTCAGGGAAAGAAGAGTCAAAATACTGAATATTTTGTTCATCTTGAGAAACCTTCAAAATGAGTGAGCAAAAATCTCAGCGTTTTCTTCCGATTGATCGCATCAAGCCGAATCCTCATCAACCTCGCCGATATTTTGACCCCAAAGCTCTTCAAGAACTCAGTCAGTCCATAAAACAACAGGGAGTCCTACAGCCCCTGATCGTAAGAAATCATCCAATCTTAGAAGGCTGCTTTGAACTGGTAGCTGGTGAAAGACGTTGGAGAGCGCTGCAACTAGCAGGAGAGACTCAAGCACCGGTCATCATCAAAAAGTTGGGTGATACCGAAGCCCTAGAGGTTGCTCTCCTTGAAAATATTCAGAGAGAAGACCTAACCCCAATTGAAGAGGGTCAATGTTACCATGAATTGATGCAGCTTCATGGATTAACTCAGGAGGAATTGGCTAGGAAGCTTGGCAAAGACAGGTCTACTATTGCGAATATGGTTCGCTTACTGGCCTTGCCGAAAGCAATTCAACAAGATTTGGAAATGGGTCGCTTGAGTGCAGGACACGCTCGAGCACTTCTCAGCCTTTCAGAGTATTCAGAGCAACTGAAGTTGCGGGAAAGATTACTGCTTAATAACTGGTCTGTTCGTGAAACGGAGAAACAGGTTAAACTTATTTTGGAGGTGCAAGAAAGCAGAGCTAGCCGGCCCTCAGATAAAATTGGAATCGATGATGATCTGAATACTGAATTGCGTTCGATTGAAGCTGAATTGCAGCGTTTCCTCGGTACTAAAATGCGGATTGATCACAAGCTGCCCTTTCAAGGAGAAATTAGGCTGAGCTATTTCTCTGCGGAAGAACTGGATCGCCTTCTGGCTCTATTAAGAAATGCTCGCTGAATCATGAAAATGTTTCTGACTCTTTTCGTTCCTCATGGAGTTCGGTTTTTTTAGGAATAGTAGTCGGAAATTTTAGAATGAATTTACTGCCCATATTCAGATTGCTTTCGACGCTTACCGTCCCTCCATGGGACTGAACAATGTGTTTGACGATTGCCAATCCCAGCCCAGTACCTCCTAATTTTCTGCTTCGAGCAGCATCTATTCGATAGAATCTTTCAAAAATTCGATCCAAATGCCGGGCATCAATCCCAGAGCCCTGATCCTTGATTTCGAGGATCACCTCGCTTTTCTCAAGTGTTGCTAGGATTTCGACTTGTCGCTTTTCGGGGCTGTACTTGATTGCGTTATCAATCAAGTTGACCAACGCCTGTTCTAAAAGTGGGGCATTCATCCTCATTTGGATGCTTTCTGAACATTCCCACACCAAGC
>Ga0136656_1000586_pt1 | contig 12825 bp, 17 predicted proteins | sample CPBDNA_9_FD_94862 | JGI IMG/M metagenome (GOLD analysis project Ga0136656, IMG submission 94862) | Freshwater to marine salinity gradient microbial communities from Chesapeake Bay, USA - CPBay_Sum_15_0.8_DNA (version 2) | ecosystem: Environmental > Aquatic > Marine > Coastal | place: USA...
GAAACCCTTAAGTGTTATGTCTTTAGCAGCACAGAAGCATCATTTTGCACTCTATTTACATGGAGTTTATTGTGACAAAGAGCTGTATGAGTCCTTTACTAAAGATGCAATAGATGAAGTAGGAAAATTAGATATGGGTAAGTCGTGTTTACGTTTTAAAAAAGTAGAGTTATTTCCTGCAAAGACTGTATCTAAAGTTATTAAATCAATTACACCAAAAGTTTATATTGAATGTTATGAGCGATATAAATAAAAGGTATCTCCTTGGATCAGTTGTCTTCTTTCTTGGAATCTTTGTTCTTGAAGGGGTTTTAGGCTTATTTGGAATTGAGGAATCGATTTTATTTCTTGTTTATTGGATTTTATACTTTGTTTGGCTTTTTAAAGGCAAAGACTATTTGAAAAAACGATCGATATGAACTTTATAGAACAACTCGAAAAAGTCTGGGATACATGGGAAATTATGCTTGTAGTTATCCCTATAATTGTTTGGCAACTATTTAAGAAGTAATTAAAAGTAAAGTCCTTTGAGAAAATTAATTTGAAATTCTTTGTGTAATAAACGAGATTACTTTTTGATCTTCAACTCCAATACAAACATTGACATTTTGTCTGTTTTTCCAAGGCTTTAGCCTTTCTCCCATACCTTCTTCATTATCTTTATTTCCACTTCCCATCCATGTTTTTCCTCTACTTATACCGAGTGTCTCTACTTTTATTGGGTTTTGTATAGTTTCAAAATATTCAGGATGCACAAGATATGTAATAGCAGAAGAGTCATGAATCGGCATACCTTTTTTATTTGTGAAATCTTGCAAAAAATTAAAATAAAATGGATTAATTTTTCCAATATGCTGGGATTTGGCGTTTTTAAAAGATCCAATTTTATTCACTTGATCTTCATTCATAAAAACATCATTTGTAACATCTAAACCAACCATTGTTATTTCGCACTGTGCCGCAAAAACAATATCAGCAGCTTCAGGATCATTTAAGATATTTGCCTCTGCCGTAGGTGTTGCATTTCCTGCAACTTGAGCGTTACCACCCATCAAAACAATTTCTTTAATTTTTGAGTCAATGCCTTTGTGCGAACTGAGGAGTGTAGCAATATTTGTTAAAGGTCCAACAGGTACAATGGTAATTTCATTTGGATAGAGTTCAATCATAGTTTTAAGAAAATCAACAGCACTTTCTTTTTTTGCTTTTGTTTTAGGTTCAAATAACTCAACATTACCTTGACCATTATCTCCATGAACAAATGTCGCAGCGCCTCTAAATTTTCCATTTAATGGTTTATGTGCACCTTCATAAACTGGTACGTCTAATCGATCAGCAATCTCCAAAAGTCGCAAAGCATTTTTTGTACAAGTAGTAGTAATAGCATTTCCAAAAATTGTAGTTAGACCTAGAACTTCTAGCTCTGGTGAATTGAGAGCAATAAAAATTGCTAAGGAATCATCGACCCCAGGATCGGTATCAATAATAATTTTTTTAGTCATTTTATCTTCTTTTATTCGCTCATGATAAATTGATGTTTTAAACTTTGTATTATATGTCTCAAAAATATATTATCGACGCTGACACAGGTTCTGATGATGCGGTAGCAATTTTGATGGCATTACGAGATCCAAAAATAAATGTTCTTGGAATAACTATAGTTTCAGGTAATGTCCCACTTAAGCAAGGAATTATTAATACCATTTCTACAGCTGAATTGTGTGAATCAGATGTAAAAATTTATGCAGGAGCAGATAAACCTTTAACTAGAAGCTATAAAGAGGTCTATACGCTTGAAGAATTCTCTGACCATGTTAAATCTTTAAGCCCAGATTCAATATCTGCACAATGCGTCCATGGTGTAGATGGTATGGGAGATATTGACATAACTCCAAATCAATATGAATATGAGAAAACCCATGCAGAGGATTTTCTGCTGGAATCTTTTAATGAACACCCAAATGAAATTACATTAGTGACACTTGGGCCATTAACAAACATTGCAAATATTATTAAAAAAGATCCAACAATAGTAAAGAAAATTAGTCATTGTTACATTATGGGTGGAACTTCTGATGGAACAGGTAATGTTTCAGCAGCAGCCGAATACAATATATGGGTAGATCCTGAAGCTGCAGAGATTGTTTTTAATTCTGGATTATCAATAACTATGGTTGGTTGGGATAATTCTTACAAATACGCAATGCTTAAAGACAACGAAATAAAATCTTTGAAATCACTAAATACTCCATATGCTGATTTTTGTGTAGACATTCAAAAGACATTAATTGATTTGACTTATGAAACTTACGGGTTTTATGGTTTTGATTTACCTGACCCAATAACCATGGCTGTTGCTTTAGAAAATAGTATCATTTTAGAATCTCAACAATTACATGTTTTGATTGACACAAGAGACGGTATTACAAGAGGTCAAACTATCGTTGATTATTTTAATTCTGAAAAAGGTAATCAAAATGTTCGTGTTGTTACTAAGTCGGATAAAGATAAGTTTCTTGAGTTATTAATAGATTTAGTTAAATAATTCATGAAAGTTCAAATTTACACACTTCAATCAGTTGAGGAAGCTCTAGAGGTTTCTTCAATAGGAGTACAACATATAGGTATCACTCCATCCAATATAGGATTACCCGGTGAAATATCTTACGAAGTAGCTAAATCTATCTGCAATGAAGTTACAGAAGCAACTAAAGTTGCTCTTTCAGTTTCTAATGATTTGGATGAAATTATTGATATGGTTATGTATGTAAATCCAGACATCCTTCATTTATGCGGAGAACCTGGTGAGGTAAATGTTAAAGACATAATTTCTTTAAGAGATAAGTTACAAAATTATGAAAGGAAGATTCCTATAATGCAAGCCATTTCTGTTGAAGATAATAGTGCTATCGAATTTGCAAAAGAGTATGAAAATGTGTGTGAATATTTTATTTTAGATACATCAACTACTTTGGTTCAAGGAGTTGGAGCTAGTGGAAAAGTGCATGACTGGAATATTTCTAAATTAATTGTAGACAATGTCAAAGTTCCTGTAATTTTGGCAGGAGGTTTATCGCCAGACAATGTTCAGGAAGCTATTGCAAAAGTCAATCCATGGGGAGTTGATTCTTTAACGCATACTAATCGTATTTTAGAAGATGGTAATTTTGTCAAAGATATAGAAAAAGTTCGAAAATTTTTTGTAAATGCAACAAAATAAAAATATACCAAAGGTAAGTGTTTTAGGTGACGCAAATGTTGATATGATTTTAAATCTTTCTAATAAAAATCAACTTGGTGATCCGCAACTATTTTCTGGCGGTTCAACTGCAAATGTTGCCTCTGGCTTATCTCGTTTAAATGTACCAGTTTCATTTTTTGGCTCTCTTGGCAATGACATGTATGGAAAGTTTGTTATAAACGATATGCAATCTGATGGAATTGATACATCTAATGTTCAACTACTGGATGATTACAGTACTGCAATGGTTATTGGAGTAGTTGAAGAAAATAGTGATAGACATTTCTTCATATGGCCACCTGAAAATGGTGCACATAATCAATTTGAAATTAATGATGATATGATTGAAAATTTACTGGATTCTGAATGGCTTCATGTTTCAGGAATAGGTTTAAGATTTCAACCCTTACAAGAGACTATGCTTGAAGTAATGAAAAATTTTAGAGAAAATAATAAAACAGTCTCATTTGATTTAAATCTTAGAACAGAGCTATGGGGTCTTAAAAAAGAATTTAAAGAAGTAGTTTTGAAAGCTATTTCATATTCTTCATATATTTTTGGAAATCTAAATGAAGAACTTCTTGTTCTCTTTGAAGGTGGTTTAAGTTCATTACATAACCATTTTGAAGATGATCAAAAAATAATATGTAGAAACGGAAAACAAGGGGCTATAGGTATAGATAAAAGTAAACAAATTTTCTCTCAAGCTTTTCCTGTAGCTCCTATTGATTCTGTTGGTGCAGGAGATGCATTCAACACAGGATTTATCTTTTCTGCTTTAGTAGGGGAGACTTTCGAATCTTCATTAGATAAAGGCAATTTACATGCTGCCTACAAATTATTAGGTCACGGTGCAAGGCATTTGCCAAATTATGAACAACTTACAAAATTTTCAACACAATTTAAATGAAATTCATTAAAAGAGTTTTTCTAAGTATTTTTTTTGTACTATGTTTTATTTCATGCAATAGTTTATACGAATCTTTTTCAGAAGATCCAATAAGATATGACATGCAAGGATATATTGAAGATGTAAGGATAGACAGCGAGGGTGCATTCATCAATATATTGGTAAATGGTCAAATGATAAGCCAAGAAGGCCCAACAATGATTGATTATGGATGGGCTACTGTTACACCTGATACAATTATTTATTTAAATGGTGAAGTGATAAATTTTTATCCATTTGAAATAGATGAAAATATAAATGTCTTAGTCCAATATGATGGCGAAATTATGGAGAGCTATCCCGTTCAGGGTACTGCTTTAGTGGTTTCGATTAAAAACGATAGTTAACAACAAGCTTCAGAATCAGTTTTAACTTCTTCTAAAATCTCTGCATTTGGATAGTATCCATCTGGATATGTTGGACATACTGCTTGTATTGAACCATCTTCAAGCTTTAATACCATGCCATCAAATTTTTTCTCTTTCATATACACAGAGGCATCTTCTTGAGATTCAAAGGGTTTTGAACACCGTTCTACAACCCATTCCTCTGTTGTTTTATTAGCAGACATACTTATATAGTAATTCAAGCTTGATTCACTAAATGAACAATTTAAGAATTTTAAATGTATATAATTTTCTAATGCTTGTGAAGCTTTTAAAATCTAAAATCCATAACTGTTTTATTACAGATCATAATGTTGATTATGAAGGTTCTATCCTTATTAACAAAACCCTTATGGAGGCAGCGAGTTTTTTACCAAATGAAAAAGTACATGTTTTAAGCGTTACTTCTGGTGAGAGATTAGAAACTTATGTAATAGAAGGTGAAAACGATTCACAAGATATAGTTATCAACGGTGCAGCAGCGCATAAAATTAAAACTGGCGAAAAAGTTATTATTGTTTCTTATGCATTATTTACTGAAGAAGAAGCAAAATCACATAAACCAACAGTTGTACATGTTGATGAGCAAAATAACTTAAGAAAGTAAATGAGTAAAAAAGTCTATTTCCTCTGGTTTGGTCAAACATTATCCTGGACAGGTTCCCAAATGTCTTTCTTCGGACTTGGTGTATGGATTTATGAAACTACAGGAAGAGCATCAGCTTTATCAACTATTTTATTTACTGTAGCAATTATTGGAACTGTAACAGGTCCTATTGGTGGAGTCTTTGCGGATAGATTTTCTCGTAAAAAAGTAATTATTACTATGGACATCACCATTGCTATTGTCATGTGCTTTATTGGGTGGCTTGCATACACAGATAACTTGAGCTTGTATTTACTAATTCCAGGAGCAGTTGTATTTGGCATCTTTGAAATAGCTCATTGGTCTACATGGGGTGCTTTTTTTGGTGACATTGTTAAAAAAGATGAAGTGACAAAAGTAGCTGCATTATTTGAAAGTGCATCAGCAATTTCAATACTTATTGGTCCTATAGGTGGTGCATTTATTTATGCGTTCTTTGGTCTTCCAGGAGTTATTTTATTAGATGTTATAACTTGCTTCATCGGCCTTGCGTCGATCATGTTTATTAAAGGCAAGAAAGTAGAGCAGAAAAATCAACTAAACATCAAAAATATGTATTTAGACCTTCTTGAGGGTTTCAAATGGCTTAAAGACAAAAAAGGGTTAGTAACTTTAGTTGCAATATTTGCTGTTTCGAATTTCATTCATGGGATGAACTCAGTTCTCCTTCCACCAATGGTTCTTAATTTTACAGATGCCAGAGGTCTTGGTTTGATTGAATCCGCAGTAGGCGTGTCGTTTTTAGCTTTCTCAGCTTTAGCTGTTCGAATAGCTAAAAAAATTCAAGGCAATATGAAAATAATTATTATCTGTGGAATGATTATGGGAATCGGCATCATCGTAGGGTCTCTTCGTGCTTCATTAATTCTTTTGATAATCTGGGGAGTCGTTGAAGCCGGTGCCGGCTCTATACAATATGCAATCTCATCTGGAGCTTGGCTCATAATTACTGATGAAGAAATACGAGGTAGAGCTATGGCGTTACGTGGAACAATCGCTCAAGCTTTGAGACCACTTGGCATTTTGATTGCTGGTCCTCTCGGAGACTATCTTGAGTTTACATTTTATCCTGAGAACCAAGATCGTCTATCTTTTTTAGTTGGAACCGGTGATGGTAGGGGATATGCACTTTTGTTTTTCGTTGGTGGAGTAGTGCTTTTTATAGCGTTTCTTTCAATAAGTAGAAATAAGAATCTCAAGCTATTAGAACAACAAGTTTTGGCAGAGCTAGAAAAAGAAGAGAAACAGCCTACAATTTGAGTATGGAATGTGCATTATGTGAACTAGAAGGCGTACCAGAAACTAATACTGGTATTTGTCCTGAGTGTTGGGAAAAGCTTAATACTTCAGATTTTGACGGAAGTGTTGAAATTGAAGTAAATGAAAGTGAAGGAAAAAAGCAAATCAAAATAAAAAGAGAAAAATAACTTATATTTTGAAAATTACCAACAACCATCCAATTAAAATTAGAAAATTTTTAGGACCTCTGGGTCGCTCAGTACTAAAAATTATCAATTGGGATGTTATAGGCAATCTTCCAGATAAAAAGAGAATAATCATTGCCTCTGCACCACATTCATCTACCTTTGATGCCATTTACGCATATTTTGTATGTCTTGCTTTAGACGTAAAATTTTACTTTTTAGCATCAGTTTCTTTGTTTACTCGAATAGTTGTGCCTCTTCCTTTCAAAAAAAACCCTGATAAGCTTGGAGTGCCACATCCATTTGGAAAGATTCAAAACAAAATACTGCTTGAATTTGGTGGTATTCCTATTTGGAGAGCAAAATCTATGGGAGCGACACAACAAATTATTGATCAGCTTAAATCAAAGGAAAAGTTTATTTTATATTTAACAGTTGAGGGGGAAATGAAAACTAACCAAACTGTTAAAACTGGTTTTCATTACATAGGAAAGGCTCTCGATGCTACAGTAGTTCCAACTAAGATAGATTATAAAAATAGAAGATTTGAATTAATGGAAGAACTAAAACTAACAGACTCAGTTGAGAAAGATAAGGATGCATTAATGGAGAGATATCATTTGGTACAAGGGCGAAATAAAACATTCCTTAAACCTGAGTCGAAATAAGATGTTAGTTATAGTTGCAACAATAATTGGATCAATATTTTTACTTTATCTATTTCCAAATATGACAATGTTATTTTCTATTTTTATATTCGTGTTTGCAGTTAGGTGGCTTGTCTATAACAATAAATATTACGAATGAAAAAATATTTAATTCTTTTGCTAATTTTGTCTATGTGCGGCGGCACAGCAGAGACAGACCTTGATTCTTCTGAAGAAGTTTCTTTAGAAGCAAAGGACATCATGTCTGATGCACAAAAAGAAAGCCAAACAGAATATAAAGAATCAGAAACATCTGAAGAAGAATCAACTACAACTGTTTTAGAAAAGAAAATATTTTGGGGTGCTACTGATGCTAAGCCTGAATTTTACGCTGCAGATGATGTATCACAGGCAACTATTGATTTAACTGTTGAATGGGTAAATAAAGCAATTAGCTATTGGGGAAATTATGGACCACTTGAAATATGGATTGTTGGCACTGGGAAAGAAGAGACTATAGCTTTAGATGAAAAATGGTGCGAGGTTCGAACTAAAAAAGATCCAACTTGGAATAAACAGTGGGACTGTGCCAATGGAGATCCTTATGAAAGTGGAAATGGTTGGTCACCTTTTTATAGGTATATAAATGACGGAGGTGCTGCAGTAAGTAATTATATAAGAGAAGACATTGGATACTACTTCAATGCACTGGTTATGTCATCTAAATACCCAGGACCTGAAGAAGAAGATTATAAACCAGTAGTGCTGCATGAATACTTTCATGTTTATCAACAAACAAATTTATCAATACCTGAATCACCAGATACTGATGGTGACTGGAGAACAAGCAATAGAAATGTTTATTTTAATGGAGGAGAGGTCCAGGTACCTTTTTTAATGGAGGGTGGTGCAGAATATATGGCACAGTATTGGTACTCCATGGAGCCTGATGTGGACTCTGGTTATCTAAAACGAGTTATGGAATACAAAGCTGAAGCAATCAACCCATACCTTAACAGTGGCAAAAGCCTAAGAGAATTAGGTTATGACGAAGAATTTAACTCCTACGATATTCTTACATGGTTTGTTGCTTACTTAATTCACAACACAAGTGAAGAGATCTTTAGGGTTGACTTTTGGACACAAATTGAAAACCTGGGTTTTGAAAAAGCTTTTGAAGCTAATTTTGGTAAATCAGCTGATGATATGATTGATGAGTTTGACTTATGGGTAGAACAGCCTATTAATGCACTGTTAGAAATAATTCCTTAGCGAAATTTATCGAAATATCCTTTTCTCCAAGCATATACCGCTATAACTATAAGCAAAACACCAGAAAAGAATGGAGGTATTCTTGAAAGCAAAAGTACAAATGCAACAAGAGCTAATACATAATCGACATAAGTCCAAAACTTACTTGTCATTTTTGGAATTAAATTGAAATATCTAAGAATTGAAACTGCAATAATTCCAGTTAATAAATAATACATTTCTTTAATTATACGTATTAATAAACTAAATAAAATAATGTCAAAAACAGCAATAATCACTGGTGCTAACAAAGGAATTGGCTTAGCTGTTGCAAAGGATTTAATTACTAAAAATTATCAAGTTATTTTAGCTTGTAGGGATACGGCAAAAGGAAAAATGGCTGAAGAGTTTCTAGGCAGTAATGCAATTTTTTTAGAATTAGATTTATCAAAACCCTCAAGCATTAATCATTTTGTTAATCAAATTAATTCAGATTATTCAGAGATTGATATTTTATATAATAATGCAGGATTAATTTATAGAGATTTTGAATTAACTGAAGAAGGTTACGAATCAATGTTAGCGGTAAATTATTTTGGTTCTTTTAGATTAGCTCTGATGTTATTAGAAAATTTACATCGAAGTTCTGGCAGAGTTGTTCAAGTGACAAGTCTTTCTATGTACTTAGCGAGAACATTTAATTTAAGTGGACTACATTCTAGAGATTTCTTCTCTCCAAGTAGTAGGTATAATTTCACAAATCTACTCAGATCAATGTTTGCGATGGAGTTAGAAAATAAACTTAAAAAAACCTCTATCTCAGTTTCTGTTGCTCATCCTGGCATTACAAAGTCAAGACAGTCAAGACCCTATGAAGTTAATAAAATTAAAAAGTCTTTTTATACTTATTTCTCTACAAATATAAAAACTGGAATAGCACCAATTACTCGAGCCATAGAAGTGGAAAATATATCTTCAGACCTTGTCTATGCACCTAAAATATTTGGTGTATATGGTGAACCGTCACTTATGCGACACAACAAATTAGTTTACAATCATGAGCTAAGAAAAAAACTTTGGTCTTATACAGCAAACGAACTTAATTTAGATATATGATAATAATTCAAACAACTATTGATACAGAAAAGAAAGCAGAAGAGCTAATAAATCTTCTACTTGAAACAAACAAGATTGCATGTGGAACATTTCATAAAATTCAATCATCTTATAAATGGAAAGGTCAATTAGTCGAAAATGCCGAATTTGAGATTTCTCTCTACACAACAGATTCTTTAACTACAGAAGTTGTTGATATAGTTAAAAAAAGACACTCTTATAAACTCCCAAAAATTACTGTTATTCAACCAGTATTCACTTTGCCTGAATACGAAAAATGGGTTATAGATTCAATTAATTAGTAGCGTTTACATAGCTCCATACATCATAATTGTCTAAATTAATTGACCTTTCGCCGTGTTTGTCTAATGCAGCAACTATTTGAGCTCTATGTTCTGCAGCATGAAAAATCATTTGTGAAACTATTGTAGAAACTTTACTAGTTCGCTCTCCTTGACTAGTCATGTAAGTTATATCCCCATCATCTTTATTCACATGTTTAAGAAAATTGGAATCTATCCTATCAAGCTCCCCAATTAATTCGTTTATTAAATCAGACCCATCTTCATTCTTTAATTCAAGAGGAGAAAAAGAGTTACCATCAAGTCTTTGGCCGTATAGATGAGCTGCTTTAACAATATGTATCATGATGTTTTTTACAGTCCATTCAGGGTCATAAACAAAATAATCAAGAACTTTGTTGTCTAATTTTCCAACTTCTTTATAGATTTCTTGGTTAGCCCAAGCCATTTGTCTGAGTAGCACTTCTACAGATATCATTTTTCCTCCAATTTTTTTATTCTTTTATCTAATTCTTCAAATTTTTTCTTAACAACCTCAAGTTCATCTTGATTTTGAGCACTTCTAATATATCTCTCATTTTGCCAACGCATACCCCATTTTGTGAGAGGTAAAGTAATAATTGCTACAGGAAAGAGTATTAAACTTTCACGCCAAGATTCCTCTATTGAAATTAATACAAATAACCCACCAAATAAAGCATACATAAAATACATAATCCACTTTTCCATTGCTTGTGTGAAATTACGTTCTTTGTTAGCTTGTGTATCCATATAAATATTTTAATTTTTCATTTAAACTGAGTTTATGAAAATAATTGTAATCTGTACTGGAAATACTTGTAGATCACAGATTGCGGAAGGTCTTTTAAGAGCAAAGTATCCTGATTATAAAATCTATTCAGCAGGAACAAAACCTGAAGAGATAGTAAATCCTTATGCTGTAAAAGCAATGGCTGAAGAGGGTTATGATATAAGCGATCAATATCCAAAGTTAGTAAATGAATTTATTGATGAGCCTTTTGAATATGTACTAACAGTTTGTGATTCAGCTAATGAGCTATGTCCAGTATTTCCGAACGGAAAAAATAGAATACATAACGCATTTGTTGACCCAAGTAGGTCTTCATACGATTCTGACGAACACGCTCTAGAAGTATATCGAAACACAGTTAAAGAAATTTCAGCATGGATAGACAACTTAGACTTTTAAATTCTATCATTATTTTATAAAGGGGGACCAGTTGAAGAAGTTTTTTAAGTGGTTAATTGTGATTCTCATTGCTTTACAAGCAATCATTATTGTTGCAGGTGTGGTTATCTTCAGAATGCCTTTACCAGACCATGAAGTAGATGTTTCCGGACTCCCTTTAACAGATTTTGTTGAGGTAATTAGAGATGAACGAGGCATTCCTCATATATATGGCACAAATGTTGGGGATATATTATTTGCGCAGGGCTATGTGCACGCTCAAGATAGATTTTGGCAGCTTGAGTTTTGGAGTCATTTAAGTACAGGCAGACTCGCCTCATTAATTGGTGAACCAGGAGTAGGTGCAGATTTACTTTTTAGAACTTTTGGATTTAACAGAGTAGCTCTTGAAGAGTATGAAAATTTACCTCCAGAATTTAAGCAAGATTTAATTCATTATACAGACGGTATTAATGCCTATATAGAATCAAGACCTCAAAACAGGTTAAGTTTAGAGCACTTTTTTTTACAGTTCATCAACCCAGAATACAAAGTTGGAACGTACGAACCCTACTATCCATTGGCTTGGGCAAAAATGATGGCGTACGATCTAAATGGAAATTTTGAACAAGAAATTAGAAATTCAAAAACATACAACACCTTAACTCCTGAAATTGCAGAACTACTCAGACCTCCATATCCTGATGAACATCCATATATTGTTGAGGAATGGGAAGGTAAAGGTTCCTTTACGTCTGTTGGAAAATCAAACAATATAGAACAGCTCTATCAGGCACTGTTCATTAAATATGTAACTAAAGATCTTCAAACCAACCAAGCATTAGGTTCCAACTCATGGGCGATTTCTGGTGAGCATACTGAATCAGGTTTACCACTATTAGCTAATGACCCTCACTTATCTGTCCAGCTTCCTGCGATATGGTATGAAAATGGATTACATTGTTATCCGAAAAACAGAGACTGCGAATTAGATGTAGTTGGGTTCTCGTTTGCAGGGTCACCATATATTGTAATTGGACATAATAGTCATATTGCTTGGGGTTTTACCAATATGGGACCAGATGTACAAGACTTATTTGTTGAAAAAATCAATCCATCAAACCCTAATCAATATGAAGTTGATGGTGAGTGGCGTGATATGGATCGAATTACTGAAATTATTGAAGTAGCAGGTTCAGAACCAATTGTTATAGAAGTGCGCTCAACACATCATGGGCCTATAGTTTCTGACAGAAGCTATCCAGTAAATCTTAATCCAGAAGAAGATCAGGTCTCTTTTGCAGATGAAGCACGAATTGAACTACCAGATAATTTTTCAGTATCTCTATCTTGGCCAGCATTAATTCCAGGAAATACATTTGTTGGCATTAGAGATTTTAATTATGCAAAAAACTGGGAAGAGTTTAGAGATGCTAGCAGGCTGTTTGAGGTTCCTGCACAAAATTTATTGTATGCAGATGTAGATGGAAATATAGCATATCAATCTCCTGGAAAACTTCCAATAAGAGCTGAAGGGCTAGTTGGGGATCTTCCAATACCTGGTTGGCTTAGCGAGAATGATTGGCAGGGTTTTGTTCCTTTTGAGGAGTTGCCTTATACGATTAACCCATCTTCAGGTTATATAATTACCGCAAATCAATCTGTACATCCCGA
>Ga0136656_1000587_pt1 | contig 12820 bp, 18 predicted proteins | sample CPBDNA_9_FD_94862 | JGI IMG/M metagenome (GOLD analysis project Ga0136656, IMG submission 94862) | Freshwater to marine salinity gradient microbial communities from Chesapeake Bay, USA - CPBay_Sum_15_0.8_DNA (version 2) | ecosystem: Environmental > Aquatic > Marine > Coastal | place: USA...
GCGGATCGGGTCGAAACCCAGGTGGTGCGCCAGGGCGTTGAGGCGTGACTTCGTGGTGTTGGTCAGCCAGCCGCAGTGGTCGAACCTGACCACAAACCAGCCGTCATACACGGTCAGATCGCAGATCAAGTTTCGGTGTAGATACACCCGGATTATTTTGCTGGAGAGCGAGTGCGCTACGGTCACTTGCGTGTTTGCCTGTTTCCAGGGCTGACGCTCCTGTACGGCCTCGATCATTGCTTCCTCGATCTTCCTCATGCCGCACCCCCTTTCGCTTCTGCGTGGCGGGCCCGGGCTTTGGCGATGAAGTGGGCATCTGCGTCGGTGCTGTAGGACTGACCGACAAAACACCCGCCGTGGCTCTTGGCTCGGTAGACTGACCAGCCCAGGGAATTGGCGATATCTTTGGCGGTGGCGTAATCGTTGTGAAACGCCAGGTAATGCAGGATATAGCGAGGGTTGCCGTTTACGTCATTATCGACACGCTGCATCTGCTCCTCGATCTGCCTGGCGTCGGTGCCGATCGGATCGATGTCGGCGTCAGGGTGGATTTTGATCTCCGGCAGCGTGAGTATTTCTAGGATCGCCTGGATCTCTCCGATGACGTCCTCGAGCTGGTCGATTGTTGAACGCTGGCCCATGATTGGATTGGTTTGACTGCTCATAATTTGAACCTCGTATTGTTGTTGGAAACATAGTCCAAAATAGATGGACGATCCGAATATATTACGAGGGAAATAGTGGTGTCAACATATCGGAATAAATTTATTTATCTCGAACTTAATATGGTTGACAATCAACAGCGGGCAAAGCTCCGTCCTTTTTTAAGGGATAGAAACCTAGTCCGTTATGAACCTCCTAAGAGTATTGCTGCCCCGCCTTGTGCGGGGCTTTTTTTTGCATTTGAAAAGGTATCGACCATGCTCCGATTGGTAATTGCTGCGCTGGCGTTTGGCATCGCCCAGGCATCCGCCGAGACTGTTATTAATTTCGATGACGGCTCGACCTATACGCTGGAAGAGGGTCAGGAAATCTTCATCAGCACATCGAATAGCGCGCTGTTTAAGCGTCAAATCATGCGAAACAAAGACACGTTTTTTCGTGTTCAAAAGCCATGGGCGAAGCGGGATTACGTTCCGCAGCCGACCGACGGGCTTCAGCCAGGTTCGCATGAGTGGTGCGCTACGTTTGTGCCCTGGTCGGAGGGGATGACGTTCAATCAACAGACATGGGATCGTTACTGCGACACCAACAACGATGGTGTTTACGACGAAAATGACGATCGCTGGGATGGCTGATGTCTGACGCCCGGGTTCAAGGTCTGCTAAAAAAGCACAACCTCGAGGGCGTGAATAAGCCCAAGCGAACACCCGGGCATGACACAAAAAGTCACGTTGTCCTGGCAAAGCAAGGCGATCAAACCAAGCTGATCCGGTTCGGGCAGCAGGGGGTTAGGGGAGCCGGGAAGAATCCGACAAGCGCCGAGGACAAGGCTAGGAAAAAGTCTTATTACGCCCGGCACAATGCACAGGATTCCAACCCGTCGAAGCTGAGCGCTCGCTACTGGTCACATAAGGTGAAGTGGTAATGGGATCGTCTCGGATCGAGGGGATCCTTATCAGCGTCTCGGCTGCGATGGTGTTCACATTGTGGCTGATGACCGTAACGGTTCTGGGCTGTTTCCTATTGATTTCTAAGGTGTTTTTGTAATGAAGGGATTACTGAAGCGCCCTGGGCTATACGCCAATATCCACGCCAAGCGTAAGCGAATCGAGCAGCAGAAAGCCCGAGGCGCTACCCCGGAGCGGATGCGCGAGCCAGGGAGTAAGGGAGCGCCAACCGATGAGGCGTTCGAGAAGTCAAAGAAAACCGCGAAGCGATAGGTAACTAATGGCTGGCATGGGGGTAAGTCAGGATCCCGAGCTACTCGCGCGGGTGAAACAATTCGAGGGATATCGGCGGCACGCTTATCGGTGCAGCCTGGGACATCTCACGATCGGTTACGGCACGATGATCGAAGAGGGCGGGCACGGCGTCCCGTCTTACATTGCCGAGCTTCTGCTGCGGGACTATCTGCAGACCATCGAAACGCGGCTCAAGGTGCATGAGTGGTACGGCGAGCTCAATGCCCCCCGGCAACACTGCATCCTTGAGATGGCCTACCAAATGGGCGTCGAGGGCGTTCTAGGCTTCGAGAACATGATCGAGGCACTAAAGCGCGGCGACTGGCCCGCTGCCGAGGCGGAGGCGCTTGATAGCTTGTGGGCTAAGCAAACGCCAGCCAGGGCCAGGGATGTGGCCGAGCGCTTGAAGCTAGGCTGATGGATAGGTACGAACACCTCCGCCCGTTTGCGGAGACTAATGCCCAGCTCAATATGCTGGATGCGATGAATAACGCCAGCACAGTGCCTGAAGCCGCTGAGATCCTGGGCATATCTGTTCGCAATACATTCCAAATGCTGAAGCGGCTCAAGAAAAACGCTGCCGCCAGGGGCGTATCCCCCGAGCATGACATGACGCACCAGACCGCCGAGGGCTTTGTGGTCAAGGGCACCTCGACGCTATACGGCGAAGAGGGCGACGTCCGGGCGCAGTGGGTCAAGACTCAGCAGGCCCAGCCCTGGCATTGAGCCAGATCCGCGAGGCCATTGTCGAGGCAATGGAAGATTACCGGGGCGTATACCGGGTCAGGAAAGCGCCGACATCGGATACCAGCGATCTTCTGGCCTGCTACGTCATGGGTGATCCGCATATTGGCTGTTATGCCCACGCTGAAGAAGCCGGGGAGAACTTTGACGTCAAGATAGCCCGGGAGGATCTGCTGAACGCCACATCCCGGCTAGTGTCGGTCGCGCCCAAGACTGACCATGCCTTAATCGCGAACCTGGGTGATTTTTTCCACGCTGACAACAGGGGTAATACCACGACCCGGGGCACCCCGGTGGATGTGGATACTCGATGGCCCCAGGTCTTGCAGGCCGGCTGTATGCTCATGGTGGATCTAATCACCCTGGCCTTATCCAAGCACCCGCGTGTGTCGGTAGTGAACTGCATAGGCAACCACGATGACCACACCAGTGTGATGTTAAGCGCCTTCCTGGCGGCTTACTTCCATGCAGAGCCGCGGGTCGAGGTGCTACCGACTACAAATAAATTCCATTATTTACAGCATGGCAAGACGCTAATTGCCTGTACGCACGGCGACACGATTAAGCTGCAGTCGCTGTCGGAAATCATGGCTTCAGACCAACCCGAAATGTGGGCTCAAAGTCAGCACAGGTACTGGTACACCGGGCACATACATCACACCACTCGGCAAGAGCTCCGGGGTAGCGTAGTGGAGTCATTCCGTACCCTAGCGGCTAAAGACGCCTGGCATATGAATTCGGGCTACCGATCGGGGCGGGATATGTACTGCATTGTTCACGACAAAGAATTTGGCGAGGTAGAGCGCCACCGCTGCGACATTAGGCGAGCCAGGGCCAATGGGTGAGCTAGTTAGCATTGATGGCGGCAAAAAGGATGGCAAGGTTTTAAAGATCGAGCTCGAATTAGTCGAGTGCGGTAATTGCGAATCTGCCATGTTTGCTTGGAAGGTGGACGCCAGCAACCCTAAGCAGCACATCCTTTCCTGCTGTGTGTGTGGGTATTTGTTTCCGGTACTGGAAGCCGAGGAATCTAACGTGTTTGCGGAATTTGACGAGGGAGACGAATAGGTGCGAACGAAAAATTTATATCGCACTCACTTCGTGCATCAGGACAAGCGCAAGCGAGTGGCCCGTAAAGCGAAGCACAAGGGCTTTTCTCGATGGCAATAGGTGCCTTGGTAGGCAAAATTTTCGGCTCTGAGAAGGCCATAGGCGCGGCCGTAGAGGGCATATCGAATAGCCTGGATGCGCTGGTCTATACCGACGAGGAAAAGGCGAACGATGCCGCTGCGGAGCGACAGAAAGCCAGGGCGATGGTTATCGAATGGATGCAGGCCACAAGTGGGCAGGCGCTGGCCCGCCGGTTAATTGCCTGCTCGATTACGTTCATTTGGCTCCTGCAGTATGTGTTTGGCTGGGCGATGGTCACTGGCGCGGTGTTTAGTGATGCTGAGATTGCCGCCCGGATGCAGGAAGCCAGCGAAATAACCAGGGCACACGCCGACAGTATGACCGGGGCGGTGATGCTGATACTGAGTTTTTACTTTGCAGCTCCACACTTAGACAAGGTGGTAGGGCCTGCTATGGAGCGATTTGCTAACCGGGGAGAGAAGAAGTCGTGAAACTGCAGATAGATCCATCGATAAGCTGGGGCGACATTGTGCTCGGCACCGGCTTGGTCGTGAGCGGGATCCTGGCGTTTACCGATGTCTCAGCAAAAACCACGCTGAACAGCGTATCGATCGAACATTTGGAGTCTAACGTCAACCAGTTGGAATCCACCCACCGTGAGCATTTGGCCCAAGAGCGATTAGAGCGCCAGTTAATGCGCGAAGAAGTACGCGAAGATTTGAGCGTCATTTCGGCCAAGCTCGATCGCATGCTGGAAAGAGCGGGTACTCCATGAGCCTGCTTAACCCCGTGGGTCTTGCCGCCAACCTGATCTCATACGGTGTAACCGGCAATAGCCTGCTAGAAAATGTAGCAAATGGGATATTGAAAAATACTGCTGGCATCAGTTATGACGAGGCGGTTTCCCGGGCTACCCAAGCAATCAAGCAAGCAGGATCTGGCGGGATTCCCCAGCCACCTCCAGCAATGGGCGGTGTTGTAGAGCCTAACAGTGTCGGCTCCGGCCAAAGCCCGATTAACGCTGGCAATTTTGATTCAAATACCTTGGCTGTTGGCCCAACCCCCACTATGCGCTACGACGATCAGACCGTTGGCGCAATGGAAATGCGTAGCCCTGCGAGGCGTTGAGGAGGATTTATGGCCATGCAACCAATACAGCCGATGACCGGATCGCCATACGGCGGCGTGCGATCTTTGCGTATGAGTGCCCCGCAAGCCCCGTCCGGGACGGCTCAAGGGCAGGCGGTGTCTGGCCAAAACCGTGTTGTTGATGGTTTGACGGTGCAGGCTCAGCAGACGATGGCTGTTCCTTCTACCCCGGTAAAAGGGTTGCTCAAAAGAATGAACCCGATGGCCCAGGGTGTTGCTGGAATGAACCCGGCTCAAGGGAGGGGTAATTATGTCCGACCAATGGGATGATTACGACGATTTCGAGGATGAGCCCAAAAAGAAACGTGGCCGTCCGAAGGGTAGTTTTAACAAGGCTTCACAAGCTCAGATCGACCGGGTGTGCGCTGCGGGCGGGCTATCCCCCCTGGAGTATCTTGCGTCGATCTACCAAAACGAGGCAGAGGAAATTCGTTACCGGATAGACGCTGCTAAAGCCGCCGCACCTTACGTCCATGCCAGGTTGTCATCGACGGAGATCAAGGCCGCATTGACTGAGGTAACCCAAGAGGAATGGCTACAGAGCTTGAGCTAACCCGGCTCAAACTAAAAGACGATTTCGAGTTTTATGCCCGGAATTGCTTAGCGGTAAGGTCAAAGTCTGGGGAGGTGAAGTCGCTGCTGCTGAACAAAGCTCAGCGATATATTCATAACTGCATCGAGGAACAAAAGCGCCAAACCGGCCAGGTACGGGCGATCATTCTCAAAGGGCGACAGCAGGGCGTATCGACCTACGTTGAAGGTCGGTACTACTGGAAAACGACGCACCGGAATGGTGTTAGGGCTTTTATCCTGACGCATGAGGCTGATTCGACGTCGGCCCTGTTTGAGATGGTGGAGCGGTATCACCAGTCGGCACCTAACTTTGTGAAGCCGTCCACCGGGGCAAGCAACCAGAAAGAGCTTAGCTTCGACAAGCTGGACTCGGGCTACAAGGTCGGGACGGCAGGGAACAAGAGTGTTGGCCGTGGAACAACGATCCAATACTTCCACGGCTCTGAGGTTGCCTATTGGCCTAACGCCGCGGAGCATGCCAAGGGCATCCTACAGGCGGTGCCAGATGAGGCAGATACAGAGATCATCCTAGAGTCAACTGCCAATGGTGTTGGAAACTTTTTCTACCAGCAGTGGCAACAGGCGGAGACTGGGGCGAGCCCGTTCCAAGCGATCTTTGTGCCTTGGTTCTGGCAGGACGAGTACCGCAAGGATCCCAAGGGATTGCGGCGTTCTGACGAAGAGCAAGAGCTGGCAGAGATATTTGGTTTAGACGATCACCAGATAGCGTTTCGACGATCAAAGATTGCTGAGCTATCGGCTGATGGCATTGATGGAATCTTTGCATTTCGCCAGGAATACCCGATGACCGCGCAGGAAGCCTTCCAGGTATCCGGCGGAGATAGCCTGATACGCCCTGAGTTGGTCGTACAGGCGAGAAAGAACAAAGTGCTGGCTGTGGGCCCGTTGATTATTGGCGTCGATCCTGCGCGTTTTGGTGACGATAGGACGGCCATTGTCAGGCGTAGGGGTAGGTCAGCGTATTTTCTGGAGGTGTTTGAGAATCTTTCGACTATGGAAGTAGCGGGGATTGTTCATACGTTAATTAAAAACGAAAACCCGGATCAGGTTGCGGTTGATGTAGGTGGCCTGGGCGCGGGGGTTGTTGATCGGTTGTTAGAGCTCGGTCACGACGATGTTGTAGTGCCGATTAATTTTGGCAGTGCTGCTTTGGATCCGCAGCGGTTTGTAAATCGTCGGGCTGAGATGTGGTGGAACATGAAAGATTGGTTAGGTTCTGATGTGCCGGTAATGATTCCAGACCGGGATGATCTGCATACGGATCTATGTGCGCCTCAGTACAAATACGATTCTAATTCCCGGCGCAAGCTGGAAAGCAAAGACGATATTAAAAAGCGTGGATACCGCTCAACTGACTGTGCGGATGCCCTCGCACTGACGTTTGCTGAGCCCCTGATGACGAATAGGGATGCTGAGCTCATCACGCAACCGACGATCGTTGACAAGGTTGCCGGTTACTAAAGGGAAGCCATGCAAGAAATGATCGAATCATACGGCGATTTTGAGGAAGCCTTTGCGGAGACTCCTAGCCGGGAGCAGCAAGAGCTCGAGATCGCTGAGCGCCTGCACGTTTTTGCTGGCCGGTTAAACAAGCTGGCATCTGAGCAAGTCGCAAAGCGCAATCAGATCGAGCAGCGATGGCTGGATGATATTCGCCAGTATCACGGTGAGTATGCGTCAGACGAGCAAGTGAAGCTCAAGCGGGCCAAGGGATCCGAGGTATTTGTAAACATCACCAGGAATAAGACTAATGCGGCCGAAGCCCGGCTGCAGGATATGTTGTTTCCTACTGATGACCGCAATTTCGGAATTTACGCTACGCCTGTGCCAGAGCTTGATTATTTGAGCAAACAGCAACCAATGGCTCCAGAGCAGGAAGCGCCGATCCAGATGGCGCGGCAAATGAAAAAGCAGGCCGACGAATCGGCTATGGCTATGCAAGATGTGATCGATGACCAGCTTTTAGAGTCTCGGTATCACATCAAGGCGCGAGATATTATTCACGACGCCTGCCAGCTTGGCACGGCGGTGCTCAAAGGCCCAATCATTATTGGCCGCACCAAGAAGCGCTGGGACGTTATGCCTGATGGCATGAGTATGCTTCAGATCGTAGAGGCGCTGGAGCCCACGGTCGAGCGAGTGGATCCCTGGGATTTCTACCCGGATATGTCGGCTAAGAACATTGCAGAGGCTGAGTTTGTATTTGAGCGCCGTAGATTGTCGAAGAAGCAACTACGGGATATGGCGAGCCTGCCTGGCGTACTGGTTGGTCAACTTCGCGAGATTGTCAAAGAGGGAGCTAAGAGCACCCACATTGCCAAGGATTTTACCGATGACATCCGAAACATTACGGGAATCAATACGGTAGGCGAGGGTAATAAATACGAGATATGGGAATACCACGGGCCTATCTCCAAGTCAGAATTAATTGATGCGATGTCGATGTCTGATGATCGTATGGCAGAGGAAGAGATAGACGAGCTCGACGATGAGATCGAGGCTACTGTCTTTTTCTGCGGTGATCGCGTAATCAAGGTGGCTTTGAATCCGATGGACTCTGATGAGCGTCCGTTCTCGGTGTTTAACTGGGAGAAGGACGAGTCATCAATCTTTGGCTTCGGCGTTCCCTGTCTTATGCGTAGCGCCCAGAAGGTCATAAACGCCTCCTGGCGAATGATGATGGATAACGCAGGGCTATCGGTAGCCGATCAGCTAGTAATCAACAAAGAGCTTCTGTACCCGGCTGACGGGTCATGGGATATGACGCCCAAGAAGATTTGGTATCTACGCGACAAGACCAGATCAGTGCAGGAAGCGTTTGCATCGTTTGCCACGCCCAGCCACCAAGTCGAGTTGGCAAATATCTTTACTATGGCTCGCCAGCTTGCCGACGAAGAGACAAATTTGCCGTTGATTGCCCAGGGCGAAATGGGGCCGCACGTTACTAAAACGTCATCCGGCATGGCGATGTTGATGAATAGTTCAAACATCGTGCTACGCAAGGCGGTAAAAAACTGGGATGACGATATCACCCGGCCGTTAATCACCCGGTTCTATGACTGGAATATGCAGTTTAACGAGAAGCCGGACATCAAAGGCGATTTCAGCATTGAAGCCCGTGGATCTGGAGCTCTACTTGTTCGCGAGAAGCAGCAAGAAAACCTGATGATCTACTCGAATCTGTCTATGTCCGTGCCGGAGTTTGCCAAGCGGCGTGATTGGGCAGAGCTTGATCGAGAGATTGCGAAATCCCTAGAGCTGCCTTACGACCAGATCACGCTAGACGATGACGAGATTGCGGCAATGGAGGCCCAGCAAGCCGAGATGATGGCTATGCAACAGGCTGATCCCAGGCAAGAAGCGGCAATGTTGGCCGCTCAACTGAAGCAAGTGGATCTACAGTTACAGCAACAGAAGTTAGAGCTTGAGACAGCAAAGGCCAGTGCCGGCATTGCACAAGATCAGGCGGAGCTTCAAACAAGAACAGCGCTCGAGCAGGCGAGGCTCGAACAGGTAGAGAGACTTGAGATAGCGAAGCTGGAGCTGTCAGAGCGCATTAAATTGGCGGAGCTAAACGCTAAATACACAATGAACACCGAGTCCCTGCAGGCTCGCGTGGCGATTGATTCAGAGAAGATCAGAACCGATCGGGATAAGGCGGCGGCGAATACCAACGTCCGGCTAACGGATGCTTCGTTACGCTCCCGCAATATCTCCAACGGTTTCGATACGTTCGGTTAATACATGATTGACCCGCACTCTCTGACCTGGAAAGCGATAGAGAAGTTTATTGCAGCGCAAAAGCGTGACTGCATCGATTTCTTAATCGCTGATAGAGACTCAGAACGACAGCGCGGTGCGCTAATTGTTCTTGAGAGGCTAGAAGGCTTGGCGCAAGCCGAGTCAGACGACAACTAACCAACTTTCATTAACCAAGGGCCTACGGGCCCTTTTTTTATGGCCGCTCGAAAGAGCCGCTAGGGATATGTATGTCTGAAGAAAACCAGGAGCAGTCTTTCGAGGATGCTTTTAACGAATTGGTAGATGGCGATACGCCAGATACTGAAGCCAATGCAGAGCCTGCGGGCGAGGAGAGTGAAGATGCCGTATCACAAGGGCAAGAAGAAGAAGAAGAGCAGACCGGGGTACTAGAGCCGGAGGAAGAGCCGGAAGAATCTGAAGATCCTGATCCGCTTAAAGAATTAGCCGCAGCCAAAGAAGAGCTGCAGCGCTGGCAACACAAATATAACTCTGACTTAGGTAGGCAGAACGCTTATCAAAGGCAGATACAAGAGAAAGACCAACTGATAGCTCGACTACAGAGCACTCAGTCGGCAAACCCTGGGGTAGTCAATAAAGACTGGGCGACCTTAAAAGAAGATTACCCGGACATAGCCCAGGGCATTAGCGCATTGATTGAAGAAAAGGATGCGCGTCACGCGCAAGAGATTCAATCACTCAAGCAATCCCTTGAGCCAATACAAGCTCAAGCGAAAGAGTCTTTTGTAGCACAGCAATACCAAATCCTTGCATATGAGCACCCAGATTATGCAGAGATTGCCGCTTCGCCTGAGTTCAACCAATGGGTTCAGACACAGCCGCACAATGTCATGCAAATGATGGAAAGCGACAACGCGGCAGATGCCGCTTATTTGTTGCGAACCTACAAGAATGAGATGTCACCTGGTTTACAGGCGACCTCAGAACTGAAGCAGCGACGAGAGAAGCAGCTTCGCCAAGCGCAGAACGTCCCTTCCCGGGGAGGGCGATCGCAACAAGTCATGCCGCCTGATGATGATTTCGAGGCCGCGTTTGACTACTTCGCAGATCGCTAACCCACGGGGATATCTGCACCTGACTAACACCGCTTTACACCAGCGACGTAGAGATGCCTTTTTGCCGCGCAAGCCGCAAGCCCAGGCTGATCTCCCTCTTTGGTTCGGTGAGTTGTCAATTAAACCCAACCCTTAATTGCCAAATCAGTGATCCACATAAAGGAGATTAACCATGGCAACTTCAACCTATAGCAGTATTTCGCAGCGTACTAATGCCTTCGCTGCGAAGGAAATGCTCGCACACGCTGAGCCTATCCTCTGCCTTTCTAAATTCGGCATGCCCAAGCCTATGCCCAAGAACAAGGCCGACACAGTAAAGTTTCGTCGCCCCGTTCCGCTGGCAGTGGCAACTACTCCTTTGACAGAAGGCACTCCGCCCACTGCAAAGGCGCTGACGTATGAAGATGTAACTGTTGTGCTCTCGCAGTATGGCGACGTCGTTGAAATCACCGATGTTGTTCATGATCTGGCGGAAGATCCTGTATTGAAGGATGCCGCTATGATGTGTGGCGAGCAGGCCGCTGAGACGATTGAAACCCTCATGTGGGGCGTTCTTCGTGGTGGCACTAACGTGTTCTACGCTAATGGTGCAGCGCGAAATGCGGTTAATACCGTAATCACGCTGAACAAGCAGCGAGCGATCACTCGTCAGCTCAAAGGCAATCGCGGCAAGAAGGTAACTTCTATGCTGTCATCGTCTGTGAAGTTCAACACCAATGCAGTAGCGCCCGCTTTCATTGCGTTCGCGCACACTGATCTTGAGTCAGACATTCGTGGTTTGACGGGCTTCACTCCTACCGAGCAGTACGGGTCAATGCAGGCGCTGCCTTACGAGATCGGCAAGGTCGAAGATGTACGTTACATCCTCACCCCTGTTCTGAGCTCTTTTGCTGACGCTGGTGGCGCTGCTGGTGGCAACTTTGTTTCCACTACTGGCACCAACGCTGACGTTTACCCGGTCGTTTATGTTGCGAAGGATGCTTATGGCCACGTTGCTTTGAAAGGTGCCGAGGCTATGACTCCTACCATCATCAACCCCGGCCAGCTCGATAAGAGCGATCCGCTGGGTCAGAAGGGAATGGTTGGCTGGAAAACCTATCACAAGGCTTTCATTGCTAATCAGTCTTGGATGTGCCGTTTGGAAGTAGCCGCTACTGATCTTTAAGTAGCACAAGCAGTAACCACAGGGGCCTTCGGGCCCCTTTTTATTTTTAGCCGCCTTCGGGCCGCAGGAGATCAGTATGTCTGACATCAATCTGTACAACCTAAGTCTGGAAGAGCTCAAGGAGCAAGCAAGAATTCTAGGGATCGCCATCAGAGGCAACCCAAGCGCAGATACGTTACGCGAAAAAATTCGCGAGGCGGTAAACATCGAGCCGGCGGCAGATGCAAAGCCGATTGCCGAGGAAGATTTAGACCGCAAGAAAGACTGGATAACGGTTGTTATTGCAGAGGATGAAAACGATCAGCACCCCGTATTCGTTGGGGTGAATGGCAAGAATTATTGGATTCGCAGAGGGGAGCCGGTTCCAGTACCGCCAGAGGTGGTAACGGTTCTGCAGGATGCAATCCAAGTTGGGATGGATTCAAAAGGCAAAACCACTACGAAGCCAACCTACCCATTTAGCATAGTGAGGTGACATGAACTATTTGCAGCTCTGCCAACGGCTAGTGCAGGAGACGGGGATCGCTTATGACGGCCCCGCTACGACTGTAGGTCAAGTTGGCGACATGGGCAGGGTTGTAAATTGGGTGAACGATGCCTGGCTCAAAATTCAGTCCATGCGCTCAGATTGGAACTGGATGTGGGCAACAGGCACGGGCACTCTTACTGCCGGCACTAACACCATTACCTTGCCCTCGACAGTCGAGACGATTGATCGGGTGTCGCTGGGCGAGAACTTTCTTCAGTCTGAGTATTACAACGATTTTGCGGACGTTTACCGCAACATCCAGAGCGGAGATCCGTCTGTTTATACGATCCGCCCGGATGGTGTGTTGTTGTTTAACGCGCAGCCGACAGCAAACAAAACTGTCACCTACGAGTATTACAAGGTGCCCACTTCGATGTCAGCGACCACGGACGCCCCAGGGTTACCCAGTCGCTACCATATGCTGATTGTTTATGAGGCATTGAAGAGTTACGCCCAATTTGACGAAGCCCCGGAGCTCGAGAAGCGAGGTTTCCTTTACTTTGAGGAGATGCTTGCCGACCTAGAGCGCGACCAGCTTGCGCGCATTGTTGCGCCTGAGTCGCTTGCATGAGTATTCAGCTCGAGTATTTTCCTGCGGCTGGTGGCTTGAACCAGGAAGCTCCACCCCTTTCTCTGAGCCCCGGAGAGCTCGTAGACGTCGCAAATTACGAGTGCCTACCTAACGGTGGGTATCGTCGTATTTTTGGTTACGAGCTGTTTGACGGCCAATCAACGGCATCTCAGTCCGTACCCGGCACTGGCCCCGTCA
>Ga0136656_1000588_pt1 | contig 12800 bp, 9 predicted proteins | sample CPBDNA_9_FD_94862 | JGI IMG/M metagenome (GOLD analysis project Ga0136656, IMG submission 94862) | Freshwater to marine salinity gradient microbial communities from Chesapeake Bay, USA - CPBay_Sum_15_0.8_DNA (version 2) | ecosystem: Environmental > Aquatic > Marine > Coastal | place: USA...
CGATCAAAAAATTCATGAAAAGACATTTTTGTAAAAATACGTCAAGGAATTGTAATGGATATATTAAGAAATCATAAACTGTGGAAACTTTTTTGGTTTTAAAAGTTTCCTGTATATATTTGCCTCAAATTGATATGGAAAAAATACTTTCGTCTTGTGCCCAAATGTTTCTAACGCTTGGATTCAAAAGCGTTACCATGGACGATATTGCCCAACAATTGGGGATTTCTAAAAAAACGCTTTACGCCCATTTTCCAAACAAAGAAATTCTTGTAAAAAACTGCGTGTTTCATTTTTTTGATTACGTAACGGGTGAAATTTCTAAGATTAGCAACAATGCCGGCAACCCCATTGCAGAATTGTATGACATAAAAATGTTTATGATGCGCCAGATCAAAAATGAAAAAATATCTCCTCAATTCCAGCTGCAAAAATTCTATCCAGACATTTTTAAAGAACTCAAAGAAAAGCAGATGACTTTTATGATTGCACAGATGAGTAATAGTCTTGAGAAGGGTGTTTCGTTGGGGTTGTTTCGCTCAAACCTAAATATTCCATTTACGGCAAGGCTTTACTTTAACGGCATGATGGGTATTAAAGACCAACGTCTTTTCCCCGCCAACATGTTTCAGCACAGCCAACTAATGACCGATTATTTAGAATATCACGTTCGTGCCATTTGCACCGAATCAGGAATTGCCATTTTTAACACCTTTGAAAACCATGCCCATGCCTAAACTTTTTGTATGTCTTATTTTAATGTGCTCCTATTTTATGTCGGCACAACAACTAGACTTAAACGATGCCATTCAGCTTGCAAAAACAAACAACCGTACGTTACAAAACGCTAGTAAAGACGTCCTAATGGCGCGCCAAAAACGTTGGGAAACCATTGCCATTGGATTGCCACAAGTGTCGCTATCGGCGGGATATGTGAATGCAATCAAACAACCCGTTTCGCTGATTCCTGCTGAGTTTTTTGGTGGGCAACCCGGGGAGTTTAATGAAGTTATTTTTGGCACTGAGCAAAGTGCTAATGCAGGGTTGCGCTTAGAACAGCTCATTTTTGACGGATCCTATTTGGTAGGGTTGCAAGCCTCTGAAATTTATTTGCGTATTTCTAAGCAGGCATACACCAAAACCGAGCAAGCCATAATCCAAGCAACTACAGACGCTTATGTGAATGCGCTATTGGCGAAAGCGCAAGTAGGTATTTTGGAACAAAATCTTGAAGCAGCTGAGCAGAATCTTAGTGAAATCAAAGCGGTTTTTGAAAACGGCCTGACTGAGGAAGAAAATGTGCAACAGTTGCAACTTATTGCGACATCGTTGCAAAGTTCTCTTACCTACACCAAACAAATGGCAGATGTAGCAAAAAACGTATTGCGTTATGTGATGGGTATGGAGCTTGACGCACCGCTTACACTCGGCAGCACCCTCGAAGGTCTTGCGTTGCAACTCCAAAGTGAGCGTAGCGAAACGCTTACACTTAAAAACAATATTGACTATCAAATGGCACAAAACGACATCCGCACAAAAGAACTCTTACTCAAACTTGAGCGGTTTAAATCGCTGCCAAGAATATCGGCTTACCTAAGTGGTGGCTACGATGGCTATAATCAAGAGTTTGCATTTACCCAGCCTGAGCAAAATTGGTTTGGTAGGGCAAGTTTTGGGCTAAACCTCAGCTTTCCTGTGTTTAGTAGTTTTCAATCTCAAGTCAAAAGACAGCAAGCAAAACTTGCGCTTGAGCAGGCCAAAAATCTTGCAGAAAATGTTGAACAAGAGCTTTTATTAGAAGAGAGCAGGCTTCGAAATGCCGTACAATTTAACTTAGAAAACATGAAAACTACCGCCGCCAATTTGGCGTTAGCTTCTGCCATTGAGAAAAAAAATCAAATCAAATTTAAAGAAGGATTAGTGTCTGGTTTTACATTACGCCAAGCGCAAACCCAACTTTACGACGCACAAAACGACTACTTAACTGCCATGCAGCAACTCGTAATATCTAAAACATCATTATCCCTTTTACTAAACCTTGTAACTTCTGACAAATGAAAAAGACTATCTTTTTAACTCTAATGTATGGCTTTGTTGTGTCGTGCACTTCTGCGGAAAAGCCAAATACCCAAACGCTTATTAATCAACAAAATGTGGAGGGCTTGCGTGCACGTCAAGCTGAATTGGTAAAGCAAAACAATACCATAAAGGCAGAATTAAATCTTGTAATGGATGCCATTGACAGGTTTGACAAAGACAAAAAGCGATCTTTAGTTACAGTATTTGCTGTTCAAGAAACTGCCTTTACCCATACGGTTGTGTTACAAGGCGTGGTCAAAACAAACCAAAACTTGATGTTAAATGCCGAGTTTATGGGTGTCGTAAAAGCCATTCATGTAAAAGAAGGGCAACAAGTGGCAAAAGGGGATTTGCTTGTTACCATTGATGACGGTGGCTTAGCTGAAAATGCAGCACTTCAAAAAGTACAATTGGATTTGGCAAAGACCTTGTTTGAACGTCAAGAACGGTTGTGGGAACAAAACATTGGTTCGGAAATGGAGTATTTGCAAGCCAAAACAACTTTTGAAAGCCAGCAAAAAGGCTATGAGCAATTACAACAACAATTGATTAAAACTAAATTGTATGCGCCCTTTTCGGGACGTGTTGATGATATCATGACAGAAGTTGGGCAGTTAGTCTCCCCAGGTGCACAGCCGCTTTTAAGGCTCGTAAATTTAAGCAGTATGTACGTGGACGTAGATGTGCCTGAACGCTATTTTCCAAACATCAACAAAGGAACTACCGCACAGGTAGAAATTCCCGTTTTAAACCACACATACAGCAGCAAGGTTATCCACAAAGGAACGCACATCAGTGTTGGGAATCGTACTTTTAAGGTTTCTCTCGCGGCTGATACCACTATCTCACTTGCATCCAATCTCATCAGTACGGTGCGTTTGGTGGATTATCAGAATCCTAACGCTATTGCAATTCCACTTGAAGTTGTTTCTGAAAATTTTTCCGGCGAGCAATATGTTTATATCGTGAATAAAAACAACAAAGCCGAAAAACGCTTTATCAAAACAGGGCTTGTTGAAGGCGATGTTGTTGAGGTATTGGAAGGGCTTAGCACAGCTGACCGTGTTATTGACGAAGGCGCTCGCTTGGTAAAAGAAAATGAAAACGTACAGATTACAAACGCATTATGAGTTTAGAAAACAAATCCAATAAAACGTTTGGGCTTTCTGTTTGGGCCATTCGCAACAGCACCATTATTTATGTGCTTATGGGAATTTTTCTCATTTTAGGCGGGTCGGCATACGTAACCATGCCGCGAGAAAACTTCCCTGAAATCACCGAAACAACCATTTTTATAAGTACGCCCTACCCTGGAAATACCGCTCAAGATGTTGAGCGATTTGTTACGGATCCCATAGAAGAAGGCATCAAGGGTATCAGTAATATTACAGAAATTACCTCTACGTCACAAGACGATTATTCTATTGTTTCTATTGAATTTGATGAGGATATCCCTGTTGATTTAGCAAAACAAAAAGTTAAGGACGAGGTGGACGCTGTAAAGGCATCCGAAGACTGGCCAACATTTAATAATGCCAAGCTTGAGCCTTCCGTTTTCAATCTTAATTTTTCTGAAGAATTTCCCATTTTAAATGTTAGCATTCAAGGCGATTACCCTATAGACAGGCTAAAAGCATTTGGAGAGCTGCTGGAAGAGCGCATCGAAAGGCTTGACGAAATCAAGACAGTTGACATTCGTGGAGCACAAGAAAAAGAAGTTGAGGTTGCCGTTGATATACGTAAAATGATGGCATCACAAATAAGCTTTAACGATGTGGTGCAAAGTATTGCCAACGAAAACATGACCGTTTCTGCAGGAAGTATGCGCAGCGGCGGACAGCGCAGAAGCATTCGTATAGTTGGGGAAATTGGCAGTCCTAACGATTTGGCGGAATTCGTGGTTACCAACGAAAAAGGAACGGTTACTTTGGGCGAAATTGCAACGATATCATTCAAAGATCAAGAAACCACCAGTTTTGCGCGTGATTTTGGTACTTCAACAGTAATGTTAGACGTAAAAAAACGAGGCGGTAAAAACCTTATTCAAGCAGTTGCTAGCATCCGTGAGATTGTCTTGGAAACCAAAGCCACAGCCTTTCCCGAAGACTTGTCGGTGACCATTTCAAACGATATGTCTTCGCTTACACTAAATCAAGTGAATGATTTGGTAAACAACATTCTTTTTGGGGTGTTGCTTGTGGTAACAGTGCTTACATTTTTCTTAGGGTTCCGAAACGCATTGTTTGTTGGATTTGCGATTCCCATGTCCATGTTTATTTCGTTTGTCATTTTGCAGACACTAGGATACACCATGAACACCATGGTGCTTTTTGCGCTAGTTATGGGGCTTGGAATGCTGGTAGACAACGGTATTGTAGTGGTAGAAAACGTCTACCGCCTTATTGAAAAAGAAGGGCTGTCTAGAGTGGAAGCCGCAAAAAGAGGAGTAAGTGAAATTGCCTATCCCATTATTATTTCTACCGCAACAACTGTTGCAGCTTTTGTCCCACTAGGATTTTGGCCTGGAATTATGGGGCAGTTTATGATTTATTTCCCGATTACGCTATCCGTTGTTTTGGGCTCGTCGTTGTTTGTGGCACTATTGTTTAACTCCATGCTGGTGTCTAAATTTATGTATGTTGAAGAAAAAAATATTTCTGCAAAAGGGCTTATTCGGTTGAGTATTGCACTTGTTTCCGTAGGGCTCTTTTTTATGGTGATTTCAAGCGCCACTCGAGGGCTTGGCAGCTTCCTTATCACGCTTATGGCGTTCTTTTGGCTTTATCGTTATTTTATTAAAGGGCTTGCTAATTCATTTCAGCGGTTTTTTCTTAATTATCTTGAGCGTGGCTACGAAAAACTCTTGCAGTTTGCCATGCGTGGATGGAGGGCATATGCCTTTGTTTTTGGAACCATTGGACTCTTGTTTGCCTCGTTTGTTCTAGTGGGTATTGCAGGTCCTAAAGTGGAATTTTTTCCTGATAATGAGCCCAGTCAAATCATTGTTTACATCGAATATCCACAAGGGACAGACATTGCTAAAACCAATGACATCACAAAATCCATAGAGCAAGTAGTCATTAAAACCGTAAATGCAGACAAATACTTGGACAACGGTAAAAACTTTATGGTGGAGTCCTTGGTATCTCAAGTTGGTGCAGGTGCTGGAAACCCACAAACTGACGGCGGATCACAAGCCGAAATGCCGCATCGTGGTAAAATCACGGCAACCATGCGCGAATACAAATACCGTCGGGGGCTTTCAAGCGAAACACTCCGCAGCGAGGTACAGCAAGCACTTCATGGTAAGTTTTCGGGCGTGAGTATTTCAGTAGAGAAAGATGCTAATGGGCCGCCTGTGGGCTATCCCGTAAATATTGAAATTGAAGGGGAAGATTACAACGAATTGATTCAAGTTGCCAACAATATCCGCAGCTATATCATCAAAGAAAATATTCCTGGAATTGAAGAGCTTAAAGTAGACGTTAACCGCAACAAACCCGGAATGGAAGTAGTTGTTGATCGGCGTAAAGCAGGAAGCCTTGGCGTAAGTGCGGGTCAGGTTGGCTTTCAGTTGCGTCGTGCACTATTTGGCGAAAAAGCAGGAGTATTCAAAAAGGATGGTGAAGATTATGATATCAATGTGCGTTTTCAAGAATCCGATCGATACAATCCTTCAGCGCTATTTAACCAAAATATCACGTTCCGTGATATGGCTTCTGGTAGAATAAAAAACGTTCCCATTTCGGCAGTGGTAGAACGTAAAAATGTGGCAGGGTATAGTGCTATCAAACATAAGAACCTTCGCCGTGTGGTAACGGTATATTCGGCTATTTTACCTGGTTATAACGCCAACGAGATTGTAGGGCAAATCCAAACCCAAATGCAAGGGTTTGATATGCCAAAAGGCACCAGCTATGCCTTTACAGGAGAGATTGCTGAGCAAGAAGAAAATATGCGTTTTTTATCCAGCGCACTTGGTTTTGCCATTTTGCTTATCATGCTGCTGCTGGTATTTCAGTTTAATTCGGTCAGTAAACCTCTTATTATTTTGTTTTCCATTTTTATGAGCTTTACTGGTGTAATGCTTGGACTCGTGTTTTTCAATATGACGTTTGTGATTATCATGACCATGATGGGTATTATCTCTCTTGCTGGGATTGTAGTAAACAACAGCGTGGTATTGCTAGACTATACCCAACTTTTGTTGGATAGAAAAAGAGAAGAGCTGGGTATTGAAAATGACGACTTATTGCCCAGAAAAGATATTTTTGATGTCATTGTGGCTGGCGGAAAAGCACGGCTCAGACCTGTATTGCTTACCGCCATTACCACTGTACTTGGGCTAATTCCACTTGCCATTGGACTAAACATCAACTTTTTCAGCTTGTTTGCCACGGGAAATCCGCAAATTTATTTTGGAGGGGAAAACGTAATTTTTTGGGGACCACTAGCGTGGACCGTTATTTTCGGACTTACGTTTGCAACTTTCTTAACCTTGATTATTGTGCCTGTTACCTTTTATCTAAGTAAACGGGCGTCTATAAGGTTAAAAAAATGGCGTTAGTAAGTTATTTGCCTGCAGTGGCTTGTCCCAATGACTCCCAATAGGATACGCTTTGAATTCGGTTTTCTTGGTAGTTAACCTCAGCAATTTGTCCATCAACCCAAAAAAGCCATGTGCCAGTTTTTTTGCCATTTTCGTATTCGCCAACAGCTACAGCATTACCTTGTTTGTCATATGAGCGCCAAACCCCATGGTTTTTTCCTTTCAGCTGATGCCCTTGTTGTTCTATTGTTCCGTTGTCGTGAAAGGTTGTGATTTTTTGGGTATTATTAGTTTTGATTACTTCTTTTTCTTGTGCCAATAGCAGTGCGCTTGAAACAAGTGCGAGTGTAATAAATAGAGTCTTCATAATCCCTAATTTTTTGTTTGTTAGACGATTTGTTAAAAACAAATATACAAAAAATTTACATTGACTTAACATTAAATTAACATTGCGTGTTAAAATAGCATAAATTTATAGTGATAATCCAGCGCATAATTTCGTCGCAAGTCGTGAAGAAGTCCCTATTTTTGTAAAAATTTATTCATGTACAGAAGTCATCATTGCGGAGCATTAACGGCTGCACATATCGGAACTGAGGTTCAGCTTGCGGGTTGGGTTGCCAAAACACGTGACAAAGGCTTTGTGTTGTGGATTGATTTGAGGGATAGATACGGCATTACACAATTGGTTTTGGATGAGGAACGCTCAAATCCAGAAATTTTGGAAGCTGCAAAACGCATCGGTAGAGAAACCGTAATTCAAGTTTCGGGAACCGTTTTAGAACGCGAAGCGAAAAACCCCCATTTGCCCACAGGTGATATTGAAGTGTTGGTTACTTCACTAGAGGTTTTAAATCAAGCACAAACACCCCCATTTACCATTGAAGACAACACTGATGGCGGCGAAGATTTACGCATGAAGTACCGCTACTTGGACATTCGCCGTACGCCCGTGCAGCAAAGTTTATTGTTTCGTTCCAACGTTGCGCTTTTAGTACGAAACTTTTTGGCGAAAGAGAATTTTGTAGAAGTAGAAACGCCATACCTTATTAAGTCTACACCCGAAGGCGCACGTGATTTTGTGGTGCCTTCACGCATGAATGAAGGACAGTTTTATGCTTTACCACAATCGCCACAAACCTTTAAGCAATTGCTAATGGTAGGTGGCATGGATCGCTATTTTCAGTTGGTAAAATGTTTTAGAGACGAAGACCTCCGCGCAGACCGTCAGCCTGAATTTACCCAAATAGACTGTGAATTATCTTTTGTGCATCAAAACGATATCATGGCTTGCTTTGAAGCACTTCTTTCATATTTGTTAGAAGAAATACACGGCATTTCACCAAAACCCTTCCCTGTAATATCTTATGAAAATGCCATCAAAACGTATGGAAACGACAAACCCGATATTCGTTTTGGGATGAGCCTTACTGAGCTAAACGAACTTGCACAAAACAAAGGTTTTCAAGTATTTGATGCGCAAGAATTGGTGGTAGGTATTGCCGTGCCTGGTGCTGCAGCTTGGTCTAGAAAACAAATTGATGCGTGGATAGATTGGGTAAAACGTCCGCAAATTGGTGCCAACGGACTGGTTTGGGTAAAATGCAACGATGATGGGAGTTACAAATCTTCTGTAGATAAATTCTTTGATGCTGATACACTTGGCAAATGGGCTAAAGCCTGTGATGCAAAACCCGGTGATTTGATTTTGGTCATGGCAGGAAATGCTAACCAAACACGAACCCAGCTAAGCGCACTTCGTATGGCATTGGCTGAAGAATTGGGGCTGCGAAAACCCAACGAATTTGCGCCCCTGTGGGTGGTAGATTTTCCTTTGTTTGAAAAAGATGAAGAAACGGGTGAGCTTCACGCCATGCACCATCCGTTTACGGCACCAAAACCTGAACACCTCGAAAAGCTTCAAAGCGACCCGACTTCGGTGGTGGCACAAGCGTACGATTTGGTGCTTAATGGAAATGAAATTGGGGGTGGTTCTATTCGTATTCACGATAGAGAAACACAAGAAAAAATGCTTTCGTTATTGGGCTTTTCCCAAGCAGATGCTAAAGCACAGTTTGGCTTTTTGATGGATGCCTTTACCTATGGTGCTCCGCCACACGGCGGCATCGCCTTAGGGTTTGACCGTCTTGTTGCCATTTTGGATGGCAAAGAAACTATTCGCGACTATATCGCTTTTCCAAAAAACAACAGCGGTCGTGATGTGATGATAGATGCTCCTGCCCCTTTAGATGTGGAACAACTTGATGAACTGTCATTAATTGTTAAGCCAAAAGCGGAGTAGGATGAAATGGTTTTTGCGTATTTTCTTTGTCTTGGTATTGGCAAACATTTGTGTAGGATATGCTATTCGGCAGGACAACCTGCCCTTAGGTGAAAAATGGATTGGACTTTCGGTAGCAATCGGTTTTTTTATTTATATGCCCCTTTTTTTGGTACATCGCTGGAAAGGAAAACGCCTACAAGACTATACGCTTTCCAATGAAAATTTAAAGAAAATGCGGGACACACTTGATCCGCCTAAACAAAGAAAAAGCTAATTTCTTTTTAGTTTCTTCTCATTTTATCATCTTTTTATAATAAATTTATTTCCGCTTTTGTTTAAAAAAAGCATGTAACAATGCCCTGGCTTCAAGGGCTAATATTCCTGCTGCTACTTCTGTTTTTGTGTGTAATGGTGTTCCCTGCTGACGATATCCTCGTTTTGGATCCTCTGCTGCAAAAACCAATCGTGAAATTTGACTCCAATACAAGGCTCCAGCGCACATACTGCACGGCTCAAGGGTAACATACATCGTACATCCCTGAAGGTATTTGCCGCCAATGGAATTAGCAGCAGCGGTAATGGCTTGCATTTCGGCATGAGCAGTAACATCTGTCAAAGCCTCCGTGAGGTTGTGCGCGCGGGCAATAATGGTGTTTTTTGCCACCACCACCACGCCAACGGGCACTTCTCCTTTGTCCAATGCCACTTGTGCTTCGGCAAGTGCTTTTTTCATATAAAATCCGTCATCGAAAATTTGTTCCATTACGCCATTTTTTGATACCATTCCAAGGCTTTGCCATCTGTTAGACTAGCCACATAACTGCTGATATTAAGCAACAATCCATAGGTGTCTTTTTCAGGCAAAACCAACGTTTCTGGCAAGCATTGCAGCGCAAGTTTATCAAATGCCGAGGCATTATTTTTGGTTTTTCGTGTGGCAGCACCCACAAAAACATCCAACAATCGATGAATGACTTGATACCCCTTCAGTTCTTTTTCAATGACCTCTTGCGCCTGATAAATATTGCGAATGCTAAGGTTTATGATGTCATTGATTTGGGCTTTGTATTTACTTTTTTCGGTCAGTGAAGTCATACAATTTCCGCTCATAATTTCCGCCTCGTGTGCCATAAAAAGCTCCGCAGCTTCTTGAATTAGGGTGCTAATGGATAAAGCCCTTAAATACGCCAATCGATCTTTTTTGGTGTTTAGGGTTTGGTATTTGTTTGTATTGATATTGTCTTTGACCAAATTGATAAGATATTCTAACGCATAGTCTTCCGAAATCCAACCCAAGTTAATGCCGTCTTCAAAGTCGATTAGGGTATAGCAAATATCATCTGCTGCCTCAACCAAATACGCCAATGGATGACGCCGTATGGTATTATCGGTTTGTAACAATCCTAAATCTGATGCAACGGCAACATAATCGTCTTGTTGCGCTTGAAAAAAGCCAAACTTTTTGTCGGCAACATGTTGGGTAGGACGATACGGTAGTGATGCTTTAGGATATTTGGTAAAGGCGCCAAGCGTGGCATAACTAAGTCGAAGTCCCCCGGGAATTCCAGGTCTTGACTCCATCAAAATTTTAAGTCCGTTGGCATTGCCTTCAAAATGGGTGAGGTCGTGGTATTGTGTTTTGGCAAGTAAATTTTTAAACTCAACACCTTTTCCATTTGAAAAATAATCGCCTATTGCTTGCTCGCCACTGTGCCCGAATGGCGGGTTGCCAATGTCGTGTGCTAAAGATGCTGCTGCCACAATTGCACCAAAATCGTTGCTAGTATAGCCAATGGTGGCAAGCTCTGGGTACTTGTGCAAAAGCTGCTGACCAACCATACGCCCAAGGCTTCTTCCCACAACAGAAACTTCGAGTGAGTGTGTGAGTCTGGTGTGTACAAAGTCGGTTTTGGAAAACGGAATGACTTGCGTTTTGTCTTGAAGATTTCGAAAGGCGGCAGAGAAAATAATGCGGTCATAATCTACCTCAAAACCACTACGTGTGGGGTCTTGTTCGGCGCGGAGTCGTTTTTGCGTATCGCCATGGCGGCGAAGTGAAAGTAATTGTTCCCATTGCATGGGTGCAATTTAAGAAGAATTTTATGGGAATTTAAACGAGGGAATTAACAATAAATTAACCTAATGGGGTTGTTTTGATAACGCCGATTTAATCTTTACTTCATTTGATAACCCTTTTTTTGGATCGAAATATCAAATAATGACACAAACGCTTAAGAATACCTTAATTTTATTGCTGATATCTTTATCATACGTTGCGTTTTCACAAAACGGCACCATTGAAGGCATTGTTTTAGACAAAGAACTTGACAATTCTCCCCTTCCATTTGCAAATGTATTTGTTAAAGGAACTTCCTTAGGAACAACCACTGATTTTGACGGCAACTTTACGCTGAATAACATCCCTTCTGGGACCTACACCATTGTTTTTAGTTTTGTTGGCTATGAAACGCTAAATTTAGGCAACGTTGTCGTTGAGCCAAGTAAGTTTACACAGCTTTCTGTTAGTTTAGGTCCAGGAACAAACTTGCTTGATGAAGTAGTTGTGCAGGTGGTTACTAGTCGTGAGCGAGAAGAAGCCTTACTATTAGACAGAAAAAAAGCAGTCTCCATTAAAGAAAGTATTGGTGCTTCGGAGCTATCAAAACTTGGTGTTAGTGATGCTGCTGCCGCGACAACAAAAATTTCTGGAATAGCAAAAACAGAAGACTCTGGCGATGTTTTTGTGCGTGGATTAGGAGATAGATATCTGTACACAACCCTAAATGGACTTCCAATTCCATCAGATGATGTGGATAAGAAAAACATCAACCTTAATTTGTTTTCAACTAGGTTGATAAAAAATGTTTCTGTTTCAAAAACCACGTCTGCTGCTTTCTCTGCTGATCAAGCCTCTGGAAATATTAACATTGAATCAAGAGATTTAGGTAATGAGAACGTTTTTGGAGTTTCTTTTAGTACTGGAGTGAATGAGAATGTTATTAATTCAGACCAGTTTAACAATTTTGTTGTTTCGCCAAATCAAGATAATGTGTCTTTTGGATTTTATTCTTCTGACTTAAGCACTAAAGATGCCATTACAAAACAAACTTGGGGTACTTCAAAAGAAGAAACACCAATTGATAGGTCAGCATCCATCCTTTTTGGTAAAAAAATAAGCGAAAAGGTAAAATTATTAGCAAGTATTGGGCAAAGCACTTCTTTTGATTACAGAAATGGAGAGTTTCGAAGATTCCGCTCAAACTTTATAGATGACTCAATTCCTGATGCAATTACCTATAGAAAAACAATTTCTACCTCTGCCTTAGTGGATCTTGATTATAAAATTAATGATAGGAATTCCCTTAGCGTAAATGCTTTACTTATCAATAGAATTGCGGACGAAGTTTTTGAGGGAGGTCGTGAAGGAACTGCCACTATTTTTGAGGAAACTGATCCAGATGAAGGTCTTTTTCAATTTATACGCGATCAAAATATAAAGGAAACTTCAGTCTTAGTTGGTCAAGTCCACGGGAAACATACAGTCAGTGAAAAGTTTAAAATGAATTGGTCTGCGGGGTATAATGTCCTTAACGCTAACGAACCAAATCGAATACGAAATGAAGTTAATTTTAATGAAAATATCGTTGAATTAGGTAGAACAGGAAATACACAGCAAAGAAAAAGTTATCAATTAATTGAAGACAATGAGGTTAATGCATTGGTTAATTCAACGTTGACGCTGATTGAAAAAGAAGATGGCGAAAACTTAGTCCTGAACTTTGGTGGTAATTTTAGACATAAAAATCGTGACTTTAGTTCACAGTATTTTGGAGTAGATACACCAAGAGGTGTTTTTATAAATCCAAACTCAATTGATGAAATTTCAGC
>Ga0136656_1000590_pt1 | contig 12772 bp, 29 predicted proteins | sample CPBDNA_9_FD_94862 | JGI IMG/M metagenome (GOLD analysis project Ga0136656, IMG submission 94862) | Freshwater to marine salinity gradient microbial communities from Chesapeake Bay, USA - CPBay_Sum_15_0.8_DNA (version 2) | ecosystem: Environmental > Aquatic > Marine > Coastal | place: USA...
CATTTTTCAACTATGTCGTTCTAATCAATTTCGCCATTAGTTTTTGTAGAAATTTGCATTATCTGTTGCATATCAACATCCGAAAAATTTTTAATTTAGGCTTCGGCTTTTATCTTAAATAAATTATATTCTTGATCTTCTATTTCTTGATCTTTTAGAAAATTAGCATAACAATAAGCATAATATGGATCATTTTTAATGATATGTTCATATCCATTTCGATATTCATGATTCGGTTCATTTTTCAATATTTCATACGCTTGTTCAGCAGTTACACCTGACAACAAAATTAAGAAATCATTGTACGAAAGTTCTTTTTGTTTCAAGATCAAACTCCTTATAATTTTCTTTCTTTTCCATGAATAATTTTGATCGTAGGAAACCGAAGAGAAATGCCTCCCTCTTGATTTTTAGTTTCTTCAAAATATTGAATTGTTGCAACCGATCCAATTATTTCTTCAGGATTTTTGAAATAATGTTGTCTTTGCTCAATTGTAAACCCTGAGCCAACACGAACAATGTTGTTTTTATGACTAATCATAACAGCAGACAACATAATTTCTTCAATTTCTACGCCATCTTTTATGTATCTAAATTCCGACATTTCTGCATCGTGAATGACATATTCATCATCAAAAAAAGTTTTTAATTTAAGTAAATCTTTACTTCTTTTACCTTTGTAAGTTGTATTTTTTCTAAGAATCAAACCTTCCCAATTTTGAATATCTGCTCTTTTTCGATAGAATTCCAAATCTTCATCATTTTCAACAAAATAATGTTCAAGAAAATTTATGCATGAATTTTCATTATCCAATAATTCGCAAGCATTTGCAAATCTTTCTTCAAGTTTTCTGTCGCTACTTTTAGAATAAAATTCTTCATGCGTAAGACAATCAAAAATTTTATATGAAGGATTTTGAATCGTATGATTTTTTTTACGAATCTCCTTCATAATTCCTTGAAAATCTTCATTTCCATCTTTATCTAACAGGCACAATTCTCCATCAAAAACGACATTCTTGATTCTCAAAGAATTAATTTTTTCACCAATTACATCAAGAGTATCAAAAGATTTTCCACTTCTTGAATAGAAGGCAGTATTACCATTATTGTCCACAATGGCGATACAACGGCAACCATCAATTTTTCTTGAGACATACCAGCCTTCTGCCCACTTGATACCGCCTTTGAAGTTCTCAGCCAAGGCTACGCCAAACTCTGGGATGTGGTTCGGAATCGCTTTATTAATAATTTTATCGCCAGTTCTTGTTTTTAGATCTTTATCAATTACACACAAAATAAGATCTTTATAATTTTCATTATTATCAATAAAAGTATTGACTGCTCCAATGGCATTGTGTCCAGTTATTTTTCTGTCTCGCAAATCATTTAAGAGATCAAAAAAATTATCATATTTACTACCAGTGATATTTTTATTTTTTAATATATTGTCGGAAGTAACTCCGTATTGCCACAGCGGATGATAAGTATAAAGAAGAATTTCTTTTATAAAATTTGATGTATCTTTCTTAACATGATTCTTAATTATATCAATTTTATCATTTGTGCTAGTAGTTGAACGAAGTTCGTCTACCATTTCTTGTAAATTATTAATGGGAGCATTCCTTTTGATTGCGTTCAATTGTCTTTTCAACAAGTTCTTCAACGTACTCAGTGTCGTATACTTTTAATTTATATTTCTCCATAATTTCAACAATTTTATAAATAAGTTCTTCGTGTTCATTTGTTGTTGGCATGAATTAATCTTTCCATTCTTTAATTTCGGAAGAAACGATTTCCATTTCAGAGTAAATTTTTTGAAACATTTCGAGAGCTTCTTTTTTATTTTTCGCAACTACGCAATCATAATGAGTTGAACCAGTTTCTTTCTGGTACAATTTCAAACCTTTTTCTTTCATAAGAGATTTGAAAATTCTACGAATTGGCGGATGTTCATTACAATCCCATACAAACCAGTTGTTCTTAATTTTAGATTTCATCTTATTTCCTTTTAAATTTTTTCGTAACATTCACTATCTGTCTCTAGTAAAGCAAGCCTAGATCCATTGTCCCAACTTACATGAATATGCAAAGAATAAGAACCTTCATTTACATGTGTGACAGTACCTTCAATTCCTATTGGCAAATCTTCTTGAGCAATCAAAGAAGAATTTTCATTAATTAAAAATTTCTTCAATCTGACTCTATCGTTTTCTCTAACATTATGAACATTCATGCTCTTCCACATTTCAATACCTCCTTAATTATAAATTTTTAAAAGACTATTTTCATCAATATCGCTAGTTCGACCTTGAGTTATCAGCCTAAACAGATCGTTTTCTGAAATTTTTAATTTACCTACTCATCAATTTTCAATAAAATCTAAATTTCCAAAATTAACGCACCAATAAGAATTCCTATTTTTTATTGCGTAACCAACTCCCATTTCTTTATAATTACTTAATATTTCTTTTTTATGGCCTGGACTTCTCATCCAACCGGGAACAATTACTTGAATTTGTTTTTCGTAAGACATAAATCTTACATTTTCGCCCCTTGCAATAACTTCACCTTGCATTCGATCTGCATAGATCTTTTTTCTAACAAGCATTCTATTATTATAATTGATAACATCAAATGCATCTTCAAATTCAAAATATCCAGATTTTATAATTCTATTTACAGAATGATGTGTTGAATTTCTATATTCTAAATATGAAGTAGGAAGATGATCTTGAAGATGTTCCATTTTGTCAACTTTCGCCATCCAATTAGCATGAAATTGTGCAGCTTTTTCTAATTTATTATTATATTTTAACTTTGGAAGACCATTGGCGACTCTTTGTTGGTTGATTAATAAAAAAATTTGCTCTTGAGGAGAAAGAGCAAAAGAATCACTGCAACTAAAAAATAATATGATAAAAAATAATAAAATTTTCATTTATTGCTCCTTCAAAATTTTTAGAATAATTATTTGGTGAAAAGTTGTGAGGCTACCGCAGCACGACGACTTTGCTGGCAATTCAGGATCATTTCCATCGATTTTAGTTCACGTTTGGAAAGTTTGTCTTCAGGGTTCTCCACAATTTTTTCTTTGAGCCGTTCGATTAAATGGATGGTATTTTCTATCTGATCGTCCATTGTTTCGAGAGTTCGTTTGATACTCATATTATTCTTTATTGACATTATTTTTCTCATGCAAATTAATTATATTTTGCAATTCAAGAATCTTTTCTTTATTAGATTCCATTCCATCTTGGAATGCTTTTTTCAGCCAATTTCTAATCCTGTTCCATTGCTCAGTGGAATTAGGATGAGGATTAGATACCAAATAATAATAGGCAATTTCAGCCCTAATTTCAAATCCGTCTATTTGATTTAGCCAATCTTCGAAATTCATACTATATATCCTTTTTTATAATATAGTATTGTGTTTGGCTATGCTATTTTTTTATTTAATTTTTTGCAAATTTTATCATAATCTTTTTTAGTCAATCCATCAATTATCTTATTTGCATCTTCAAAAGAAGGAGCATAATTTGACAAAAAACAACTTATTTCAGATTCTATATGTTTTTTATCTTTTTTATTTTCTAAAAGTATATTGAAAAATTCACAAAAATTACTCATGAATTTATTTATGGCTGATTATTAATTATTTTATGAACAGTTTCAATATTTTTCTTTGCTGCATTCACATCACCATTTACTAATTTTAGCAATTTTTTAGCAGCAATCAAAGATTCGATTACAACAGCATTCTTGGATTTTCTTCCACTTTTTCCGCTTGAATTAGCCTTTCTTTTCATTTTGGAATATCCTCTAATTGATTTCTTCACCATTCCAACATGATGAATTGTCACTTGAATTCCCTTTTGAGAAAGAAAATCAGCAACAACTTTGGGACTTGTATCCAAAGAATGACAAGAAAAATAATCCCTAATATGATCTGTTTTTGTCATGAATCTTTTCCTTTCAATTACTTTCAACTGTTTTTTTCAGAAGATTTATTGCATTTTCTAAAAAAATACTTAGATTAATATTACTCCAGTCCATTTTTTCACAATTTTTTATAAAATTAATTATTTCTTTTTTTTCGTCATCCTGCATTTTTATGAATCTCCATTCAACCAAGTGTTCATTTTTTCTTTGCTTCCTTGGCAATCTGCTGGAGCGATGTTGTAGAACCACATGACATAGAGTCTAAGCAATTCAGAATTTTCTTCGTCTGCCTTGCCGATTGCTGCCTTGAGATCATTACAAATGACAGCAGTCAAAAAATCTCCAGGTCTTTTTCTATTTCTAACGTATTCTACCATTGGAGTTCTCATGCGTTCAGGAATAGCATCATAAACGCCAGTAAAGAATTCATTCATTTTGCAACCTCTTGATTAATTGTCGTGATCCTATAAAAGAGGATGGATAAATTTTTAATTTGTAGAGTTCAGGTGATAAATTATTTTTTGTGCTAAATCATATGTTATTCCATCTTTTTCACTTGTCAAGAAGAAACTATGCCCAATGTCTGCATCTTTCCAATCATCAACTATTGCAAATTTTTCTACTTTTTTATTTTCTAACCATTTTTTTATTTCTAATTTTCTTTCAATAATTTCAATTGAACTTTCTATCAATGGTGTACAGTCATATATTTTTACTCCATATTTGCTGAAAGCAGAATCTACTACTTTTTTATCTTTTTCTTTAATTCTCCAAGTGGAAGATAAAACTATTTTACAATTAGTTTTTTGAACTATAAAATTTATTATTTTTACGAGATCATCATCAATATAATCACAACCAAATTCTTTTATTAATTTTGATGTGTTTATTACGCCATCTACATCTAAAAAAAGAATCTTCATATTTCTAAAGGTTTCCATAGTTTTGCAAATTTCAAAACATTAGGAATTTCTCCTTCAAAAGGACAAACTATCGCACAACATTCTTTGCCACCTAAAGTGTGGATTTCATGTCCTAAAGAAACATTTAATTCTTTAATTTTATCAAATTCTTTTTGACCTACTCTTACTACGCATTTTTTAAATGATTCTCTCAACCATTTTTTATAATTTGAATTATTTTCAAATTTCAAATGTGCTAATAGAACGCTATGTGCAACTAATGTAGGAGTCATATAATCTGGAAATTCATCTAAAACAGCAATGTACATTTTCATCTCAGGATTTCCTTAAGTTCCTTGATCGACATATTTTCATCTAAATTTTTTATCACCTTAAGAATAAATTTATTATTTTTATTCAAAGATCTAAAATAAGAATCTGCATAACGATCTCCCATTATTTTTTTAGTCATCATAAAATTATGAACAACTTTCGGCAAATACAAATTATACTTATAAAAGAAAAGAGAAAGATCTGTTCTGTCTAATAAAACATCAACATACTCTAAATTATTTTTTTGCAAATAATCTATGTAATTATAATTTACTTTAATATTTTTTTCTATACTTTCTGGGTATTTTCCTCTAAGAATATACCTTGCATATTTATAAATTACATTAAGAGAACGATATCCTTTTGCACAAGAATTAAGATAATCTATTTCAATCTTTTCATTTGACAATCTTCTTTTTACAATTCTTTTGCAATAAATATATACTAATTGTGCTCCTTCTCCATAACCTAATTGTGCAATTTTTGGAGAAAGTTCTTCAAATTTATCTTTATTCTTAATATCTGCTTTTGGAGATTTCAAAAATTCATTCAAATTAGAAATTGAATTATAGATAGAATTTGGATAATTTTTAGAATCAAATATTTTTTCGGCTGCATCTAATAATTCATTTTCATTTATTTCGTCATAGATTTTAGTCATAAAAACCTTTCTTTTAATCTTTATGTGATGAAAAATATAAATAAAGTATAAAAATTATTAGAAGAGTAAATAATGATTCTAATATATTGTTTTCTATGAAAAACAGTGCCATTAATTATGATTCCTTAATATATCACCAATGATATAATTTTATTGAAATGTTTCATGACATATAATTCTAAATTCATATCAATAACTCACAATCGTCCATTCAGTTTCTCGGCAATGACCAATAACTTTTTTCAAATACTTTCCTTTTTCTGTCAAAACTTGCTCAAAACAATCATTCGAATCGAAAATAAAACAAGCAACTCCCAAAGGAACACTATAACCATTGAGTCGAGCACTACCAAAAGCAGTAATAGACTTGAGTTCTGGCAAATCTGGGCATAATGCTAAAATAGATCCAAACAAATCTTCTAATTCATAAGAATATCTTACTTCTATATCTGTATTATACTTAGAAGGCTCTCCATCTATATTTACAATAGATGATAAAATTTCTTGAATTTCAGAAATTTTTGATTTATTTGAAATATTTTGAAGAGGTTTGAAATGATCTTTTTTATCACTATCTTCTTCTAAACTAATATTTTCCCAAAAAGATTGACAAATTTCCACCACTTTATTTTTATTTTTACCATTTACGATTTTTACAACTTCTTCCGTAAATGCAATAATTCCAGATTCAGACCAAACATCAGTTCCCATTATTATACTCCTAATTACTTTTGAGATTCATAAAAATTCTTACATTCTTCAATCAAAAGTCCACTGCATTCTGGGACTGAAGTATTTTTTGAATATGACTTAAAAATAGAATCAGACCATAAATTAGCATTTGGAGAATCATAAAACTCTTCAACTGTGACATCGGGAGTTTCGTACTCATGATGACAATACCAAATTACCTTCTTAAGATATTCTTGAAACGACATTATTCATCCTCTTCTTCTGTTGATACTTCTTCCACTCCACCATGATTCAAAACTTCAACACAATCTCCCCTACAATTTAATATCTTTGGCCAATCCCAAGACTTAGGAGACGTTACTTCAGTTTCATCGTACATAACACGCAAAATAACAACTTGCTGCTTCATGAATAAACTCCTTTTCCAGTCACAACTTCTTTACCTAAAGAATAAATTTTTAATTTATCAGTCGGGGCAAAAACTCCTTTTTCACACAAATAAAGAATTTCAAATTCCATAAAATCTATATTTTTATCAGAATTTTTCATGTGCCAATAAGGCAATTTTTTAGGATTATATTCAATATGAATAAAAGAATCCAAATCTATTTTTTCTTGAAGAATATTTAATTTATCAAAAGATATCCAAGCACAAACATTTTTATTTGCACCCAAATAGATTTTATCAGCAATTCTTTTATTATTATATAAAAAACAATTATGAATTATAATTGTTGTATTTTTAGGATTTATATAAAATTTTTCTTTTTCTTTTTTTATTTGCCAATGATATTTATGAGGACCGTTTTGAAGATGATATCTTATTTTATACATTTTTAATATTGTATCCACATTCTATAGCATCTTTTAATGCATCTTCTAAAATAGAAACATGAACTTCAATAAAATCTTCTCTATCTAAATTTTTAGGAACTAGAGAATCAAGATTAAAATATTTTTTAATTATTTGGCTGACAATTTGATCTGATAGTAACTGTTGAGTATTCATAAATATAAATGAACCTACGGGGATTCGAACCCCGATTGCCGCCGTGAAAGGGCGATGTCCTAACCATTAGACGATAGGTCCACAAATCAATTGCACTTGTAATATCTATTGCATCTTTCAATAAAAGAATCAATATTTTTAATTACATTGTGAGGAACGCAAGTTCCTTTATTTCTAAGTGCCTTTTGAAGATCTTCATTTTCAGTTCTTCCAAAAGCAATTTTCAATGCCATTTCTTTATTGAATCGATCTTTCTTGTTGCAAAGTGAATATCCTAAATTATATCCACCTTCTTGATTTTTAGTGGCAACAAGAACTCCATATGGAGCCTTAGACTTGAACTTTCTGACGTACTTGATCACGCTATTTTTTGGAATTGAATTTTTCATAAATTTCTCCTTATTTTTCTAATTTTACCTTAGGGAAAATGATTTGTCAATCCATTTGCAATGCTTTTGACATTTTTGTCGAATTCTTATCAAACCACTGTTCTCCATTTTTGCTCGAAAACAAAATTTTCTTAATTTCTAAATTTTCCGAATGCACTATTCTCCGCAAAAACAACATGCTTGGTTCTGGACTCATTTTTAGAAGAGTTTCAAAACAATATTCCATTTCATCTTTCTGTTTCTTAGAAGTAAGAATATGACTAGCCATAGCATTTGAAACTGCATAACTGACCGTAATATCCCTTGGATCTTCTTTCCACTTTACCTTACCACTTAATATGTCGGAAATTTTAGGCAAATTCTGACATACCTTTTGATAAGCAATAAATTCATTGGCAGCAGGACCAACAAGACTACGAATGTCTTCTAATCTGTCTTGCTTCATAATGAGTCTTTGAGAAACATAATACCAACTTCTTGGAGATGGATTATTACTTTCTTCATCAACAGAAGGTTGAATGAGAAGATCTGGTTTGAAACTTATGAAACCAATTACATGAGAATGAACATTATTCTTTACCGCCCAATTTGTCCAAGTATTATGGTCTGGTTCGTAGTGATAAATTGCAAATCTCTGCCTCAAAGCAGAACTCAACGGATATACATGAGCGTTATCACTAGACTTGTTTCCAGCGGCTACAATGTACCAATTTTTACCAAGAATATGAGAACCAATTCGCCTATCCAATACTAATTGCAATGCTGGATTCTGCACACTTGGAGCAGCAGTATTCATTTCATCTAAAAATAAAATACCAGAATTGTATTTCTTTCCATCAACAACAACTCCACCTTCGCTTGGAATAAATTCTGGAGGAACCCATCGAACTTCATTTGGATTTCCATTTGAATCTTTAGTAATAACAGGAAGACCTCTTAGGTCAATGCTATCCAAACTATTCAAACGAAGATCAATGACTAATTCATCCTCATTGATTGCTTGATGAACTTGATCGCTTTTTCCAACGCCAGGACTTCCGTAAATAAACATAGGAATTCCCATGCCTTTAGAAGTAGGAATTTCGCGGCATCTACGAATTTCTTTTGCCAGAGATCCAGTAATTACATTTCCAACAGACGTAAGACTATCTGACATAGTATAAAATCCTTTTTAGAAGTTTCCGAAAGTTTGCACTGAGTAAAAGACCGAGAGAAGATTATTTTTAATTTGTGGCTGCACCGTCGTAATAAGAATTAACTCTAATTGTATCTCCAAATGGAGGAGTTACATCACTTGTCATTATCCATAAAACAGGAAGTTTTTTGTCCTGACCAAAATCGCCATAACCATCTGTGAAAAATATCACATAATCTGGCTTAATTCTTTTATTTATAATATGATCAAAAACAGGAGTAAAATCTGTGCCACCACCACCATTTAATACTGGCAATGGTTCTTGAGGATTGATCCATCTTGAGGAATGAACCTCAGCATCACAATCTAATACATAAACTTTAGCATTAAATTTTTTCCTAATATCTTCTAACTCAGTCATTGCTTGAGTTAGTTCATTTCGACACATACTTCCAGAAGTATCTACTGCATAACAAATTTTAGGACTTTCTGGACCAATATTGCTTGGCAATATATAATTTCTGTCTAAAAATCTTCTATTGGGAATATTCCAAGTCACATCTCTTTTTTCTGTTCTACTCAAACCATGTCTAAGTTTATTTTTAAGTGCTCTAAGCCAATTGACTTTCGGCTTTAATAATTTATAAATTGCTCTTTCAAAATTACTTGGAAGTTTTCCTTGATTTTTAGCAACAGTATATGCTTCTGAAAAAGCAACCTTAATATGATCCTTCATTTCATTATCTATTTGATCTTTGCTCTTGCCATCTTGATCTGGCAATGGAACTCTACGACCTCTAACCGTTTCTATATCATCAGAACCATAGCCACCATCGCCATCATTATCATTATCACCATCGTTCGTTCCTTTGAAATTCATATCTGGAATTTTTAATTTTATTTTTGTTGCATTTTCAAACAACATATTATAAATTTGATCTGCTGTTTTATCAGCATATTTTTCATCAAGAAGAGCACCTTTGATCAAATAATTTTTATCTTCAAACTGATAGCTCAATATTAGATTTATTGCATAATCACAAGCAATATTCCACAAGATAGGATCTCTAGAATCAATTCTAAGAAGATGCTCAAAAGCAAAATGACTTATTTCATGCGAAACCAAGAAAACAAGCTTTTTATAATAATTATCTTCTTTTCTCAATTCATTAATGAAATTTACATTGAATATACAATGTCCAAATTTGTCAATACAAGCAGTCTCAATAAAATTTTCTGTTAGACTATATTTACATCTTTCTGAGAGAATACCCCAAAATGGGAATTTAATACTAAATTTACACATGACCAATTCAAGGTCATCCTTGAACAATCTCTTGTCTTCCTCAGAAATCATAATAGTTTATCTCTTATCTTATTCGTAACCTAATGATCACGTTGCGTCAAGCACTCTATTTTTAATTTATCTGCTATTTATTGATCTCTTTTTCTTCTCGATGTTCTCTAATTGCTTCAACTGCTGATTCCGTAAACTCTCTAATTAGTATCTTGCCATTATCTTTTACTTCTCCAGAAACATCTCGACTATTTGAAAAAATACCGTTTAGATTCAAAAGAGTTATTACAACAATAATTAATGCAACAATTATAAAAATTTTTATTGTTCTATTCATTATTATATCATATTTTTCCATTTTTATTCCTTAAATTTTTTCAACATATCAATAAAACGATCAGCATCTTCTGGATTTAATATAAATTCGTCAAAGTGACCATATTTGCATTTGTAGCCAAAAATATATTTCAATCCTTGCCAAAGTCTTTTGAAAAATCTATCTTCGTTTAGAAAAACACTTGCATATAAATATTTTTCTCTATTTCCTTCTTCCTCTAGATAAAATCTCAATAGATGCTCGGGAGAATGACAATGGCATTCAAAATAAATTTTTTCCATAAATTAAACTTTTTTTGTAAGCCTTTCATATTTTATATTTTTATCAATGACATTCTTAATGTTAATCTTTTTTAGATAAAAAGTCAACATTGGTTCTGCCAAAGCGATATTTTGATTATCTTTATAATACATCTCTTCAATATAATCATACATTGAACAACATTTTTTCACACTCGATGGGTTTCCATACCACATATAATCTGCTAGTTCATTTGATCTTCCTTGCACATCAGAAGCTAAAAAAAATAATTTTTCCGATTTTTCTTGAATAAAAAGATTCGAATAATAAATATCAAATCTAGTTTTCATTACTATGTCATATTCATTTTGATAAGGATCTATTAGATTCCATCCTTGCCGCACACAATACCATTGATCCTTTAGTCTTTCTTTCCAAAAAAGAGAGGCTATGATATTTTGTTCTTTATTATTTGAAACAAAAACATCACTTATAAGGTCTTCATTATTATTTAATTTAGTGACTTCTTTATTTTCAAAATAATTATCATAATCTATGAAGTGATAATTTTTCAGATATTTTCCATAAAAAGACTTAATATTTTCAATATCAGTTTGTATTATTTTTTTATTAATATTTATATTATCAAAAAGTCGATGAGGATCGAAATTATCTTCATATTTTGACCATGAAGATAAATAAACGTCTACATCAAAATTTTGATTGCGAAGAATATCAATTAATTTTGGAAAAGTTTTATCGTAATAATGAGGAAAACCTGTTAGCAACAATGCTAATTTTTTATTTCTTTTCTTAAAAAAAGTAGTTTTAATTTCCAATGGGACTTATTTTTCCTTTTTTTAATTTTTCTAAAAACTCTATTGTTTTATCAAAACAATTTTCACACAAATCAATTTTATAATTTGATTCATCTTTTTTGCTAAAATAACCCCATTGGGCATTTATCCTAGCGAACTCTACTGATTCGTAATCCACTTTACATGATTTCTCACAAATGTCACATACAATATCATCTAAAACTTTTGTTTTTTTCTCGATGAATTTTTCCATAAAATATTATAGAATTAGTTTGCAAATTCTCCTAATTTTTCAGCAAACTTTTTTGCTTCTTCTTCAGAAGAAAAATCTATAATGACTTTATTGCTATTTACATGAATGCACTTATCTTTTGCTGAATCTTGTATAAAATCTTGACAATATTCATAATTACTCATACCTAAGATCCATAACCAACATGAAAAAAAATTCATAACAAATCCCTTTGTTTTCTTTTATGAAATTTATATCAAAAGTCATTAGACTTGTCAATTCTTAGGTTGAGGCAATTGTGCAGGTCTTGTTGGATTGAAGGGAAGAGGTTCAGCAGGAGTTTTTACGGGAGTTTTCACTGGTGTTGTTGTAGTCATAATAATTCCTTTACATTTGTCCTTTCATGGGTTTGACAAGAGATTAATTTTTAATTATTGTCCCAGAAATTTTCGTCTTTTATTACGTCTTTTGCATATTTTTTTACATAATATGAATTTTTAATTATATCTTCTGCTTCTGGCCATCTGCCTTTTATTACATATTTGGCATAATTACAAGCACTATATGGATCTTTTTTAATATAATTTTCTGCTTCTGGCCATCTGCCTTTTATTACATATTTGGCATATTCATAAGCATAACATGGAGATTTTTTAATATAATCTTCTGCTTCTGGCCATCTGCGTTTAATTACATATCTGGCATAACAATAAGCATGCCATGGATCTTTTATAATATAATTTTCTGCTTCTGGCCATCTTCCTTTTATCACTTCATTGGCATA
>Ga0136656_1000593_pt1 | contig 12763 bp, 20 predicted proteins | sample CPBDNA_9_FD_94862 | JGI IMG/M metagenome (GOLD analysis project Ga0136656, IMG submission 94862) | Freshwater to marine salinity gradient microbial communities from Chesapeake Bay, USA - CPBay_Sum_15_0.8_DNA (version 2) | ecosystem: Environmental > Aquatic > Marine > Coastal | place: USA...
AAATACTCATTGAAAAAAAGGACTCCATGACTATCCAAGAACGAGTGCAAGAAGTCTTCAATCGTTTCAACGTCAACCTGACGGTGAGCGAGGAGAAGCGCACCGAGATGGCGGAAGCCACACTCGAAAACGGCACGGTGATCTACACCGACGCAGAACAATTTGCAGAAGGTGTAGAAGCCTACATCATCAACGACGAGGGTGAGAACATCCCTCTGCCTCCCGGCGACTACACCCTCGCAGACGGCGGTGTCATCGTAGTCGGTGACGGCGGTGTTGTTACTTCTGTTGGCGAAGCTACCGAAGAGGTAGTGGAGGAGGTTGTCGAAGAAGTCGAAGCCTCAGAAGAAACCCAAGAGGTTGAAGCCTCCGAAGAAACGGAAGAGGTGCAAGCTGAGGAGACACCCAGCTACGTCACCAAAGCCGAAGTCGAGGAGATGATTGCTGCCGCCTTTGAAGCCCTGAACAAGGACGACAAGGAGGAGATGTCAGCCGACACCCCCGAACCAAAAAAAGAAGAGGATCCTGTGGCTGTCGAACTTGCCGCTGTCAAGGCGGAGCTCGAAGCCATGCAAAAGAAAGCCGCCGAAGCGGGCCTGAAGCATCAAGCCCCAACGACGAAGCGTGAGCCTCTCGACCTCAAGAATCTATCAACTCAGGAGCGCGTGTCAGCTCTCCTCAATCAATTCTCAAAGTAATGAGTCTTTACAAGTTTGGCAACAATGCCACAGTAGGCGTCGGTACTTACGCAGGAGAAGCGGCACGTCCTTACGTGTCTGCTGCTGTCTTGTCTGCCGACACCATCGCAAACGGATATGTGACCGTTCGTGAAAATGTCCACTCTAAAGCAGTTCTCCGGAAGTTCTCCGGCGTGGCTATCCAAGCCAACGACGACTGCGCGTTCTCAACCCCTGCTGCTGGTCAGTTGACTTTGGGCGAGGCTATCTTGGCCGTCGACGCTCTGAAGATTAACGAGCAGGTATGCAACGAAGACCTCCGCGCTACGTGGGAAGGTGCTCAGATGCGCGGACAAAACTCCGCCGCTCCTGCTGACTTCACGACGTTCGTGGCTCAGTACGTTGCTGCTAAGACCGCCGAGGCTGTCGAGCGCAACATCTGGCAGGGCAAGTACTCCTCAACCGACGGAGCAACGACGGGAACGTACAACTCTTTCGCAGGGTTGTTGAACAAAATCGTTGCCGCCACTCCCGGCGAAGAGGATTTGTTGACGGGTGCTACCACCTCTGCCAACATCTTGACTCGCTTGAACGCCTTGGCTGTTCCTGCTGTCATCGCTGGCGACCCCAACACCAAGCTCTTCATGTCTCGTGCCATGAAGCAACTCTACTTCGAGGCCATCGCTGGCACGGCAGAGCTGACCTACTTGGCTGAAGGATTCGCTCAGAACTACAAGGGCTACGAAATCATCACGCCTGCCGGTATGCCTGACGACACGTTCCTCTTCGCACAGCGTGAGAACTTGTACTTCGGTACGGACCTCTTGACCGACCACATCAACGCCTCTATCTTGAACTTGCGTGACGTGACGGGTGACGACGTGACTCGTGTGATCATGCAGTTCTCTGGCGGTTGTCAGATTGTGGACGAAGCTGCCATCGCAGTAGCTCGCCGCTCCAGCTAATAATTGAACCCGAGAGAAGGGGGGAGAGAACAGGCTCCCCCCGACTTTCACTAAACCCTACAACATGGCTTGTACACTAACTCTCGCAGGACGCGGAACGGGTTGCAAAGATGCTCTCGGAGGAATCAAGCGTATCTACATCGGTGAGTGGAGCGAAGGTATCTGGGAGGCTCCCGTAGCGGGTGAGATTGGAGACGCTACTGCTGCTCTCACGGTCTACACCTACGATATGACGCGCGGCTCTGGCTCTTTGACGCAGACCGTCACTTCAAACATCGAAGCAGGTACCGTCTACTTCGACCAAGTGTTGTCTGCTACGTTCAACAAGTTGGACGCTGCCGACATCGTGGAGATTTCAAACATCACCAAAGGCCGTATGGCCGTTATCGTTCAGGACACGAACGACAACTACTTCGTGATGGGCAACAAAAACGGCGTCGAGGCTTCCGGCGGTACCGTACAAACGGGCACCGCAGCAGGCGACCAGAACGGCTTTACGTTGGAGTTGTCAGCACAAGAGGTCAGCGCAGCTCCTTTCTTTGATAAGGCAGGACAAACCAACGTGACCTTCACGGCTGCTCCGTAAGTTCTCAAAATATCGGGCCAACCTTAGGCCGTTATCGTTACAAGGAGGGGGAGGGCAGTTGCTCTCCCCTTTATTTTGAAGCATGATTCATCTCTCCCCCAATACCGCCTCCAACTTGGTCAACGTCACTCCCTTCGAGTCACGTAAGTTTCTGCCCAGCTTCACGCACTATCTCTTGGAACTCACGAACCAAGCGACGCAGGAGAAGCACTACGCTGTGCCTGTGTTGAGCTACGACAACGAGAGATATACGCAGTTTGAACTCGACACCAACGCCGACACGACCAACGGCGTTTTGATTACCGAAAGCGGCCTCTTCACCTACAAAATTTGGGGGCAGAATTCAGCCACCAACCTCGACCCAACGGACGCAAGTGTGGTGGGGGTATGCGAAATTGGGCCATGCAAAGTAAGCGACGAACCCGCGTGGACTATTCCAAACGTCTCTATCCCTGACAACGTTATATATTACGAGTGATGGATTTACTAAAACTCAACGAATACCAAGAACGCTCCTACGCGGAGAAGCCCTCCAACGAGGGCTACGTTCAGTACGGGGACGACAACCTCTTCCCTCAATACCTCATTGACCTCTACAAGAGCAGCGCCACGCACAACGCCCTCTGCACTTCCATTGCCTATATGATCTACGGCGACGGGGTGCAGGCCGACACGTTGGATGCTCGCCTCAAGATTGAAGAGTGGGGCTTGCAAGATGAAGTCCGCAAGGCGTGCCTCGACCTAAAGATTCAAGGAGGCTGCGCGCTGGAGGTCGTGTACAGCATCGACCGCACGACGGTGGCCAAGGTGCGCCATTGCCCCTTCGAGAATATCCGAAGCGCCGAGGTCGACGAAGACGAAAACGTCAACTTCTACTACTACTCCAAGGACTGGTCGAACAAACAAATCGAGCCGGAGCTCGTGCGTGCCTTCGACCCCGAGGATTCATTAGAGTACCCCGTGCAAATCTTGTACGTCAAGCCGTTCTCTCCCGGATCGTACTACTACCCCAAGCCCGACTACATCGGCTCGATTGACTACATCGAGCTCGACAAGGAGATTGGCAAATATCACATCAACAATATCAAGAACGGCCTCGCTCCTTCTTTCTCCATCCACTTCAAGAACGGAGTCCCAGCGCAGGAGGAGCGGCACAAGATTCGTAACGACATCGAGCGCCAACTGGCCGGGGCTACCAATGCGGGAAAGTTCATCGTGACCTACTCGGACTCTCCCGAAAGAAAGCCCGACTTCGAGCCGTTCCCGCTCTCCGACGCGGACAAGCAATACCAATTCCTCTCTACGGAGGTGTCAGATAAAATCATGGTGGGACACCGCGTGGTGTCTTCGGCTATGTTTGGCGTCAAGACAGCCGGACAGCTTGGAAACACGCAAGAGTTGGAGATTGCCTCGGAGCTTTTCGACAAGCAAGTGGTGAAGCCTTACCAGCGCATCGTAAAAGACGCCCTTGAGAGCATCTTCAACGCGGCAAATACCCCAACTGTTGTCTCAGTTGAAGAAGTGCCCGCTATGGCCCCTCAAACGCCCTCAGAAGAGGTGCAAATGAGCGACGACGTAGAACTCAACCTCGCGTGTGACTTTTTGATTGAGATGGGCGAGGAAGTAGACGACGAGTGGGAACTCATCGACGCCCGACGGGTAGACGTAGAAACCGAGGCCACACAGGACGCCTTGTGGAACTTCGCTCGCGTCCCTTCGGGTAAGCCTCAAGCCTCATCAGATCAAGACAACGAGCTCGTCAAGGTCAGATACGCCTATATGCCCAAGGTGACGGGCAAGAATGGCAACGAATCGCGCGACTTCTGCAAGCGTATGGTAAATGCAGGCGACCGCGTATGGAGGAAGGAAGACATCGACGCGGCTTCGTCTCGTGCGGTGAACCCCGGGTGGGGGCCAAACGGCTCCGACACCTACGACCTCTTCCTCTACCACGGGGGTGGGTCGTGTCAGCACTTCTGGGAGCGTCGTACCTACCTCCGCAAGAACAACAAGAAGATAAGTGTGAACCGCGCTCGCAAGATTTTGCAAGAGGCCGGGCTCGAACCGCTGCCTACAAACGACCCGCGCGTAGCCAAGCCCACCCGCGAACAAGTAAACCGTGGGTTCCTTCAACCTAAGAACTGGACAACACCCGTATAATGGCACTACAAGCAGAAGTTCTCTTCGTCAACCCTGACTACATGAAGCGTATCACCCAGCTCAACGGCGGGGTGGAGGATGCGGTGATGGTTCCGGCCATCATCTTGGCACAAGACAAACACCTCCAGCAATACCTCGGTACCGAGCTGCTGGAGAAGTTGAAGGCCGACGTCTCAGGCGGTACTATCACGGGAAACTACGAAGCCCTTTTGGACGGGTACGTACGGAAGGTCGTGGTGTGGTGGAGTATGGTGGAGCTGCTGCCCAACTTGTACGTGAAGCTCGACAACGGAGGACTCGTTATTAGGACGGCAGAGAACACCGCCGCCATCTCCGAGGCCGACCTACACCGCGAAATTGAGAACGCCCGGCAGAACGCCCAGTTCTACACGACGCGACTTGTAGAATACCTCTGCTACAACCTCTCTTTCTTCCCGGAGTACACGTCCAACACGGGCGCGGATATGTTCCCGCAGAAGACGGCCTACTACCAAAACGGCATGACCATCTCTCGTGGTGATGGGCAGCTCGATCCTGACCTCGCACGAAAGCTTCTCCAATGACCCGCCAAGAAAACATCCAACTTCTCAAACTTTGGCTCGATGCGAATACTCCTTCTTCTCGGCTTTCTGCCGCTCCTCGTTCAAGCTCAAACGTGTCTGGAGTATCCCGTCCACGTCATGGGCAACCCGGCAAGGGCTGACCTTGCCAACGAAGAGCACAAAACTATTCCGCTAGTCTTCCATGTCGTGCACACGGGCGCGGCTATGGATAACAACATCAGCGACGAACAAGTCTTGTCGCAGCTGGACGTACTGAATGAGAGCTTCGCGTCGCCTGTCGATACGAAGCTCGACTTCTGTTTGGCCGCCCGCGACCCAGAAGGCAACCCTACGACCGGCATCACTCGCACTAACGGGGCCGACCTGTGGGAGAACTACGCCACGCAAGGCATAAGCAACGGACAGCTCGGAAGCCAAGGGGTAGAGCAAGAAGAGTTGAAGGCCGCGACGGGTTGTTGGAATCCTTCCGAGTACGTCAACATCTACGTCGTCAACGAGATAAATAACAACGACGGAGGCAACGGGATACAAGGCTTTGCGTACCTCGGGCCGACGGGAGATTGCCGTGACGGAATCGTGGCGTTGTACAACACGGTCGGCACGGTAGGGGTGCAGAAACCCGGAAGGGAGTTGGGATATACGGTTGTTCACGAGATGGGTCATCATCTTTCCCTTTGGCATACGTTCTCTAACTCCACCGGATGCACAGAGAGCAACTGCGAAAATCAAGGCGATGAAGTATGCGACACCCCACCTACGTGGGAAAACAACCAATGTACCGCGCCGAGCTGCCCGGACGCTATGGTAGAAAACTTCATGGACTACACACCTGAGACGTGCAAGGACTCCTTTACCGAGGGACAAGCGGAGAAGATGCACCAACTCTTGAACGGCGCACGGTGGGAGCTGTGGAACTCAAACTCGTGCCTGACTCCCGTAGACTTTGACGCTATGGTACAGGATGCCACCTACCAACAGGAGTGGTGTACCCCGACGCAGGATATTTGGGTGACCGTAAGCAACACGGGAAACGAGCCCTTGGCATTTGTCGACGTGTCTTTGTTTTGCAATGGCAACGAATACACCCAGCAAGTATTTAATCTGGTAGAGTCACAAGACGTACTCTTTGAAGGTGTAGATGTATATGAGGCGCAGATGTTCGAAGTTCAAGTCTTCAACGCCTTGGATGAATACGCCCAAAACAACTACCTCGCTTTTCCTCTTAACTACTCCGAAGGAGGTTTGTTGAGCATCACCGTAAGCACCGATACGTGGGCCAACGAGACAGACTGGGAGATAACACAAGATGGAGAGTTTGTAATTGGTGACGGAAACTACCCTTTAGGTCAAGCGACATACGTGTACGACCTTTGCATCTACGAGGGGTGCTACGAGGTAACAATTACAGATGCCAACGGGGACGGCTTTTGTTCTTTCGATTTTGGAAGCGATGGGGTGTGCGATTTGGGAGGCGAGGGCATGACGGGGACGGTAGGCCCAGACACCCTCTTTGCTACGGGATTCGGCGCGAGTTTTGAAGTATGGCAAGAAACCTTCTGCAACACCCTTCCCCAATGCCCTATGGACTACGATGGCAACGGCACCATAGGAAACGGCGACGTTCTTGTTATGCTTTCCTATTTCGGAGTTGAAGATAGCCCGGTAGATCCTAACGGCGACGGGATAGTCAACGTCCAAGACCTCTTGCATATGCTCTCCAGCGTGGGCGACTGTCCTTTGGAGTTGGACTTCTCGGTGGGCACTTATGTTGACGTCGTTTTAGAAGGCGATTTGAAAACCCGAAAACCGACTATCTACGACCTTATGGGGCGCAGGGTCGATACGCCCTTCGATATGCTACCGACGGGCGTATATATCCTCAAATATCGCAGCGTAACGAAGAAAGTATTTGTCCAATGAAGAGGGTTCTGTGGTTCTTCCTGCCTCTCTTATCCTACGCTCAATGCGACATGGAGATAATTGGGTTCAATCCCATCTCCACGGACATCACCATTGCCGTCAACGGAGCGCAGTGCGGCACCCCATCCGACAGCATCGGTGAATTTTTGCTTGCTCTCACCTTCAATCCGGAGTTGGAAGACAACCCGTTCCCGTGTTTCTACGATCACGGATGGGCGCTGCTCATTTTTCCTCTCAACTTTCCGGGTTTTGACATCGGGCAAGGCGAAGACGACATCTTGCAAACCGGGGACACGCTAACCTTTAACCTGCTCGACACGCCTCTCTTTGGCAGCGGCACGGCTAACTGTTGGGTGGACATCTTCCAGAGCGGGTCTTATTACGAAGAATGCCTCATCATGACGGTGTGGCAAATCAATGACTCCGACGCCATACAAGGAGACGAGGGATTGGGTGGTTTTGCATACCCCGACGAGAATATCTACAACAGCTGGATCCAATACAGCCTCAATGGGGGATGCGACCCCCCACCCCCGCCTATCGTGCTTGGATGTACGGATATGTTCGCATATAACTACAACACCATCGCCACCGAGGACGACGGCTCTTGTATTTATCAAGGCTGCTTAGACCCCGTTGCCATAAACTACTGCGAAGAATGCACCGTTGTAGGCTTATGCGAATACTATCCTGACGAAGGTGAGGACTGCAACGACCCTCTCATCTTCGTACCCAATACTTTCACTCCTAACGCCGACCTCCAAAACGATTACTGGAAACCGATAACAAGGAATCAATGTTGGTGGAAGTGGGAGTGCAGGATATACAACCGGTGGGGTACTCTCGTTTGGATCAGTTTTAATCCTGCGGATAAATGGTTGGGCAACCGCCTTGGAGCTTTTGTACCCGACGGGGTGTACATCTGGACTATTCGTGCAACTACTTACCATTCTACAAAGGCCGTGGAGATAAACGGCACAATCACAGTTTTTAGATGAACTACGACGTGTTAATAAATTTGGTGCCTTCGTTAATGGCCGCTGTTGGCGTTTGGGTATCCTTGAATTCCGAGGTCGCCAAACTCAAGGGGCGGGTGTACCGCCTTGAGAGTGACCAGAGCGAGTTGAAATCCATGCTCAAGGAATGCGTCGAAGGCATCCACGAGCTGAAAATTTTACTCGCCAAAAAAGGGATGTGATGTACAAATGGTTCAAGCTCTCCGAATTCGACTCCCCCGACCGCCCCGGTACGGGTGAGCTCATGGAGCACGAAGTAGTACAAGCCCTCGACATCGCACGCGACATCTACGGGTATCCCATGAGGATAACGTCGGGCTTCCGGACGGTTGAATACAACCGGGAGCTCATGAAGAAGGGATACCCGGCCTCACCCAAATCGTCTCACCTGCTCGGATGGGCTGCGGATATAGCCGTACCCAACAACCGCAGGAGGTTTCTACTCCTCGAAGCTCTCTTGGATGCCGGCTTCCACAGGATAGGTTTGGGCGAGAACCATATCCATGTCGATATGGATCCTAACAAGTCACCAAATACCCTCTGGGTTTATTGAATGCACCTTCAACGAAAAGCGCGCACCGTCCACGCCGTCGACTGCGACCTCATCAAGCGCAAAGGCGAGCAGCATTTTCTCTTTATTTCTGACATCCACTACGACGCCATCAAGTGCGACCGTGACCTCTTGCACCGCCACCTCGAAGAGGCACAGGAGCTGGGAGCCGGTGTCTTCATCTTTGGCGATTTGTTCGACCTCATGCAGGGGCGGTTCGACCCTCGCGGCAACTACTCCGAATTGAGGCCCGAGTACAAGTCGTGTATCTACGTCGACGAGGTTATCCAAGACGTAGGGGAGAAGCTCGCCAAATACGCCGATGTTATTAAGTTCATCTCCAAGGGCAACCACGAAACGAACATCGAGAAGAGGATGATGGTCTCCCCCATCGACAGGGTCGCACAAATCATCAACGCGAACGGAGGCCACGTAGAGGTAGGGGGGTATGCCGGGTGGCTCGTGGTGCAGACGCACCGAGGGGGCAGCGCACGCAAGAGATACAACGTCCACTATCACCACGGGTACGGAGGGGGCGCGAGGCGTTCCAAGGGCATCCTTGGAGCTGACATCGACCAGAAGGACTTCCCCGACGCGGACTTCATCCTGCGGGGCCACGATCACCAAAAGTGGCACCTGCCCGTAAGTATTGACCGCATCACCCAGTCGATGAAGTTGGAGCAAAGAACAGTCCACCACCTACGGATGGGGTCTTATAAGAAGCTCGGAGACAGGTACGCGGGGTGGGCTACCGAAAAGAACTTCGCCACGCCTCGACTGGGGGGATGGTGGGCACGCGTAAGAGAACGCAGAGACGACTACGTATGGGAAGTGCGGGAGGCAACGTAAACCCGTGGCTTGCTCTTATCTCCCGGCTCGACGTGACGGAGATATTCAAGACCAAAGGAGACCTGCGCCGCTGGAGTGCCAAGCGCACAATCGGGGGAGCGATTGTTTTCGAAGCCCTTTGGCAGGTTCATGAATTTGGCCTATCTTGGGAGGGCATAGTGTTATGTGGGGTTGGCATTGCCCCTCTTTGTTTGAGCTTCTTCGAGAAGCAATAAGTTTCATTTTCTACAGGTAGGGAACCCTCCGAAACGTCGGGGGGTTTCTTTTTGCGAAAATTTTTTTTCGGTTTTGCTTGGTGTAATAAAAGTTTCTTTTTAGATTCGCCACATGGAACACAACACAAGCAAAGGGCACGACCTCGCGTGGGACATCTGCACCCGCCTTCGTGCAAACGAATTTAAAGACCTGACCTTGCGGGAGATTGACGACTTCCGCCAAGTCATGGCCGATTTTTTGGACCTCAAAAAAGAATGGTAAAATGAAACCCAACAACCTTTAATACCATGAGAAACAGCGATTGTTGCGACTGGCCCAGCGACGAGGATATGGGCATCTGCTTTCGATGCGGAGAGCACTGTGAATTTTTAGACGACGAAGAAGATGAATGACAAAGAACTCCAAGACAACCTCAAAACTCTTAATACCATGCCTAAACCCAACGGAATCTCTCACACGGTCTACCCAGACCAACCCTGCGCCGACTTCCACGAATGGACGGCGTACATCACAGGCAAAGAAATCGAACGCGAAGCCGACCAGTTCAAGGCTTACTGCGATCAGGTGGTAGCCGACTTCCAACGCGAAATTCAAGAGGAGCTCAAGGACTTCCACACCAAGTTCGACTCCTTGTGGGCTGACTTCAAAGACCAGCTCAAGCGATGAACACCTACGAAGTCCTGTACTTTCGTGGCTACGACCACGACGACTGGGACAAGCTCACTGTCACGGCATACACCGAAGCCGAAGCCAGGAGCAAAGCAGAAGATGCCGTGCCCCCCAGCTGTCGTGTGAAGAAGATTAAACTAATTCAAACCAGCGCGGAGACGCGCACAAACCCTTGTAACATGGCACAAGCCACCATCTCGCGGATTGAACCCGCAAACCCTCCCACGTGGAATGGATCACACGGTACGATGTACGCCTTTGACGTCGACCTCTCCGACGGCACTCAAGGTTCCGTCAACACCAAAAGCCCGGACAAATGGAAGGCCGGGGATGCGGTAGAGTACACCGCCCAACACACCCACCACGGGGTGAAACTCAAGCTCGACAAGCCCGGCTTCTCCGGAGGCTTTACCCCTCGCGCTGGCGGCAACGACGACGCAACGAAAGGCATCATCGCTTCGTGGGCTGTGGGTATTGGTATGCAGGTAGCCGACACCTCCGCACCCAACTACGACCAACAGGTGATGCAGTACGCACGCCTCGCGTTGGAAGCTCGTAAGTCGCTCAAGCACGAAGTTGAGGTATGATGTGGTTTGACAGCACACCCAAGGAGACGGGGTGGTATCTCTGCGCGTGGCCTATGGGCGACGGGTATGTCTACGACGTAGGCAAGTGGGATGGCAAGGAGTGGATTACCTCCATGACAGCCGAGCCGCGCCTGTGGCAGGAGATACAAAGCCCCGACAAGCAGTGGGATTATTTAGACGAACTATATCAAGACGCACAATGAAAAAGAAAATGTGGGATGCCCAAAGCACCAAAGCCCTCGTGACCAATGTGATGAGCGGCACGGTGGACAACGTAGAGCTGGCCAAGATGATGAACGTTTCTACTCATCAGATCTACAACAAAAGGAAGGCGCTCGGACTTACCGAGAACAACAAACCACTCCACGACCCAGTGGATACAACCAGAGCGAGAGCCCCTTGGACTATGGAAGAGGACGAGATTGTCAAGATGATGTGCGACGAAGGCAGGAGAGACAAGGAAATCGCCGAGTACATTGGGCGGAGTGTTGTCGCCATTGAAAACCGCCGCAACAAACTCCACCGGGAAGGTTTGATGAGCAGCCTCACCAACGTCAAAAACGATTCTCGCCTATTCACAAAACAAGACGAGCCCGTTCAAGCGAAGGAGGTTCAAACCAAGACAGAGGTGTCTTTGCTGTGGGGCATGGTCAAATTCACCAAAGCATGAAAGAGTATATCAAGAAGCACTTTGGAAGCCAAGTAAACTGCGCACGTGAGCTGGGGGTAACCCCGGCCACGGTGCAGAACTGGGTGAAGAAGAACCCACGGGGCATCCTCAAGTACGGCCCCGAGATTATCGCCACCAAGGATACGACGTGGCTCCAGCTCGAAGGCGAGGTCATGTACCGAATCCATGAGATAGAAGAGCTCGAACCAATACGGCAAACATGATTTGGCACGACGCAAAGAAGCACAAGCCACCCACATTTGGACAGTATCTTGTCGCAGATGACACGGTAGAAGGAGGTTATATGTGGGTGGCCGAATGGGATTGGGTTATATACCCCGATCCAAAGCACGGGTACTGGGACTGCCCAGCCTACTACGACGAACATTACATTACACACTGGGCTGAAATTGAGCCCCCATTAAAAACCAAAACAGGATGGACAAACATTCAAGACCCTCTGCCAGTTATCAAGGCGACGTCACCGTCGAAGTCACCTTCAGCCAAGAAGAGTTCGAGCACATCGACTCCTTGAGCTTCGAGCCTCAAGACATGGTTCGACGCATCGTTCAAGCTCACATGGCACAAACAACAATTTGAAGAAACGGGGGAGGCAAACCCTCCCCCTTTCTATCTTCCACCACATGGAAAGAGAATTCAAGGGGGTATGGATCCCCGCAGAGATATGGTTGGACAAGCGACTAACGATTTGCGAGAAGGCTTTTCTTGCCGAGGTGGACTCTTTCACGGGCAACGGGAGGACGTTTCACAAGTCGAACGAGACCATCCAAGAAGAGTACGGAATTGCACCTCGTACCGTTCAAAGGATGGTCAAGAAACTCGTCGAGCTGGGTATGCTCAAGAGCAAGTTCAACGGTCGAACGCGACATTTGAGCACAGGCAGCCTCGCCAAAATGACGGGGCAGGGTCGCCAAAATGACGAGTCTGCATCGCCAAAATGGCGACATACTAATACAATAGAAAGAACAACTAAAAACACATCTAAAGAGAGAGGGGCACGCCCGAAGGATTTGGATGAAGTTTTGGAATCTTTCAAAGAGGTTGGAGCGGAGGAGTCGGAGGCGCTGGCCTTTTACGACTACTACGAAGCCAACGGATGGACCCAAGGACGAAACAAACCCATCAAAGATTGGAAGGCCGCCGCCCGCGGCTGGATACGACGATCACACCAATTCAAGAAAAATGAAAGAAAAAATCAACGCTCTGGCCCGGCAGACGGAAGCCTCATTGCAGAACATCTCCGCCGCCTCGCGAATGAGTCCGGCCAAAGCATGGGCTGAAGGTACCAACGTGCTGGCCGCCTTCCGGATGAAC
>Ga0136656_1000594_pt1 | contig 12753 bp, 10 predicted proteins | sample CPBDNA_9_FD_94862 | JGI IMG/M metagenome (GOLD analysis project Ga0136656, IMG submission 94862) | Freshwater to marine salinity gradient microbial communities from Chesapeake Bay, USA - CPBay_Sum_15_0.8_DNA (version 2) | ecosystem: Environmental > Aquatic > Marine > Coastal | place: USA...
CACGTCGAGGCGCTGGCCGCCGATCTTCGGGGAATCGATCTGGGCGCCTTGGCCCCGCACTACGCGCAGTTTCTCGATCTGAACGGACGTTTCAAGCAGTTGTGTGGTGACTGGCAACTACGCGACGGGGAGATGAACGACCACTCCGATCCGAAGTACGACGCGAAAGTGATCGATCGATTGTCCGAACTCGATTCCGAAGCCCGTCCAGTAGTCGGCGCGATGTCGGAAGTTCTCGGTCGTCTGCGCACCTACGGCGGTCGACTCGAGTCGACATGTCGCTCCGTTCGTGAGGGACGCCACGACTTGTTCACCGGAGTGATGTGCGGTTCGTTCCACGACGTGTGGATGGAGCTGCACGAAGATCTGATTCTCAGTCAGGGGATCGACCGTGCGGCAGAAGGGAGTTTCTGATGGCACGTTTCGGACGGGTGCTGACTGCAATGGTCACACCTTTCGGTTCCGACGGAGCGCTCGATCTCGACGCGGCGCGTCGGTTGGCGCGCTGGCTTCAGGATCACGGGAACGACGGCCTCGTGGTGGCCGGCACGACGGGAGAGTCACCAGTGCTCACCGACGACGAGCGCCTGTCGCTCTTCGCCGCTGTGATCGAAGCGGTCACCATTCCAGTGGTGGCGGGAACAGGCACCAACGACACGAGCCACTCGGTCCACATGACCAAAGAAGCGACGCGTCTCGGTGCTGCAGGAATTCTTGCGGTCACGCCCTATTACAACCGCCCGTCTCAGGCAGGCATCGCAGGACACATGGGTGCCATGGCCGACGCAACCGATCTGCCGGTGGTGCTCTACGACATTCCGGTGCGATCGGGGCGCAAGATCAATTCGGCGACGATCCTCGAACTGGCGCGTCGTCACCGCAACGTGCTGGCATTGAAGGACGCGGCCGGCAGCCCAGGTGAGACCGCGTCGGTGATTGCGAACGCGTCCGAGGGTTTCGAGGTGTACAGCGGCGACGACTCGCTCACGCTTCCGCTGCTGTCGGTTGGAGCGGTCGGGGTGATCGGAGTGGCCACGCACTGGACCGGACCTGATCACCAGATCATGTTCGATCGCTGGCAGGCCGGCGACTCGGTGGGTGCGAGGCGGGTCAATCAGGCATTGTTGCCAAGTTTTGCCTACGAGACCGGGGACGACGCACCGAACCCGATTCCGTCGAAGGTGATGATGAACCACCTCGGCGTTCCGGTCGGAGAGTGTCGCCTACCCATGGGTCCAGCTCCCGATTTCGTTCTCGAACGGGCCAAGGGAGTTCTGGCCGGACTCGACGCTCGTCGCGCCGAAGGGTTCTGATGCCAGCTCCGATCAGAGTGGTCTTTCTCGGCGGTCTCGGCGAGATCGGTCGCAACTGCATGGCGATCGAGCAGGACGATCGACTCCTCCTCATCGACTGCGGACTCATGTTCCCCGACGCCGACATGCACGGCATCGATCTGGTGCTACCGGACTTCACGTGGCTGCGGGAGAACGCCGATCGGATCGAGGCCTGCGTTGCAACTCACGGTCACGAAGATCACGTGGGCGGACTCCAGTTCCTGTTACGAGACGCTTCGTTTCCCGTGTACGGCTCGGCGGTGACCCTCGGGCTCGCCGCCGGTCGTATCGAAGAAGCCGGACTTCTCGATCGAACCGAATTGGTGGTGGTCGCCGACAACGAGCGCCGAAAAATCGGACCGTTCGACGTCGAGTTCATCCCGGTGACGCACTCGGTGCCACATGCGTTCGCGATCGCCGTCCACACGCCGCAGGGTGTGATCCTTCATTCGGGCGACTTCAAACTCGATCTCACCCCGGTCGACGGCCGGCGGACCGATCTGGCCCGACTTGGCGCCATCGCGTCCGCCGAGGGGATCCGCCTCCTGCTGTGCGATTCCACCAATGCCGAAGAAAAGGGATATTCGCCGAGCGAGACCTCGATCGGCTCGGTGCTTCGGTCCCTCTTCCACGAGCACAGCGACCGTCGCATCATCACGGCCAGCTTCGCCAGCCACATCCACCGCGTGCAGCAGATCATCGACGCCGCGGTCGCCACAGATCGAAAGGTTGCCACTCTCGGGCGTTCGATGCAGCGAAACGTCCGCCTGGCTCGCGATCTCGGTGTCCTGCGTGTTCCCGAACACACCCTGATCGACATCGAGGAGATCGACGACCATCCGCCCGAACGGGTGTGCATCATCTCGACCGGCAGTCAAGGTGAGCCGATGTCGGCTTTGTCGCTGATGGCTCGTGGTGACAGCAAGTGGTTGAAAGTGGGCGAGCACGACACCGTCATCCTCTCGAGCCATGCGATTCCCGGGAACGAGTTCAACGTGACTCGCGTGATCGACGGACTCTTGCGGGCCGGTGCCGAGGTGGTTCACTCGGGGGTGGCCGATGTTCACGCGACCGGTCATGCCCAAGCCGATGAACTGAAGACGTACTTCTCGATCGTCGAGCCCGAGTGGTTCGTGCCCGTTCACGGCGAATACCGCCACATGGTCGCCAACGCTCGACTCGGCGAAACGATGGGGATCCCTCGAACGAACATTCTCGTGTGCGAGGACGGTGACGTGATCGAGATCGACGACGACGGGGTCTCTCCCGTCGGACGCGTGCCGGCCGGATACCTGTACGTCGACGGCATCGTCGGCGACGTCGGGCAAGGCGTGCTGCGCGATCGACGTGTGCTCGCCGAAGAGGGAGTGGTCGTCGTCGTCGTGACGGTCGACGTGGAGGCGGGCAAGGTGCTGACCGGCCCCGAGATCATCACACGTGGCTGGGTGTACGCCCCCGAGGCCGAGGATCTGCTCGACGAAGCGTGTGAGGTGGTCGCAGCAGCCGTGGAGGCGACACTCTCCAAGGGGATACGAGATCCCGAGGGTCTCGAACGCGACGTGCGTCGAGCCGCCGGACGCTTCGTCAACGAGCGCACGAAGCGCCGTCCGATGATCGTGCCGGTCGTCATGGAGGCCTGACGTCCGGCTGCGTCACAAGGGATTCGCCGAAAGACCGAACGTGTGCGCGCCCCCTTGGTAGCGTTCCTATGTGGCTGCGAAGAAGGGTTCTGGTCGTTCGTCGTCGTCGACGACGCGCAAAAGCCCTGGTCGCAGCGTCGTGGCCGCCACTCCTCCTCAGGGCTCGCGGCGATCGACGTCGTCGTCTCGTGGTGGATCAGGCGAAGTTCGCCGGGCGATCTCTGGACGTGAGACCGAGCTCGCCGCCATTGCCTCCTTCGTCGTCGGCGTCCTGATCGCCCTGGCGGTGTACGTCGAGCTCGCCGGACCGGTTGGTCGTGGGGCCGACGCCGCCCTCGGGGCCGTGATTGGCCTGGGTCGATATCTGTTGCCCGTCGTGGCGGTCACCATCGGCGTGATTCTGATCCGTGAGGACGACGCGCCTGGACGCACCAAGATGACTCTCGGATGGGGCGGACTCGTGGTGGCTGTGCTCGGCATCGTGCACATCGGGCGAGGGCCTGATGGTTATCGCGGAGTCGACGACCTCGGTGGAGCCGGCGGCTGGATCGGCGCTGTCGTCGGACAGACCCTTCGCGCTCTCATCGGTCCCATCGGCGCTGTGCTCGTGTTGGTCGCCATCGGTCTCGCGGCCACTCTTCTCATCACTCGTTGGTCGTTGCGCGATCTCTTCGAAAGACTGCGACATCTCGGATCGGCTCTTTCGGAGCGCCTCGGATCGGGTCTACGTGAGGCGGCTGACGATTTGAGCACGTTGAAATCCGATCGGGACGACACCACCGCCACCACCACTCCTGCGTCGGCGGTGCACGAACCTGGCTTCGCTCCTCTCGTTCCGGCTGAACCCGAAGATTCTTCGGATGAGTCGGCCGACGACGCGAACGATGCCGAACCGGCTCCGGTGCTGCGGCGGCGGTCGCGTCGTGAGTCGTCACCTGAGCCAAGTTCGACGTCACCTGATCCCACTCAGGTCCCGGTTCAGGAATCGCTCGACGTCAAGGTCACCGTTCCGCGTGGCGACTGGAAGCTTCCGCCGGCCTCCTCGCTCGTGCGTACCGGCGCTCAGTCGATCGACGAATTGGAAATCGACCGTCGCGGTCGCATTCTGGAGGAATCGCTGTCGTCGCACGGCGTCGACGTTCGTCTGGTGGGGCGCACCGTCGGCCCCACCGTCACGCGTTACGAACTCGAACTCGGGCCCGGTGTGAAGGTGGCCCGAGTCACGAGTCTCCAAAAGGACATCGCCTACTCGCTGGCCGCGACCGACGTGCGCATCCTGGCCCCGATCCCCGGCCGGTCGGCTATCGGTATCGAAGTTCCCAACTCGTCTCGTCAATTGGTGGCTCTTGGCGACCTCATGGCGTCGGCCGAGGCCAAGAATGCGACTCACCCACTCGACGTCGCAATCGGCAAGGACATTTCGGGGCGATCGGTGTTCCTGAATCTGTCGACTACACCCCACTTGCTCATCGCCGGTGCCACCGGAGCGGGTAAGTCGAGCGGAATCAACTGCATCATCACGTCGTTGCTCATGCGTACGACTCCCGATCAGGTGAAGCTCATCCTGGTCGACCCGAAGCAAGTCGAGATGGGGCAGTACGCGCGACTTCCGCATCTCCTCACCCAGCCGGTCAACAATCCGAAGAAGGCCGCCAACGCTCTCGCCTGGGCGGTCCGCGAGATGGAGAAGCGCTACGACCTCCTCTACGAGATGGGGTACCGCGACATCACGGGCTACAACGCGGCCTTCGACCGCGGTGAGTTGGTTGCCGAAGCAGGAACCGATCGCACTTTCGAGCGCATGAAGTACATCGTCGTGGTGGTCGACGAGTTGAATGACCTGATGATGGTCGCCGCGCGCGACGTCGAAGAGAGCATCACGCGCATCGCTCAAAAAGCGCGCGCTGTCGGCATCCATCTGATCATTGCCACGCAGCGACCGTCGGTCAACGTGATCACCGGTGTGATCAAGGCCAACATTCCGGCGCGTATGGCCTTCGCCGTCTCGAGTCAGATGGACAGCCGCGTCATCCTCGATCAAGTCGGCGCCGAAAAATTGGTTGGTCGCGGAGACATGCTCCTCTTACCCGGCAACTCGTCGGTCGCACAGCGCATCCAGGGTTGCTGGGTGACCGAGGACGAGGTGCGCAAAGTCGTCGCTCATTGGCGCCAGCAGGCGCCGGAGGTCGAATACGTGAAAGGCGTCGAGGGTGACGAGCCGTCGGCTGGAGGGTCGGCTGGTTCGGCGATCACCGACAGCTACGGCAACGACGACGATGACGAATCGCTGCTGCGGCAGGCGATGGAACTCGTGGTGCGCTCGCAGCTCGGCTCCACATCGATGCTCCAGCGCAAGCTCAAGGTCGGATTCGCTCGAGCCGGACGGATCATGGATCTCCTCGAAGAGCGGGGAGTGGTGGGGCCGAGCACTGGTAGCAAGGCTCGTGAAGTGCTCATGACCGTGGAAGAGCTCGAAGCTCAGGCCTGATCGAACGGCACATCCGTGTCGACGTGGCATGATGCGTGCATGTCGTCTTCATCACTCGAATTGACCGAAGTCGCGTCGGGCCTCAAGTTCCCCGAAGGACCGATCGCCATGAACGACGGCAGCGTCGTGCTCGTCGAGATGTTCGGGCCGCGAATCACACGTGTCCACCCCGACGGTGCGACAGAGGTCGTTGCCGAGATCGACGGTGGTCCGAACGGAGCCGCCATCGGACCGGATGGCGCGCTGTATCTCTGCAACAACGGCGGCTGTTTCACCGAGATCGATTTCGGGGGGCTCTGCTTGCCAGGTCCCTTCGATCGCTCGGCCTACGTGGGTGGTCGAATTCAGCGAGTCGACCTGACCTCGGGTGAAGTGACCGACCTCTACACCGAATGCGACGGTCGCGCCCTTCGTGCGCCGAACGACCTCGTGTTCGACTCGCATGGCGGGTTCTATTTCACCGACCACGGAATTCGCGACAACGAGGCGCGGACGAGTGACCTCACTGGTCTCTACTACGCGACAGCCGACGGTTCGTCGATCCGCGAGATCGCGTTTCCGGTCGAGAGTCCGAACGGAATCGGACTTTCACCCGATGGTTCGATGCTGTACTACGCCGAGACGCACAACGGACGGGTCTTCCAGAGGCGGATCGTCGCCCCGGGCGAACTCGAGCCGACGGCGCCGGGAGACACGAGTTCGCTGTTGTGCGGATTGCCCGGTCTACAACTTCTCGACTCCTTGGCAGTCGACGGGGCTGGCAACGTGTGTGTAGCCACGCTCGTGAACGGGGGCGTCACGGTGATCGCACCCTCGGGTGAAATTCTCCGCCATGTCGACACTGGCGATCTCCTCACGACCAACATTTGCTTCGCAGCCGACGGTTCATCAACCGCGTGGATCACGTTGTCGGGGACCGGTCGATTGGTTCGGACCACGTGGCCGTACCCGGGCCTCCGGCTCGCACACACCGCCTGACTTGTAGGCTCGGGGTGTGACCGGCCAGCCGAAGCGCTTCTACGTCGAGACGCTCGGTTGCCCGAAGAACCAGGTCGACTCCGAGAAGTTGATCGGCACGATGCTCGCCGACGGGCTGACGGCGACCGACGACGCCTCCGAAGCCGACGTCGTGGTCGTGAACACATGCGCGTTCATCGAAGATGCGCGTCGCGAATCGATCGACACGATCTTGGCCCTCGACGAAAAGCGTGCCGAGTCGTCGCGCCTCGTCGTGACCGGCTGCATGGCCGAGCGTTACGGCGATGAACTGGCGTCGGCACTCCCGGAGGTCGATCTGGTGGCCGGCTTCGGTGTTCCGGTCGTGCCTGTTGGACGAACCACCATTCCGGTCTCGTCCACTCCGATTCCTACGTTCGACCTCCTGAATCTGCCCCGCCCGAAGTCCTCGGTTCCCTGGGCCTACGTCAAGATCGCCGAGGGATGCGATCGGTCCTGCGGATTCTGTGCGATCCCGTCGTTCCGTGGCCCCCAGCGAAGTCGGGACGTCGACGCGATCTTGGCCGAGGTCGACCAACTTCAGGTGACAGAAATCGTCCTGGTGGCCCAAGATCTGGCGAGCTACGGCAAGGATCGTCCAGACGAGCTCGGCGCCGGCTCGATCGTCGACCTGGTGTCGAAGGTGTCGGCGCGGGTTCCGTGGACCCGACTCTTGTATCTCTATCCGAGTGACTTGAGCGACGAGTTGATCGACGCCATCCTCGCAACCGGAGTGCCGTATTTCGATCTGTCACTCCAACACGTGAGCAAACCCCTTTTGCGGCGGATGAGGCGGTGGGGAGACGGCGAGCGTTTCTTGCAGCGGATCGCTGACATCCGCCGTCGTGAGCCCGGCGCGACGTTCCGGAGCAACTTCATCGTCGGATACCCGGGGGAGACCGAGGCCGACCACGATCAGTTGCTCGATTTCGTCTCCGAAGCCGATCTTGATTGGTGCGGATTCTTCGCCTACTCGCCAGAGGAGGGTACGTACGCCTACGACCTCGACGGAGCCGTCGCCCCCGAACTCGTACGCCAGCGACTTGCCGAACTCACCGAAATGCAGGACTCGATCACGGCTCGTCGTCGCGACCTGCTCATCGGTTCCACTATCGAGGTGTTGGTCGACCAACCGGGAGTGGCGCGAAGTCGGCGTGAAGCACCTGAAATCGACGGAATCGTCGAGGTGCCGAGCGATCTTGCCGTGGGAGAATTTCATGAGGTCCTGGTGACCTCGGCTCTCGGTCCTGATCTCATGGCCGATCACGTCGGCGCGGGAGTCGACTGATGCCGGTCGATCCGAATGCCATCGCCACGTGGGCCAATGCCGTCACCGTCGGACGAATTCTGTGCTCGCCTCTCGTGTTCGTGGTGTTTCCCGACGGTGGAAAGGGCTCGTGGATCGCCCTCATCACCTGGTTCCTCCTCTGCGTGAGCGACGGGTTCGACGGCTACCTCGCTCGTCGCCACGGCACCACGCGCGCCGGAGCCTTTCTCGATCCTCTTGCCGACAAGATCCTCGTTCTCTCGGCCATGTTCACACTCGTGAGTCGGGACATCTTCTGGGTTCTTCCCGTGCTGATCATCGCGGCCCGTGAAGTGGCGATCAGTATGTATCGAGTCGTCGTCGGAGCCAAGGGAGTCAGCATGCCGGCCAGTCGCCTCGCCAAGTTCAAGACCCTGTTCCAGCAATTGAGCATCGGATTCGCGGTGTTCCCCTTCGTCGCTGACGAGATGCGGTGGTTCTGGCTGAGCCTGCTCTGGATCGCCGTTGCGCTCACAGCCGTCAGTGGTGCGCAGTACCTCTGGCGCGCTCAACGAGCAGTCGAGGCCTGACATGCGTTGCGCCGTCGTCGCCGTCGGAACCGAACTGCTGCTCGGTCAGATCGTCGACACGAATTCGTCCTGGATCGGCGAGCGACTTGCGGCCAGCGGTATCGATTCGTTGGTTCAGTACAAGGTTGGCGACAACCATGCCCGGATCGTGTCGATCGTCGAACGAGCTCTTCAGGAAGCCGATGCGGTGATCATGTGCGGTGGGCTCGGTCCGACACATGACGACCTCACTCGTGACGCCATCGCCGAGGTCATGGGGGTTGTGCTTCGACATGACGAAGGGGTCGCCGAGACCATTCGATCGATGTTCTCGTCGCGCGGTCGTCGAATGCCCGACAACAATCTTCGACAAGCGTTGGTGCCAGACGGTGCGACGATCATTCCTCAGACGAGAGGAACGGCACCGGGATTGGTGTGTCCGGTAGGGGACAAGGTCATCTATGCCGTACCTGGAGTTCCGCATGAGATGTACGACATGATGGAGCGGGTGATTCTTCCGGATCTCCGCCGGCGAAACGGCGACTCCGGTGTGATCGTCAGCCGAGTGATCCGCACGTGGGGCGAGAGCGAGAGCGGGCTGAACGAGCGACTCGATCGAGTGATCGCCGAACTCGAAGAACGTGGTAATCCGACTTTGGCGTTCTTGGCCAGTGGCTGGGAAGGTCTGAAGGTGCGTCTCACCGCCAAAGGAGCCACGGACGGCGAAGCGCGCGAGCTGCTCGAGGAGTGGGAAGAGCGGGTCCTCGACGAGGTCGGAGATTTCGTCTTCGGCTACGACGACGACAACATGGAAGCGGTCGTGATCAAGCGGATGAGTGAGCTCGGGCTCTCGCTGGCGATCGCCGAATCGGTGACTGGTGGTCTGGTGTCGGGTCGATTGACGACGATTCCCGGCGCCAGTCAGGTGCTACGTGGGTCTGTCGTGAGTTACGCCAGTGCTGTGAAGCACGATCTACTCGGGGTTCCTGAAGGTCCGGTGGTGTCGGAGTCGGCAGCGATCGCCATGGCTGACGGCGTGCGTCGGTTGCTCGGGACCGACATCGGATTGTCTCTGACCGGTGTGGCCGGTCCGAGTGAACAAGACGGCCAGCCGGTCGGAACTCTGTGGGTGGGTTTGTCACGTGAGGGTGTCACGACGATGGCCGCTCATCTCCGTCTTCCTGGGCAACGTGATCCGATGCGTCAGATGGCCGTGATCTCGGCACTCGATCTGCTGCGCCGATCTCTCGATTGACCAGCACGCCGGTCGCTAGTGCCGACCGCCACTGCATTCTCCGTAGGCTTTCCGGAAAGCCCTCGTAGCTCAGTTGGATAGAGCAACGGCCTTCTAATCCGTAGCGCGCACGTTCGAATCGTGCCGAGGGCGCCAGATTCAGCATCGTTCGCCCTAGACTTGCGGAACTGCCAAAGTGCATCCCCCGAGCGAGGTCCGAGTGAAGTTCAAGAAAGGTGACACCGTCATCTATCCCCAGCACGGAGCGTGCAAGGTGGTGGCGACTCGCAAGGAAGATCCTTTCGAGAGCGGTAAGCCGATCGAGTACCTGATCCTCTCGACCGTGATCGGTGAGATGATGCTCAAGGTTCCGTTGTCGAAGGTCGATGACGTTGGAGTTCGTCCGCCGGTGTCCCCCGACGAACTGGCCGACTTGGTCGCCGTTCTGTCGAAGGCTGACCCCCGAGTTCCGAGCAACTGGAGTCGTCGCTTCAAGAACCATCAGGAGAAGTTGAAGAGCGGAGACGTCTACCAGGTGGCTGAAGTCGTACGAAACCTGGCCGCTCGTAACCGAGATGCGTCGTTGTCGGCGGCAGAGCGCACCATGTACGAACGGGCGCGAGTCAACCTCATCTCCGAGATCGCTCCCGCTCTCAAAGTGTCCACCGAGGACGCCGAGCAGTACTTGGACGATGCGCTCGCCAAAGGTGTGTTGAAGCCGGCCAAGGCGACCAAGGTGGCCAAGTCCGACGTAGCTGACGAGGCGCCGAAGAAGGCTGCTCCAGCCGCGGCCGCGGACGACGACGAGGGGCCGAAGAAGGTTGCTCCCGCGAAGGCTGCAGCCAAGAAGGCGCCTGCCAAAAAGGAGGCGGCGCCGAAGAAAGCTGCTCCGGCGAAGTCCGCTCCTACGAAAGCTGCAGCCAAGAAGGCGCCGGCAGCGAAGAAGGCCGCTCCCGCGAAAGCTGCAGCCAAAAAGGCGCCGGCCAAGAAGGCGCCGGCCAAGAAGTAAGTGGTCGTCGCCGACGTCGGACCGTGCCCGGCCGAGGTTGGGTAGCGTGCTCGCATGAACGGTAGGGGGGTCATCTCGCGCGACGAGCTGACTGAGCTCATCGAGTCCGAGCTCGTCGACACCGTGATCATGGCATTCCCTGATCGCTACGGACGCCTGGTGGGTAAACGCAGTTCGGGCCACTTCTTCCTCGAGCACGTTGCCGAGCACGGGACCGAAAACTGCGACTACTTGCTCACGTGCGACCTCGACGATCAGCCGGAAACCGGTTTTCGTTTCTCGAGCTTCGACACGGGCTACGGAGACATGGTGGCTGGCGCCGACTGGTCGACAATTCGAGTGCTGTCATGGCTCGATCGAACCGCTCTCGTGATGTGCGATCTCACGACGCCGTCTGGAGAGGCCGTCGAAGTGGCCCCTCGCACGATTCTGCGCCGTCAGATGGAGGCGTCGCGCGACCTGGGTGCCGTCCCGATGCTCGGCAGTGAAATCGAGTTCTTCATGTACCGCGAGACGTATCGCGAGGCCTACGAGGCGGATTATCGAGATTTGCACACCCATTCACCGTTCGCCGAGGACTACAGCATCCAGATCACGACTCAGGACGAGGTCGTCGTGGGTGACATCAGACGGGCCCTCGACGCGTCGGGTGTTCCGGTCGAATTCTCGAAGGGTGAGGCGGGGGCCGGTCAACACGAGATCAATCTGTCGTACACCGATGCGATCGAGATGGCCGACCGCAATTTGATCTACAAGTTCGCCGCCAAAGAGATCGCTTCACGGCACGGACGATCCCTCACGTTCATGGCCAAGCCTTCTTTCGCCGACGTGGGTTCGTCATGTCATGTCCACGTGAGTCTCTGGGACGAATCCCGCACGTCGAATCTCTTCGCCGACGAGTCGGATTCCCTCGGCATGAGTGCGATGTTCCGACACTTCCTCGCCGGTCAAATCGCCACCGCCCGAGAGTTCTCGTTGTTGTGGGCTCCGACCGTGAACAGTTACAAACGATTCCAACCCGAATCGTGGGCACCTACTGGGGTCGGGTGGGGAATCGACAATCGCACCCTTGGATTTCGCAAAGTCGGTCACGGCGCATCGACACGCGTCGAAAATCGCATTCCGGGTGCTGACGCAGTCAGCTATCTCGCCTTCGCCGGCAACGTGGCCGGAGGACTGTACGGAATTCGTCATGGTCTCGAACTCGCACCGCCCTACGCAGGAAACGGCTACACCGCGACCGACGTCGATCGCATTCCGTGGAATTTGCCCGATGCGATCGAGGCGTGGCGCGCGAGCGACAAAGCCCGTGAATGTTTCGGCGACGATGTTCATCACTGGATCTTGCGCTCGGCCGAGACCGAGTGGGCCTCGTTCAACCGCTCGGTGACCGACTGGGAACTCCGCCGCTACTTCGAACGCATCTGAAATTCTCGAACAGGAGCCTCCATGAATCGTCTGTCGGGCAAAGTCGCCCTCATCACTGGTGCAGCATCCGGTCTCGGTCGTACCGCCGCTGAACTCTTCGCCTCCGAGGGAGCCAAGGTGGTCGTGGCCGATCTCGCCGATGGCGACGAGGTCATTTCGGCCATCGACGCAACTGGTGGAGAAGCGACCTATGTACGTTGCGACGTGACCGACGCCGACTCGGTGGCCGCCGCCGTCGAGCACGCACGCGAGGAGTACGGAGCTCTCCACGTTCTCTACAACAACGCCGGTGTGATGTTGGCCGACGACGACGGACCGGAGAACACTCCTCTGTCCACCTACGAACGCACCATGGACATCAATGTGAAAGGCGTTCTGCTCGGCTGTCGGTATGCGCTTCCGCTGATACTCGCTTCGGGTGGCGGCTCGATCGTGAACGTCGCCAGCTTCGTGGCACACATGGGGGCGGCTACACCGCAGGTCGCCTACACCGCCTCGAAGGGCGCGGTCCTCGCCATGACCCGGGAAATAGCGGTGATCTATGCGCGTCGCGGAGTACGCGCCAATGCTCTGTGTCCCGGGCCGATCATGACACCGCTACTGGCCAAGTTCCTGAGCGACGATGCGAAGAGAGAGCGCCGTCTCGTCCACATACCCATGGGACGATTCGGTGAGCCGCACGAGATCGCACACGGGGCGCTCTTTCTCGCCTCTGACGAGAGCAGCTGGATGACCGGACAGTCCCTGGTGATCGATGGTGGTATCACTGCCGCCTACGTGACTCCCGAGTGACAGACTCCAGAGCATGA
>Ga0136656_1000595_pt1 | contig 12753 bp, 22 predicted proteins | sample CPBDNA_9_FD_94862 | JGI IMG/M metagenome (GOLD analysis project Ga0136656, IMG submission 94862) | Freshwater to marine salinity gradient microbial communities from Chesapeake Bay, USA - CPBay_Sum_15_0.8_DNA (version 2) | ecosystem: Environmental > Aquatic > Marine > Coastal | place: USA...
AGTCGTTTAAATTAATCCACTCTTTATAGGTATCAACTAAACATTCATATTCTGTATAGGGAAGAAGCATAACTGCTTTGCCGTTTTCCAGATGAATGCAATAGTGCCTTCCGTTTTCAACTACATCGTCAATAAAGTCATCAAAGTGGGTCTCAAAATCCTTAAATAAAATAGTTTTCACTAGAAGACCTGCTAACTGTCACTAAGGTTAGCAGGTTTTTTATTGAAATCAATCAACGATTGAACCAAAGTCAATGCTGGTGTTAAACGTTTCCGTAATTAAACCAAAATCTAAGCTTTCGTCTATGCTCTCATAGACATAGCGCCAGTCGTTAAGAAAACTTTCTAGTGTAATAGAGTAAGTAGTTTCTAAATAACGGATGTCATTTGTGATTAGGAAAACATAATCTCCTGGAGTAAGGAGACCAGAGGGAAAATCAGAACTTTTTATAGGATTGTCTTGATCTCCATCTTCAATAGACGCTTCATCAACAACATAACCTAAGTTATTAACTGGTAACTCACGTCTGTGTGTACCGTCTTCAATCTTATAGAAGGCGATTAATGTGTTCTTATTAGTCTGCTGAGTAGTAGCAGACTGACTATAGTTTTGCGTAACTTTAATAGAACGAGGACGCAATAACTTAAAAGAATAGAATGTTGTTTGCTGTCTACTCAACCCTCCGTGAGTATTGCTAATTGTTAGTGTTTTATAAATAGCGTTTAAAGTTCCGAGATTAATGGGATTATTTACCGAATCTCCTAACTTAGGAGGTAAAGGATCACTGCCATAGTATGACGTGGGGCCATAAGCAGTAGGGCCAGTACCCCCTGTTGGGTAAGCTTCTACACTACCTAAGTTATAAAGACCTGTGTTAACTGGAAGAGTTGCTAGAAACCTGGACATCTTTCATATTTAAACCAGTGTACAAACCATTTGTACGTCCACTGGCTTGATACTTTTCTTCCATGATTCTAGCGCGTTCTGGATAGAAACCTTCTTCTTCAATAGTTTCAATTACTTCGTAGCTAATACGCTTTTCCATGCAACGTAACTCTAATTGAGCTTCGTCTTCAGTATCAAACCACTCACTTACTTGGTAGGCTCCTTCTAAATAAATGAAGGCTGCATACTGCTTTTCCTTTAAATGGTAGTTACTAGGAAAAACTTCACTCCTCTTGTACAGAGGTTTTTGCACGTTCGAAGATGTTGCCATAATTCAAATTGATTGTTTCAATCTTGGTGGGCTGAGCTTTTGATCCTAACTCCTTTATTGTTAAATGGAGAGGATTACAGCAAAGAACACTGCACCCTTCTTTGTGGCTGATCTTATGTTTACCGGTATAACCACGGCTTAACCAAAAAGCTACACGATGTGCAGATTGCGTTTTAGCTGAATGAAAGGGGCTTGGCATATAAGCTACTGTTTCTGTGTTATTGCGACGGGTTGCTCCCATCCAATTCCAGCATTCGTTTGGATCTTTAATGTCAACTTTTAACCAGAAATTTCGGACGGTCCAATAAACATCCAGATCAAAGTTAGTCACATCAATTGTGCATCTGCCTTTTTCAATGGCATCCATGCAGTCACGGCATTCTTGCTGGAGTCCAAAGTTATCTGCATGTCCCTTGAAACCACGACGATGCCACAGGCAGTGCTTACCTTTGTTTTGAGCGTGCGCTTTAAGAAGCTGTTCTCGATAGTTCCCTGTAGGAGACAGGATTGACTCCAGGTTATCTGAGAGGTTTGAACTGGAGTCAGAAGTCATTGGTGTAAGCGCCTTCTAAGCAGATTCTTCTTACAACATGGTAGGGGAGTTTAAAAAATTTGCCCAATTTTTCATAGGTCCATTTGGTCTTATTGGACTTACGACGACTCCGTATTTCTGCTAAGACATCTGGACTAATGTTCCGTCCTTTGCGCTTGGCTTGCTCGAGCTTTACGTCCTTGGCGGTTCCAAAGTAGTAGTGATCGGGATTGATGCAGTACTTGGAACTGCAAACATGCCTACGCACCAGCAATGCGGATCGTCCTTCCTCCTCTACTGGCGCGAATCTGTTTGCTAAAGCAAGGGTCATTAGACGGGGATCTCTATTTTTGTATAGGGGACGGTACTTGTTCGTAACCCGGAACTGGTTGAGCAAGGAAGCGTTGTAACGCTGTACGCACCAACACTGTCCCATACCAAGTTCATCATGTAATTGCTTGACTAATGCAGCAAAAGTAACAATATCTTCTTCGGTGAAGTATAAATCAGCAAAAAACTCCTTGTAATTCATTTAGGGGTCGTGCGTCATCCCTAAAGTGTAGGCACACATCCCAGTAGTGTCAACGGTTTTCGGCACTCTCAAAAGAACGGACAAACACCTCCGTTTTTACCCTGTATTTCTCTTTAGGAAAGGGAATTAGGGGTAGCAACAATTGCGTTCATGGCCTTCACCGTTAACAAAAGTGTTCAGTCAGATACACCGAACGGACGCACTGCTACCCCTACTTCTTACGTCCTAAGTGAAATACCACCTCTAAATGGAGGGTTTTGTCTGTTCTTTTTGATTCCTTGAAAACCCTTGTGCTGCAAGGAGTTTCAGCTGCTGCTCAGCAGTACATATGTATACCCCAACAAAAGTATCATAAACCTTCAGGCTTAATGCAATACATCTCCTCGTACTGTTCTGCATAAGTAAGAGCGCAGTGGTAAGGTTCAACGTATCGACACATTGATCCCCCTGGTGTACAAACTCTGTGCACTTGATTGTTATGGTGATCTTCCCCAAACTCAATGGTGGTACCGCAAGGAAAGGTTTGAATAACCTTCATGGCTCTATTTAGTTCTATTATTATTGTAGATAGGAATTACTGTATTTTAGTGGCTGAATACACATCACCAATATCTGGTAAGAAGCGCCAAATTCCTTCGCCAATCGAATTTTTAGGCGCTATTAGTGATTATTATCAGACGCTTCCGTCGTGGACTGGCCCTCGACGTACTGGACTAGCAAATCTTCCTACCGATTACCGGCGGGAAGAGCTTTTGGCGGCTGGACAGGTTCCTGGAGGGTTGCCTTCGGACTATAAGGAAACAGAATTAGAAGCTGGGCTTGCTGCACAAAAGTTTCGTTATGGTGCAGGGCTCCCTGGTCAACAAAACTTAGTGTTTGGTACTGACGCTTCAGGCAATGTAGACCGTTCTCAAAGTGATGAGTACAAGTCCCAGATGGCGCAATATCGCAACTTGATTGCTAAAGAAAAGCAGCAAGAAGCAAAAGATCTCGGTATGGAAATCTGGAAACAAAAATATGCTGACACAGCAATGGCTCAACCTGGCGGGGCCGTTGGTTCTTATAACCCTTTGCTAGCCAAAATGTTCCCTGAAACCAGAGGTTACGCTGGCACTTTTGCTCCTATTGAAGAGATTCAAAAGGGTGATCTTGGAACTCGTGCACAAGGTGAAGGCGGTTGGACATTAGAAAGTTTGAATCCTGAAGCCCAGCAAGAAGCTACTGCAGCACAAGCACAAATGGCAACAACTGCAGGTATGCCTGTCTTATCTCCACGTGAACGTGCTCAGCTTTTGATCAGATCAATTTAATTATGATGATGGATAACGACTTTCCTACGGTGATGGCCAATGGCGATGACGGTGTTGGCTTCCTGCGTGAATACCTGCGTGGTTTTCAGAGTTATCAACAGGCAGGATCGGATATTCCTTCTCGGAAAGTCCGCACCGACTACGGCCAAGAACAAGCCGGACCTTTAGTTTCCCGCACTCGCGTTTTCTGATTATGTCTTCCCAACCTATTAACCAGAAGTATTTAAGGACACCTGGCATTGTTCCTGAACGCGATGACAGTTACGATCGTTTCATTATTATGGATGAAAAGCCTCGGGACATGCGTGACATGTTCCCCATCCGTGATCGTGTTGACGCCTTTCTCGGTGGTTTAGCAGGTGGTCCCAGCTTTGACATTACGCCTGGTGGTGACCTTGCTCGTGTGCCGCTTGTTGGCGATCCACGTAGTATCCGCTATTCTCCACCCAACGCCATATTAAAAACTCCGCATCTTGATTCTCCTTACATGGATCAATTAATTGAGCGGAGATTTCAACCACTAACACCACCAGGCCCTGGTCAAGAGGTTGCAATGACTGAGAAGGAAGAAGACAAAATGCTGTTACGGTCGCTGCAACGCGGTGAGATGGGCAGTGGTAAAAACATTGATAAGGCCATCCAGGACCTGATCAACAAGATCAATGGTGTTGGAGTAAGAGGAGTCTGATTATGCCAACGCAACTCATCAAGAAATACATTGAAGAGTTTGCACGATTTTTACGTAATCAAAAAGATTACGATGACTTTGAGTATGGCACTGAAGTCATCCCTGGAGATAAAACGTGGTGCAAGAAATGTAAATCTGGTTCTTGCACCAAAAAGAACTAATTATTCTTCAATAAGAATTGTTGGCATATCCTTATATTTCTGATCTGAATTGCGAATAGCAAGTCCTTTGATAAAAGGTTTACCAGCTTTGCTGAAGGTACGTACATCTGTTAAGCCCAACTGGTTTTTGCAACAGTCAAGCAGAAGATTAATGAATCGTTTTTGACCAACTGCTTTAGAACCGGTAGCTTCACAATACTCACAATAGCTGGGATACAGGTGATAGTTGCTATTGAAGTAACGCTCGTTGCGCTCTTTATCACCGTTAGGAACCTTCTTACCTACAGCAGTAACAGCATCAGTGGCAACAATTTCAGATTGCAACCATTCGATAAGGTTATTGCTATTGAGAAGGATGTTATTGCGAACGCGGCGTAAAGCAGGAACCATTTCATTAGTATCCAGAAGATACTGACGCATAGTTTGCTCATCCATTTCCAATACCCAGTTCACTAATCCGGATAAATAATCCTTCCATAAGCCGCTGATATAACCATTTTCAATCTTAATCATGTCTTTAGCCTCACTATTTTTTTCATAGAGAGGGCGGTTGAACTCAATTGTCAGGCGACGGCGGCTCAAACCACTGGTGTTATCCGTTGTTTGGATTGGTTCATTGGCTACCACCATAACCATGCCGGTGTACACAAAAGGTTCACCAATAGGCTTAAGTTTTTCTTCATAACGAACAGAGTCACCACCTGTTAATGCTTTGAAGTTTTGAGCGGAACCGCCATACCGTTCTGAATCATTAATTAAGGTAAGGCGTTTTCCTTTAATAGAAGCCAGTTCAAAACGACTTTGCTCCAGCTGGTTAAGATTTGTGCTGGCAAAGTTGCCGTAACCAACTAAAGCGCAACAGAGGTTAGCAAAAGTTGATTTACCACGACCACCAGGACCAATAACTTCCAAGAAACGCTGAATTTCATTACCCCGTCCAACCAAACACGCACGCAACCATGCACGCAAAACATTGACTCTGGCATCATCACCGTACTGGGTGCGATACAGCCACTCAGTAATAGGACCTGGATTTACGTGAGGGTCGTAGTCAATATCTAAACCCCAGGTGACGTAGTTTTCTGGTGAGTGTTCTTCAAATTCTCCCGTAAAGAGATCGTAGATACCGTTGCGGAATGCAAGTTTTTCGGTGTTCTGGTCCCAACGAGTTTCGGTAAGGTGATACTGCAGAAGGGTAACGACATCAGAAACAAGATGAGCACTATGCCCACCAGGCAAATTGGCGCTTTCAAGAAGGGATTGAACAGTGTGCCAAAATTCTCTTGGATAATCTTCTTTATTCCAGACACCAGTTGTTCTGTTATATCTTAAAAAGGTATCAGAAGTAGGGTTGTAACGCCAGTGGTTTAAACACTCATCTGGATGGTTACTGAGATCAGAAGCAAGGATAGATGCAGGAGGATTTCGACTGCTTTGTTTTTCTTTACCCTTCTTTACAGATTTTTGTTTTCTGGAACCACCTTGAATGTCATCCAGAATTGCTTGTAATTCTTCAGGAAGTTCAGATTCATTTTCTTCATCGAGATCTTGCATTTCACTGAAGAGGTTGCTAAAAGCAAAAGCAGGGAAATCACTAGCTTCTGCATCACTCAATCTCTTATTGATTGTCTCAATATTTGGGACGGTAAAGCCGCCCATATCAATGAAGCCATCTTCTTTTGCTTTAGCACGTAAGGTCTTTAAACCCCTGGCACCATCAGGATTAGGACCTCCTGGAAGACGTTCAAAGGTGCTCCATTTCTGTTCACAAGCACCATCTTCAAAGTGTTCTGATTGTGCCGACCATTCAATCCAGGACTCAAGAAGATTGTCATCAATTTGATGAAGGGCCATGCCAACGGCAAGCCACTCTTCATAATCGTCAGCACGTTCTACAGTTAAATACTGCAGGTAATCAAGTGCTTCTTCAATTGCACTTTCAAGATAAAACTTGCTGTCGTTGTCGTAATTAATTGTGATGTTTTGAGTAATAACAGCGCCAACCGGTGAGACAGGTTTTTTATAACGGCTACTAGGGTATGCACGTTCAATGGCTTTGTAGAGCCATTCAGGCATTTCCGGAAGACGTTTTGCGTACTCGAATCCACCATGTGCTGTAGTACGATACCCATCGGTATTAGGGTGGGAACCCATCAGTGCGCCTTGTCTGGAGCGCCAAAGAATTTCCCACGGAGCTTTATCAACCTTAATAGTTGCTTTATCAGGCAGCTGCCCAACACGATGCGAGGGCACCTGAAAAAGCATCCTTAGCTTTCCAGGTTTACCACTGGTGATAGTTAGTGTTGGCGGGAAAATTTCTTCAATAGGACCGCCACCTAACTCTTCAATGACGGGGATTGCATCTTCCCCATCAATATCAACAAAGATTAAAGCAAGATCATTACTGCACTGACCACAAAGCAAGCCAACACCAGTAGCCCGGCCCTCTTCAATTTCTTTTTTAACTTCATTAATTGTTTTAGGATCTTGCGTCCAGCCAGGAAGATAGGCTTTTTTACCTTGCAGGGGCGTTAGGGGAAAATCAACAGGGATGAGATCAAGGTTGATTTCCCCTGGAGCAAGATGCTTATGAGGCGGTTTTGGTTCGGGCGTTGCGGTCGTCACAGGCGGTTATGGCAGGTCAAGGAGAGACGGCAGAGCCAACGTAGCAAGCGTTTTTGGCGTTGCTGTAGGATGCACTGTTTTTCTTCGTACCTCTAATGTACGGGGCAGAAACCTGTACTTCAAGCCTCGCCGCTGACAACTTCCATATCAATTTCAGTTTCAGAAAGAGCAGGAAGAATCTCAGAGTAATACTTAGTTACAGAGTCAAGCCACTTGTTTTTGTACTTTTCGATTGTTCCGCCTTGTACCGCAAACACTTGAGAGCGATCTCGAGTTGCAACAAAAATCATCATGAGCTCCGGAATGATGCCGACAGTATGTTCTAGTGCCATGGCATAAGCACCCATCTGCATCATGCACTTTTGATACTTCATGAAGCCAGCCCGCCGCATTCCGTACTCATTTTTGGGGCAGTCAGGACCTGGCCATTTGGCATAGTAAGGACCATTACTGGTCTTAAGGTCACCTAAGACAACTTTTCCTTTGTACTCAGCCACGATGTCAGGCGCACCAGCCCAGCCCCAGGTTTCAGTTTCATGAACTCCTGGATGCCAAACGCGACTAATGCCGTCGCCACCCATAGTCCACGAGAAATCATCAGGGTTAGCAGGGTTTTCTGCCCAGACAACTCGATCTAACTTATCGAGCTTTTCAGGAAGACCGCTCCAGAATTCAGCAATTTCAGGGTCATTAATTTCTGGATTCTTATTAATGCCCAGCAAATACTCCTCCATCAAGGAGTGGACTTTTGTGCCCCTGGCCGCAGCAGCTTCACGTCCGCCTGGATTTTTCTTAGCCCACCGTTCTAAAGCTGCTTTGTTACCACCAGTTGCAGACAAGATTGTGGTAACAGAAGGGAGTGCACCAAACGGAGTCTTGTAATGCCGACTGCCGTTAATTGTTAGTCGTGTATCTCCTTCAGAGCGATAGTCCAAGTACTGCTTATACGATGCAGTCTTAGAGTAAGGTGTATAAATTTTGCGTTCTAGTTCTTCAATCAGTCGAACTTCTGCACAAATTTCATTCAGTACAGCAGGCATTGATAAGAATCAAGTGCCTGTAACTTAGCAAAAACCCTAGGTTTTGCAAGGTTTTACAGATCTTTTGAACCGTTAAGAGCGGCTGTTAATTCAGGGTCGATTCCCCTGGAGACAACGCAAGGACGGTTTAAATTGTGATCAAAATGAAAAAGGAAAGAATGTTTAAATTTCCAAAAGAGATCAACACTACCCCACTCGTTGTACGTGGTATTCGAATTAAACCAGGTGAGAATCATGGGACCTACCCTTACATGTCCCCACTCGATGTCAACGTCAAGATAGAAGGGAAGTTTCATTCCTCTGTGAGCTCAGGGCGACGGAAACACCCTTCCACATTATTCACAAACTTCAGAGATTGGTAGTTTTGGACCTCTTTCTGTATCTTTTCGTGAATAACAAAAGCTGTTTTAATGGCATCTTCAGGATCCATTGCCCACCTGGAGTTAGCCAGTAGACCAGAAACCAAGATAGTAATGGCCAGTTCTTGAGGATGGTTCACAAAAGATCGTAGTGAGCGCCCGTTATCAGTAAAACTACCAAGAAGAAAAGTTAAGTCAGAAACTGGGTTTTGTTCTCGTTCACTCATCAGAGTCCTCCCAGTTAGTAACACTATAAAGTGTAACGTAATCTTTTTTGATGATAGGTTGAATTAACCCTTCTTGTTTTAACGCACTAAGTCGCCGAGTAATGGTTCGGTGATTGCGTTCAAACTGCTTTGCAATTTTTGTAATTGGCATGAGGACCAGCAAAGAACCGTGGAAGTTAGTTGCTTCCTGGTGCAAGTATTCGTAGATGGAGAGAGCGAGATCATCCATCAACTCATTCTTTACTGGTCCCATGTTTATTTCAAGCCTGACTTGATTGTACCTGCTGTGCTTCCTTAAATTTCAAGACAGATTTTTTAGCTTTTTCAAGGTCCATACCCCAGCAATTTTCCCATTCATATTCTTGACTGGGATAGGAATACAGAACATGCCCTGTCACCCCATGGCGCAGGGACTTAATTGTATAGCCCTCAAATTCAATAGGCTCAAGAATTTCAGAGGGTTTGCCTTTAAAGCGTACTTTAGTGCTGCGGGCCATAAAAAAGAAAGCCGACAGCACTAATGTAGCAAAAGAAACTTACTTTTTCTTATTTTGCTTTTGACGAATCCGCTCTTTGAATTCTTCTCGTTGTTGACGGACTCCCATCTTGTCACGAACACTATTCAAGAATTCTTCTTTGCGTTGCTGACGAGCTGCTTTTTTTTCAGCGGCTTCTTTATTCATCACTCAACCCCTTGGAGGCGACGATTTTCAACAAATTTACGACGTGCTTCAGCAACACCAGCCGAATCACCACCGCCATTTTCCTCACGCTCTGCCCGCTTTTCAGCAGCCTTTTTCATGAGTTTAGTTTTGGTTCGATCAACAGTTTCTCGATCTACGTTGCGCTCTTCCATGGAAGAAAACTAATATTTTCTTTTAGTCTACCAAAGGTTTATGCCAAAAATCCAACTAGGCTGTTGTGCGTCAGCTGGCCGAAGCATTTTTGCTGAACACTTTATTTAGCTCCGTACTCACTTTCATTCGCTTCTGAAATAGGTCCTTGATCCACAAGTTTTCCTGTCGAAGATTCTGTGCAGCTGCTTGGATTAGCTGATCCAGTTTGTTTGTTTGCATGTTGTTGGAAGTAGTTGTTTTTCCAGTAATCTTCAGGACCGTTGATGTAGTCACCTTCATAAAAGATATTAAGGAAAGGACCACGTTCAGAGAATAATTGTTCAGAGGGAAGATGAACTAAAGTTCGTAGCTCATAACAAGTGATCTCTAATGTACGGCAATAAAATTCAGGCTCTGTTTTTTCTTTATCATAAGATTTGTAAGCTACTTCAGTAATAGTAACTTCTGGATTTAAAGCAGGATATAAATCGTGAAGGCGTTGCAGTTGGTTGATGAGTTCAAGAAGTTTCATTTTAATTTACCTTTCATAGCTTTAATCATCTTCTACTTTCCGTAAAAGAAGCGAACCATCATCCTGGTCCACGAATTCCACGGTGTCACCTTCTTTCCATCCGGTAAGGTTCCAGAGTTCATCGGGGAAGATAAGAACACCTTCTTCATTAACATCACAGATCCAGGACTGAGTTGTGTCATTTTGTGCTTCCATTGTTAGATCCCAAGTAACGATCAAGTTCTTCTTTGAAGACAGATCGCATTGAATTAAGCAATTCATCAGAGGAAGGGAAAGCTAAGACGTTATATTTATCAGCAATATTTTTTTCTGCTTTATAAGTTTGATCAGTGTGATAAAAAAGATCGAGAGTCATGCGAAACAACTTTTGACTTGGGACTGGCGGCAAACCAAACTCAGTAATTTGATAGTTAAGATAAGACATCATCTCAACTATTTTTTGAGCGTGGTTACTAAAAATAGGGAAGTAACTCTTGTAATCTTCGTAATAAAATTCAGTGCTCATGGGGATGCGGAAGGTCGCTCCAAGATTAGCGGATCTTTTGATAAAGTCGTAAGGGGACTAGGGAAAAAGTGTGAAGTCTTAGATAAGACTCAGTTGTTCCAGTGGCGAATAACACCAGCCACAATGAAACAATTGGTTAAGAAATAAGTAAAAAAGATTACGGAACGGATAACAGCAACTTGATCAGCTTCAGAAGCAGTACGTCCTGTTTTTTCACCTAGAGACTTTGCCCATAGGTGCCACCAACGCTTGGTCCGCTTGGACATTAGAACTGAATGTGGGGCGACGTTATCGGACGCCGCCTGAACCGTGCCCCATCGAAAAGAGAAGGGGAGCTCAACTAATTTATCAGGTTGTCAATCTCTTCCGACGTTCGTAGACAAAGGAAAACCCAGGAACAAGTTGGGCAGCCACTGGGGCTAAACCGTTATCAATAGCAAGAGCTTCTCTAACACGATCTTTATCTGGAAGATCCTCTTGCTTTACGTCGATAATGGTATTGTCTTTAATACGTGTCACCGTAGTAGTTTTACGTAAACCGAATTCTTGTTTATCCTCTTCTTCCCAATGTTCAAAGTTATCAACAAGACGAGGCTTAACTTTTTTAATAGTTGCTTGATACTTAACACCTGTTGGTTTGTTATCAATTAGATCTTGTTGATAGGCAAACTTGATAATAGAAACCATCTTTTCCCTATTCTTTTTCCACGCATTAAGATTTGTTTTAACTTCTTCTAGTTCATTTTGAAGAGCTTCAATGTAAGCATCACACTTTTTAATCATGCCAATGATGGCATCAAACTTGGACTCTTGGCGCGATGCTAAATCTTGAAGATGGCTTTCCAATTGAGCACGTTCATCTTCTGGAATGTCTGGAAGATCTTTAAGAAATCCAATGTGCTGAATAGATTCTGCAAGCTGAATGAGGGAAAGTTTGTCGGCCATGTTGGTAAGGGAATGTGTGGACAAAAACAATTACTTAGCTCTGGTTGAGCTCATTAAAGCACCTAAACTCTGAGAGTAAGGAGATAATTTAAAAGGGGGATCTTGTGTCAAAGCATCTGTAAACATTTGCCAGCAAGCTCCAGTTGGCATGTGGTTATTGTCATACACCGCTTTCTCTTTCCATCCATTAACAGGTAGCCATTGCCCACCTGTTTTGACACCATCGTATGTAACCCGGTATAAAAGAAGACCACGACGGTGATCAAAATAGTAAACACAAATGCGAGGGTTGTACTCTTTTTCTCCTTCTCTAGATTCAAATCGTAAAGTATGCAAAAGCATGTTTGCTGAACACCATTGAAGATGCTTGCAAATTGGCTTGAATTCTATATCTGTATAAGTAGAGAATTCATCGGAAAGTTCTTTACGATAGACATGCATTTGATTCCAAGATTCACAACTACACATCTCTTCTTTCTCCATAACAAAATATAATTTTTGTACACCATCTTTATCAGTTTGAATACAAGGCGGGCGTCCGAGCAGTGGTTGTAAAGCGTCTGCCACTGGGGAAGGACCGTAATCAAGAGCAGCAATTGGCGTCCCTTGCCAAGGGCGAGATGCTAGTGCCTGGCTCCAGATCTTGTAATCAAAGTAAGAAGGAGTCCGTGTACGATGCTCCCAAAAATTTTTAAGAATTTTTTCTCGCTTTATATAGAGTTGGGTATCATCAAGATCCAGACAAACCAATTCATCCTGGAGCGAGATAGATTGTATATCAGTAGCTTGTAAAATTTTATACTTATCAGGATCTTCTTTGTAGAGTGCATCAATAATTCTGCGCCGTCCATAGACTAAACGTTGCGCTTCAGAAAGTTGCGATTCAGTTACGTTCATTACAGTTGGTTGGTGTGTGCAGTGAGGCTTTTAACGACATCCTCCAGGTCGAAAGGTCATCCCTTCCCTTGCCCCCTATACTTTTTTTCTCCACGAGCTGCAAACGATCCACGTTTGCGGCGACCGTGACCAATAGACGTGCGTTTAGGAACGGATTCCTTGTGCAGGTTGCCTGTTAATGATTTCTTTGCCATTGTAGCTGAGAGCTGAAAAGCCAGGTGTAGTCTAGGATCTCAGCATCTGGTGTCAAGCACTGTAACAATAACAACGTTGACATAAAATGTTTAATGTTTAGACTGAACATTATCGCCATGAATAAATGTCTAGCTTTGAGTTAATTGAGTACA
>Ga0136656_1000598_pt1 | contig 12737 bp, 7 predicted proteins | sample CPBDNA_9_FD_94862 | JGI IMG/M metagenome (GOLD analysis project Ga0136656, IMG submission 94862) | Freshwater to marine salinity gradient microbial communities from Chesapeake Bay, USA - CPBay_Sum_15_0.8_DNA (version 2) | ecosystem: Environmental > Aquatic > Marine > Coastal | place: USA...
GGAATTGCTACAGCAAACTGGTCTGGTTTTGGTCAGATTATTACTGAAGCATCTTCAATGCCAACAGCAACAATTTATGAAGGAACAGCAGCAGCCGATACAAATAACTTTATTAGAAATAGGTTAACAGACTTAACTGTTACTGCAACAGCAGATGGAGATATTCAAACTTCTTATGATTTAACACTAACAGGTGGTAATGTTACTATTTCAAACAATATAACTTTCTTAACTCCTGAAACTTTAGGTATTGTTAATCAGCCTTTAGGTCACGTAACAGGAACAAGAAATGTATCAGGTAACTTTACTTGTTACTTAAATACTCCATCAAGTGGAAACTCAAGTGCAGACTTATTTGAAGATATTATTGAATCAACTTCAGTAATTACAAATGACTTCAACTTAGTATTTGTAGTTGGCGGAACTGGAAACAGCCCAAGAGTTACTATGACTCTACCAACTTGTCACTTAGAAGTACCTACACATTCAATTGATGATATAGTAAGTTTGGAAACTAATTTCCACGCTTTACCAACTTCAGTTGATGCAACAGACGAAATTACAATGGAGTTTGTAGGACCAGCAGTAACTTAATAATTAAATTAACAGGGAGGGGTCATTCCCTCCCTCTTTTATAGGAAAAAATAATGACAGAACAAAAACAACCAGTATCACTATCGAGTTTATTAACTCCAAGTAAAACAGTAACCGTAGACTATCCAGGAATGAAAGGGTTTACTGTAGATTTATGCTATCTTGCAAGAGAAGAATTAATCAAATTAAGAAATCGTTGCTTATCTCAAAAGTTTAATAGAAAAACAAGAGCGTTCGATGAGCAATTAGATGAAGATAAATTTTTAATCGAATATGTAAAAGCAGTAATCAAAGGATGGAAAGGCTTAAAATATGCTTACTTAGAAGAGCTTCTATTGGTGGATATCAGTGGCTTAAATCCTGAAGATACTCTGGAACATAACCAAGAAAATGCAGAAACTCTGATGAAAAATGCAGCAGATTTTGACACTTGGGTTACAGAAGTAACGGGTGAATTAGAAAATTTTACGAAGACCAAGTAAAACAGATACTTGGTTTATTAGAAAAACAATATAAGGAAGGGCAGTTACCTCTGGACACATATTTAGATATATGTGAACAAAAAGGTATAGAGCCTGACCCGGAAGAAATGCCACCAACTATGGAGGAATATCCCTTCGAAGTTCAGGTGGCTTTTTTATTGCATGACTTATTACCAGATAGATGGGATGGAATGAGTGGCTCATATTTTGGTAAAGATATGTCGTCTTTAGGAACCTTACTCGATACTTGGGAAGTAGAAGATAGAAAAAACACTATTTTTTGGATAAAAAACATAGAAGTTAAAAATAGTGAAAAAATAAATAAAAAAATACAGAGAAAAAGACAAGCCTCAGAAAGAAAGGCTAAAGGTCCCGGAATTAATTCGGCGAATTTGAAACGCTAATAAATGAAAACAATTAAATTAGGAAAGTTAACTTTTACAGTATCAGACGATAAGTCTCTTGATAAAGTAGAAAAAAAATCTAAAAAAGCAGGCAAGGCTTTAAAAGATACTGGTAATGCTGCACATACAGCTGACCGTAGATTAAAAGGTGCTGCCCAAGCTTCTTCTAATACTACTAAAAACTTTTCAAAGATGGCTCAAGGAGTATCAGGCGGTTTAGTTCCTGCTTATGCTACTCTTGCAGCTCAATTATTTGCTTTGGGAGCTTTATTTAGAGGGCTTCAACAAGCTGCTGATTTTCGTGTTTTAAATGAAGGTATGAAATCTTTTGCAGCTAATTCAGGAGTTATGGTAAAAACCCTTGCAAGAAATTTACAAGAAGCCACAGGATATCAGATAGCTTTTAGAGAAGCAGCCCAAGCTTCACAAATTATGTTAGCAGCCGGTTTTAATGAAGATCAAATGGGAGCAATTGCAAAGGCTGCAAGAGGTGCTTCTACAGCTTTAGGTAGGGACTTTGAAGATTCTTTTAATCGTCTTGTAAGAGGTGTCACAAAAGCAGAACCAGAATTATTAGATGAATTAGGTATTATATTAAGATTAGAGCCTGCAACTAAAAAGTATGCAACTGCAATGAAAAAATCTGCCAAAGATTTAACAACCTTTGAAAAATCACAAGCAGTATTAAATGAAGTACTCACACAAGCAGAAGAAAAATATGGAGCAGTTGGAGAAGCTGTAGATATAAATGCTTATAATAAATTAATCACAACTTTTATAGACTTAAAAGATGAAGCAATGGCTTTTATAACTCCTGTAGCAGAAGCACTCGCTAATTTCTTTACAAACAATATAGGCTCAGCAGTAGCTGCTTTAGCTATATTTGTTACAACTCTTACCTCTTCAGTATTCCCCGCATTTGACCAACTAAACGAAAAGATAAACAGTAGTTTAATAGGCAGACTTGGAAGTGGTTTAGGTACTTCCTTCGCAGGAGTTAGAGAAGATTTCAAAAAAGCTACTTCAGGTACTGGAGTACAAAAAGCTTCTAAAGCAGTAAAAGGATTTGATTCTAAAGCAGCACAAAAATCTTCTGGTATGCAAGCAATAAAAAATCAAGAAAAATTAAATAGACAACAAGTACAAGGTATAAAGAGAGCTCTAAAACTTGCAGAAGATGAATATAGAAAACATGGAAAAATAACTACAGGTATTTTTGCAGGGGAAAATATTAACAAAGTAAGAAATTTTAAAGTTTCATTTCAACAGATGACAAACGAAGCCAGGTTAAGTTCTAAAATAACAAGAGTAGCTTGGACATTTACATTTAATAGCATTAAAGGAGGCATTAAATTAACAGCAGCAGCATTTAAGTTAGCTATGAAAGGCATGGCTTTTGTTGCAAAAAGTACAGCAAGAATGGTTAATGTTGCCTTTAAAGCAGTCGCAATATTTGGTTGGGTTACTTTAATAATAGACGCATATAACGCCCTTAAAGCAAATTTTGATAAAGTAGCAGCTTTCTTTGCAAAAGCTATTAATTTTATAGCAGACCAAGTCGATAGATTCGCAGTTTTCGTAATGAAACTATTTCCTGAAATAGGCAAAGGAATAGGACTACTTGCTGATAAAATTAGAGGCGGGGCAGAAAAAATTGAAAGTGATTTAGAAAATGGTACAGGATGGATAGGTAAAATGGCAGACGAAGCTGAAAAACAAAGACCTGGAAGTATAATTGCTGAACAATTTGAAGGAGCAAAAGAAAGAATTACAGAAGCACATGATGAGTTCAAAGAGATGATGAAAGAAAGAGCTCGAACAGCAGAAAAATCTGGAAAAGGTTTAACAGGGGCTCAGTTATTTGAAGCAAATGTAGCAACTATGGCAAGTGCTAGTATATCTGGAAAGGCTTCGGTTTTATTAGGAGCTGAAAAAGCAAAGGAAATGACACCTGATCAATTATCAGAATTAAGAGAAAAATTAATAGCTTTTGGAACAGATTTAGGTAGTATTAATCCTGAAGTAGCAACTTTATTTCAGCAATTCAAAGATGGTACTATAGATACTCAAACTTTAACAGATAAATTAAAAATAGTAGATACAGCAGCAGGCGCTCAAAATACAGCATTTAAACAATTAAATAACACTATTGCAGCTTTTAATCAACAGTATCAAAAACTAAGTAAAAGAGGCCCTTTAGACGATCTATTAAGTACTTATAAAGGTTTTGAAGATACTATAAAAATGACAGGAGCAAACAAAGAAGATGTTGTTACTAGACTTTATCAAACTTTATTTGGAGAAAGAGGAGACGCAACCTTAGATGAAATGACAGCAGCTATCGATAGATTTGGTGAGTCTTTAAAAAGCACAATAGATGCACAAAGAAGATTAGGATTAGAAGGAGCAGATATAAATACTAAAAAAGCAGTTTTAGGAGAAAGAAAAGACGCAAGATCAGCTCTATTACAAGTCGAATATAAAAAAGAACAATTATCAATAGCTACACAACTTGCAGAAGAGAAAGTAAACGAGTTATCTATAAATAAACAAATGTCAGACGAGGATGAATATCAACTAAGTCTTGCCGAGAAAAAATTAGCTTTAGCCAGAGCTCAAGAAAAAGAATATACAAGAGCAAATACAATTGTAGGACAATTAAATGATACATTTCAAGATGGTTTAGATGATATGTTCAAAAGTATTATAGACGGCTCCGCAAAAGCAAAAGATGCTTTCAAACAATTAGCTGTAGTGGTAATTCAAGAAATGCAAAGAATACTTGCAGCACGTATGGCAAGTCAGATTATTGGAATGATGTCAGGCATGTTTACACCTACTAATTCTACTGAACAAGCAACAAATTTAACAAATCAAGTTAGTTCCTCAATTCAAATTCCTGACATTACTACTAGATACGGAGGAGTAGTTGGAAAAGGGTACGCAGCAGGTGGAATTGCAGATGGCCCGCAATCAGGCTACAATGTACTTATGCATGGAAGAGAAGCTATCGTTCCTTTACCAGACGGAGATAAAATACCAGTACAACTTACAGGAAAAGGACAAGGACCAGTAAATTCAGTTATAAATGTTACTGTAAATAATGAAGGCGACACAGAAACTTCAGCAGAAGAATCCACAGCATTAGGTGAAGCAATTCAAATGGCAGTAACTAGAGAAATAGCAGAACAACAACGACCAGGCGGCTTACTTAGCCCAATTTAATACTTATGGCAATAGGATTTAGCACAACAGCATCTTATGGAAACAGACAAATAGTTCCAGATAAAGGTTTATCTTCTTCAGAAACTCCAAGAGTTCTTATGGCTTCTTTCGGTGACGGATATGAGCAAAGAATAGCAAATGGAATAAATTCTTTAGAGCAGACTTTTTCTTTAAGTTTTAAAACAAGAACAAAAGCTGAAATAGATGATATAATTGCTTTTTTTGTAAGTTTAAAAGGTGTAACTGCTTTTAATTATGTAGTTGCAGATAGTAATCAGGGCGGTGGAGAAACAACTTATAAAGTTGTATGTGATAAATGGACAAAAACATATGCCTATGATAATTTTTATAGTGCAACAGCAAATTTTAGGAGAGTATACGAAGCATGACAGACCTTATTGTTAAAGATTTACAGAAGCAAGATCCAGGTTCACAACTTATTGAGTTGTTTGAGCTTAAGTTTGATTCCACAACGTTATATTTTCATTCGGGAGTACAAGAAAATCTAACTTCTGTGCAATTTAGAGATGATGGAGGAACATTACGTACTTATACAGCAATTCCTTTGCAAGCCAAAGGATTTAGGTCTGATCCTTCATCAACAAGTGCTCGACCTACAATAACTTTTGCCAATGTGTCAGATATATTTAAAAGTTCAATAACAGATTATGAAAATTTATTGGGAGCAACTTTAACAAGAAGAACAACTCTTGAAAAATATTTAAACTCTAATCCTGCAGTAGAGTTTCCTAGACAAGTTTATATACTTGACAGAATATCTGCGCTTAGTAAAATTATGGTTTCTTTTGAATGTTCAACTCCTTTTGATTTACAAGGAATTATAATCCCAAAAAGACAAGTTTTAGCAAATGCTTGCCCTTGGATTTATCAAGGAGCAGACCATACATTAAATGAATACGAAAAGGTAGGTGCTTGTACGTGGAACAGAGAAAGCAAATATAAAGCAGCTTACAAGTCTTCACTTAATGGAGCAACAGAATACATATCTTTAGTAAATTTAGATAATGAATATATAGTTCCCGCAACTGGAGAAAGCGGGGCAATTACTTTTTCTTCTACAGTAAACAGTATAACAGAAAATAGTTACTACACTACTAATACTACTTTAGGCGGAACAGTGAGAAGATTGAAAAAAGATGGAAGTATAGATACTTCTGCAGATTCAACTACTGTACCAAATTATTGGCAAGCTCTTAAAACAAGCAACTCTCCAGGAACTTTAACTGACAATAATGTATTAGTAAAAAGAATTAGAGTATGGGATACTTATAGTGCTTCAACAACTTATTATGCTTATACAGATGATAGATACAATGACTATGTAAGATATACTGTTGGAGGTTTAACAAAATTATGGAAAGCAAAGAAAACCTCCATAGGACAAACTCCAGAATTTGGAGATTATTGGGAACCAGGAGATGTTTGTTCCAAAACTATGACAGGTTGTAAAATGAGATATGGATTTGATCCTATATCTATAGGAACAGCAACTTCAACAGGAAAAGCAACCCCAAGCACAGAGGTAGTATTACCTTTTGGAGGTTTCCCAGGTTCTCAAAAATTCTCTTAATGAAATTCTTAAACGAGATGTACCAGGCAGCTAAAGAATCTGCCCCCAGGGAAATGTGCGGACTTGTAGTCCAACAAAATGACATAGAAAAATGGATTTTATGTCAAAATATTTCAGAAGATAAAGATGACTTTGAAATTGACGCAAAAGTTTTCGTTCAATATCAACTTACTTCAAAAATATTATATGTAGTGCATAGTCATTACAATCAAAAAAATTTAAAAGCAAGCATTTATGATGTGAACAATTGTAACGCGGTGAATATACCTTATTTAATAGTAGGGTATCCACAAAAGGAATATATAATAATAGAGCCAAAATGACAAGAACAATATACTTAAATGGAAAAATGGGAGAACTCTTTGGGGAGGTCTGGAAACTAAATGCAGCAACTGTAGCAGAGTGCATGCATGGTATCGACTGTCAAAGAGAAGGAAAATTAAAAAAATATTTATTAGACTGTACAGAAAAAGGAATAAAATTTACAGTTCAAAGAGGCAAAGAGCTACTTGATTATGATAACTTACAGATGAATTTAGGCGAAGACGATTTAATTATTTCTCCAGTTCCTGCAGGTTCTGCGAATAAATTATTAAAAGTAATAGTAGGATTCGCCCTTATGTTAGCAGCAGCGTGGTTTATGGCAACAGGAAACTTTGAAGGTGCGGCAGGTGTTCTTAAGTTCGCTGCGTTAATGGCAGGAGGTATGGTAGGTTCCATGCTTCTTAACTCAGGCATGGCAGAATATATGGCACCAAAAAAAGGTATAGAACAAGGAGACGCATTTTTATTTGATGGCCCAGTAAATAATATAAAACAAGGCATACCAGTACCTTTGGCATATGGACAATTAATGGTAGGAGGAACTCCAATAGCCTTCGGCTTTACTGACAGAGAAACTACAGCTTCTTCAGGTTTTACATTTAAATCAGGTACAAGTGTAGCTTACGCTACAGACGGACAATTCCCCCCAAATTCAGGAGTATCTGTGATAGCTGAAGAAACTACACCTTCAAACGTAGCTGCACAAAAACCTGTCTCAATTGATTGGAACTTTAGTAAGGGAGAGATATAATGTCACAAAAAACAATACTAAGAGATGGCCCAGTAGGCATAGGAGATAGCGGAAACTCAAGCATTTATAATAATTTTAACACCAAAACCTCTACAGAAAAACAAAGTGCTGTAGTAGTTGATGTATTATCAGAAGGGCCAATTTATGGGTTAGTAGAAGATGCTTCTTCTGTATTTTTAAATGGAGTCCCTATATTAGACCCTACTACAAAACAAAGTTATGGAGCAAAAACCTCTAATGATGTAAGTTATGTTGCAAGCACAAGAACAGTAACCGATAATACAAATACTATATTTAATAACAGAAGCATTTCTACAGGAACTCATAAAATTTATATAACAGGAGCTGGAGGTGCAGGAACTGGAATAATTAGTGCAACTGCAGGAAGTACACTAATAAGTGCAAGTTCTTCTTTTTTTACATCTTCTCAAATTAATAGCGCTATAACAATTCCTGGTGCAGGACCTGATGGAAGTATTTATTACGGTTATATATCTAGTTTTAGTAGTGCAACTTCTGTCCGCTGCTACCCTCCAATTAATACTTCAGTATCTGGAGCAAATATAAGCTTGAATTTAGATAGACAAATAGCTTCTTTTTCAGGAAATACAGCAGTCTTAGTAGGTAGTGGAACAATAGGAATAAATGCTTCAAATGTATCAGCTACATTAGCAACACCCACAGTTTCTTCTGCAACTTCATCAAATAAATGGAATTATGAAGACGCTGGATTTGCTTTTAGGTCAGGAACAAGAGACCAAAGTTTTTTACCTCTCCCCCAAACTGTAGGTACTAATTCTTTAACACACAATGTATCACAAACTTTAAATACTACTGATTTTAATGCAATTACACATAATGGTTCTCCTATATTTCCTTCTGGTTATGTATTAAACAATGGAGTAAGTAACTGGTCAAGAATAACAGAACCTGATGCAAGTAGATTAACTTTTACAAGTGATGGAATGAATGTGCCCAATGCAGGAGAAATAGATGTTATAAAAGTTACTGTAAAATTTCCAAGTGGGTTATTAGGGCAAAAACCAGGAGATGGACATGAAGAAGCAGGATTTTGTGAGTTCCAAATTTTATTTGAATATTCAGTAATTGGAGACTTTACAGACACAGTTACTGAAACTATATATGGACAATCTGACGCACAGTTAGCTGCAAGAAGTCCTAAACCTGGAAGAAGTGCAGATGATTTTGGAGGATATGCAGGTAAATTCTTTAATTCAGGGACAATAAGTAAAAAAACAAAAACTGCTTTTGTTCAAACATTTAGTTGGGATGTTACAAAATATCAACCTTTTACAAAATATAGAATTAAAATAGCAAAAGTAACTCCTACTAATGGTTTTAATGAAAGAAGATATTGGTATAATGCTACTCAAGTACAATCAATTCAAAATATAATTACAGATAAACTTTCTTATCCTTATACAGCTTATGGAGCTGTAATCTTTGGAGCAAAAGAATTTTCTTCCCCACCTAGAAGAGCTTATGAAATTAGAGGACTTCAAGTAAAAGTTCCTACAAACTATTTTTCAAGACATGAACTTGGCGAAGGAACTGCAGCTTCTTATACAAGAAAAGTTACAAATAATACCACTGTAACAAATGAAAGCGATTATCAAGATTGGGATGGAAACTTTAGAGGAGATATAAAAACTTTTACAGACCCTACACATTCAAACTATGCTACAGTATGGACAGATAATCCCGTATGGATTCTTTTAGATATTTTAACAAATGATCGATATGGTCTTGGTAAATTTGTAGACCCATTAGATGATTTTTCTTATATTGACAAGTTTCAATTATTTCAAATAGCAAAATACTGTGACGAGCTTGTGCCAGATGGAAAAGGGGGACTTGAACCACGTTTTACAGCAAATTTATACTTGTCAAAATTAGAAGAAGCACAAAAAGTAATCAAAGATTTACTTAGTGTATTTAGAGGATTATTAATTTGGTTTGATGGAAAGTTTAGTCCTTCTATTAATGCTTATAAAAGTCCTGTTTATACTTTTACAAAAGGAAATATAATCGGTGGAGAATTTGCATATCAATCAACTTCAACAAGATTTCGTTCCAATCAAATAAGAGTAACTTGGAATAATCCTTTAGATAACTACAAACAAGCAATAGAAATAGTAGAAGATACTCAAAATATATTAGAAACTGGAAAAATAATTTCAAAAGATGTATCTGCAACAGGTTGTACAAGTCAAGGTCAAGCACATAGATTTGGTAAATGGAATATATTAACAGAAAAACTTGAAAAAGAAATAGTTACTTTTAGTACAGGTTTAAATGCTATGGCACTAAAACCTGGTGATGTAATCGAAGTTCAAGATGCAGACAGAGAAAATGTACAACACTCGGGTAGAGTTTCAAATACAGGAACAAGAAGTACTACTGAAGTACCTTTAGATAGAGAAATTAGTTTAAATACTTCTACAAAAGCATATTCTTTAAATTTAATATATCCTAAAGGCGGTGCGTATTTACAACAAGAAAAAGCAACAATTAATTCAACCGCGTATACTCTTGGAGACTTAGTTCTTTTAGATGAGAGTGGTTCAGCAATAGATACTTTTGAAAAAGCAGCAAATACAAAAGATGACTCTGGAAATTTAGTACAATTATATTGGTCAGAATCTGTAAGAGTAGAAAGCAAACCTGTAGATAGTTTTACAAGTACTTCTATTACTGTAAGCTCCGCTTTTTCAGAAACCCCGGATGCAGATGTTATTTGGTCTTTAACTTCTACCACAATTGCTACAGGAGAAGAGGAAGTAGATATTTCTCCGAAAGAATATATTATAGTAAGCACAGAAGAAAAAGAAAAGAATATAATAAATATTGCAGCAGCAGAGTATCAAGATAAAAAATATGAATTAGTAGATAGAGGATATACAACAGAAATTGTACCTATAAGTCAAAAAGCACCTCTAAGAACAGAAATCGTACCTTCAGTAGAATCTTTAGTAGCTTCTATATCTCTTCAATCAATAGAAAATACATCTTCAGGCGCTTCTTCTAATGGTAGAGCAGATTTATTCATAAGTTGGCAGCCTCCTTTACAAGTTAGAGAGAGTACTTCTTCAACTATTTCAGGAAATGTAAGTAGTAGTACCTCTATAACATTGAGCGCGGTTAATGATAGTATTGAAGCGGGTATGAGAGTAAGACACTCAAGTATTTCTGATGTTGTTACAGTTTCGTCTATAGATGGAGTTACTCTAACTGTAAATACAGCTGTGTCTTTAACAAGTGGTGATGAACTTTTCTTTAAACACGACAACCCAGAGCCTACTATTGTAGGGTACCATGTAACTGTACAAGGGCCAAAAGGCAACGATATAGCTGAATGGGAGACTAAAGGAAATGGATATTATAAATTTGTGGAGTCAGAAGACACCTCAATTTTTATGAAAGGAGTTGTAGAGGGAACCTATTATATTCATGTAAAAGCTGAAAACACAATTAAAAATAAATCTGCTTCAGAAACAGTTAGAATAAATTATACGGCAGAAAAATACTCTTTCCCTACAGGACAAAATAAACTTTTAGGAATAGACCTTGGAGGAGTATTAGATGAGTCACTTTCTGTTAATACAAGTACTGGTTTAGTTGCAGTTGGAAGTAGCTCATATTCTTTCACTCATAGTAATGGTACAGTATTTAAAAATACTTCTTCTACTGCATCCACTTACCAACAAAGTTTTGCAGGTATAGGAGCAGATAGTTTAGCTTATTTATTATATGACCATGGAGCTACGGATACTTTTAAAGCAGTTCAAATGTACACAGATACAAATGTAACTGATGCAGACGGAAATAAGTTAAATTTTGAATATTGGATAGATATAAATAATAATGCAAATAATGGACTAACTACAAAAAGTGGTACAGTTTCATTAACAGATAATTCTGCTACTGTTACAGGAACAAGCACTTCTTTTACTACAGAATATGATGAAGGAGACTTATTAATTGTAGGTTCAGGTGCGTCTGCTTTTTATGCTTTTATTAACTTTATAGAAAGCGACACAATCATGGACTTAGACAGAGTGCCCACAAGAAATTATAGTGGTGCTTCAATTAAAAAATTAACTTTTGTACCAAACTTTGCTCAAGATGAAATAATAGCAAAAATAACAACAAATGGAGCAACAGAGTATAGCATAGACGAAACCTATGCAATAACAGCTGGACTTGATGGAGCAGCGGCTGCTGCAGGTGAAAACGCAAGAAGTGTAAAACTTACAGCAAGTTCTTTCGTAGTTCGATACAATACTTCAGATACAGTTACGACAAACAATATTACATTTGTAGCAGAAGGTCATGGAACAAGTGGAACTGAAACTTTCAGATTCTTAACAAAAGAAGCCGGAGATAGTTCGTTTACAGAAAGACAAGCTTTTAGCGCTTCAGATGCTTTCACTTTAGCAGACTCAGAAGAACCAGCAATTGGAGGAGAAACTCAAGTAAAAGTTGAAATGAATGAATCTGGAGCAGCAAGTAATCCAGTTGCTTCTGATACTGTAACTATTTACGCTATTCAAGATGGAGCGGCTGCTTCTGCTGGTGATGATGCTGTTACTGCTTTCTTAACTAATTCAGCTCACGTAGCTTCTACTAATCCTGGAGGCACAAATCCAAGTTATACAAATGCTGGGGGACTCTTTGATGTTTATGTCGGAGCAGATAGAAGAACTTTACATAATGATGTTAGTTTTTATGTAGGAGCAACAGGTACAGGAACAAGTTTAACTCAAAATGGATTAACTTTCTCAATTAATAATACAGACGGTAGTTCTGATAAAGGTACTTATACTTTATCAGGCAGTAGTTGGTCTACAGATGAAGAGGCCTTCACTATTAGAAGTGTAATTGCTGATACTGTACCTGGAGTTAGTTCAGAAGTAGTAATTACAAGAATTTACTCAATTTCTAAATCAAAAGAGGGTCAACAAGGTGTTCAAGGAGATGAAACTGTACAAGTAAAAGTATTTAAGGCAGTAACTTATAATGCTTCTGTTCCTACAACTCCAAGTGGGGGAACTTATGACTTTTCTTCAAATACATTTACTCCGCCTTCTGGTTGGTCAACCACTGCTCCTGCCCAAGCATATCTACAAGTAGTTTACACAAGTGTAGCTACAGTATCAGGAGCATCTACAGATACTGCAGTAAGTCCAGGAACTTTTAGTTCTCCTGTAATTGAAATAGGAGTAACTCCAACTTCAAGAACAGTTTATCAAAGAAGTGCTACAAATCTTACAACCGCTCCAAATAGTGGAAGTGCAATTGATTATCAAACAGCACCAACAGGCTGGTCGTTTACAATACCTTCA
>Ga0136656_1000601_pt1 | contig 12699 bp, 12 predicted proteins | sample CPBDNA_9_FD_94862 | JGI IMG/M metagenome (GOLD analysis project Ga0136656, IMG submission 94862) | Freshwater to marine salinity gradient microbial communities from Chesapeake Bay, USA - CPBay_Sum_15_0.8_DNA (version 2) | ecosystem: Environmental > Aquatic > Marine > Coastal | place: USA...
GATTGTTAATCGAATTGAAGAAGTTCTTCGGAGATCAAGCAAGAAACTTAGTATTCGAACAGAATACAATTGCAACAAGAAACAGATTCCTTGCAGCAGTTAATCCATACCTAGAATCAGTAGTACAGCGTCAAGGACTTTATGCTTACAGAGTAGTAATGGACGACACTAACAACACTGCCGACGTAATCGATCGAAATCAATTAGTTGGTCAAGTATTTATTCAACCGGCTAAAACAGCTGAGTTTATAGTACTTGATTTCACAATCGAACCTACTGGAGCAAGTTTCGCAGTATAATTTCTAACAACTATATTTATATAAAAAGAACACCAATATGGCAGTATTAGACGCAAACGAAATCATGTTTAGAGCATTTGAACCTAAAGTTCAAAATCGCTTTGTAATGTACTTCGATGATATTCCCTCTTTCATGGTAAAAACTGCAAGCACGCCTTCTTTTACCGATGAATCAATTAAGCTAGATCATATTAACAGCTACAGAAAGATCCGTGGTAAAAGAGAGTGGAATGATATTGAGATCACGCTTTACGATCCTATCACTCCTTCTGGTGCTCAAGCTGTAATGGAATGGGCTAGATCTGCTTACGAATCAGTAACCGGTCGAGCAGGATATTCAGATAATTACAAAAAAGATGTAACTCTAAACCAATTAGGACCTGCTGGTGATATTGTTGGTGAATGGATTATCAAAGGAGCGTTCATTACTGATGCAAGCTTCGGAGATTATGATTGGAGTTCTTCTGAAGTAGCAGAAATCTCAGTAACCATGGCCATGGACTACTGTATCTTAAACTACTAAGAAAATAAAAGTATATTGATATACAATGAAAAGCTTGGTAGGAATGTCAGGCTTTTCTTATATTTATAGATATGAAACTACTTGATATAATAAATTTAGATACTACAATTTGTTTGACTACTGAAAAGTACTTAAACGAAGAACTATCAATTAACGAATATAATAAGTTTTTAGATTCTCTGGAAGTTATATTAGAGCAGGAAAACGAAGGTATGTTACAAAAGTTCTTATCTCCGTTATCTACTGCTGCTAAGAAGCTTGCAAGTTCTATTGCTAACTTGAGTAAAGGTCTTATTGGTAGAATACTAAACTTAATTAATAGAGCTTTAAAAGCTATTATAAGATTTAAGGAAAAACATCCATTTGCTTTTAAAGTTATAGTAGCATTTATAGCCATAATGGTTATAATGTTATTCTTTGGAGCTGTTAATGCATTTGCTCAAGATCCGGATACTTTTTTAACTCGATCATATACTCCTAATCTTTTAGATACTATGGTTGGACTTATAGACGACATGAATGCTCAAGGAGTATTTGACGATCAACTATCCACCAGTATAAGCGACGCTAAATTCTTACTTCAGGATCTTAAAGACGGAGTTATAGATTCCGGTAATCCGTCTCAAGCGGCTGTGGAAATAGCAAAAGAAGCTGAAACTTATTTAGAATTCCTATACGATGTTGCCAAAGATAAAGAGTCTGAATATGCTTCAGCTGCTATAAATAAGTTGACTCAAGCTCTAGAAATAGGTAGAAATACTATAGTAAAAGGTATTCAAGGTTTTACTGTAGATGCTTCCGGTAAGCTGGTTGGACCTGGCTAAAAAAAGTTTATTAATATATATTTATAATAAACAAGTTCTAACTAATCATTAATAATGGATAATCAGTTTCAATTCCCAACAGAAGTTGTAGATCTGCCTTCAAAAGGCTTACTATACCCTAAAGACTCTCCTTTATCGTCCGGTACAATCGAAATGAAATACATGACGGCCAAAGAAGAAGACATCTTAACCAATCAAAATTACATTCAAAAAGGTACCGTAGTTGACAATCTCCTACGTTCTCTTATTGTTGATAAAACTATTAAGTATGGAGACTTGCTTGTAGGAGACAAGAATGCACTCCTTGTAGCAGCACGTATTCTCGGATACGGTAAAGACTACGAGTTTGACTACCTCGGAGAAAAGCAGACAGTTGATCTCTCACAGGTAGGTAATGTAGATATAGACTATACACCACTGGAAAAAGGAGAAAATAGATTCCAATATACGCTACCTAGTTCCGGTGTAGAAATAGAATTTAAACTTCTTACACATTCGGATACTATAAAAATAGATCAAGAAATTGCAGGGTTAAAAAAAGTCTCTAAAGACGCTTCTCCAGAACTATCTACAAGACTTAAGCATATGCTTGTTAGTGTAAATGGTTCTACAGAACAAAAAGATATCCGTAATTTTGTAGATAACTTCTTTTTAGCTAGAGACTCTAGAGCATTTAGAGAACATATTAAAACCGTACAACCAGATGTTGATCTAACATTCTATCCGGAGGGAGGTCCGGAAGGAGGTATGCCTATTCCTATAGGTGTTAGCTTTCTTTGGCCTGACGCCGGAATATAGAGTTCAAGTATTTTCGTTAATACACGATATAGTCTTTCACGGTAATGGTGGGTTTGATTACCATACAGTGTATAACATGCCAATATGGATGAGAAGGTTTACAGCCCAGAAAATATCAGAATTTAATGATAAACAGAACGAAGAAATGAAGAAAGCCTCTAAAGGTAAATCTTCTTCTAGTTCGGTACCAAAAGGTCCGGCAATTAAAAGACCTTCTTATAGTACTAAGGCTCGTAAATAATGCGGGCCTTTGCTATTTATAGGTATATATTACTATAAATTATGGCACGAGAGCAAGAACTATTAAATAGCATTTTAGACAGCATAGCAAATCCTACTAAGAGAAGGGAAGCTGCTGAGTTTTTTAATAGTATTTTAAAGAGTACTAACGACATTAACCAAGCCTTTACAAGAACCAATACCGTATTTGGTCGTGGACTGGATACCGTACAGGAAATGCAAGACGCCATTAGAGCAACTAGAATAGAACTAGGTGAGACTAACCTTGTTGTAACTTTACAGAAACAAGCCTACCAAAAGGTAAGTGGTGTCTTAGATAAAATTAGATACAGCAGTGCCGGCATAGCAGACTATTCTGTAAAGCAGCTTGAAAAAGAAAAACAGATAGTTAAAGAAGCTAATGAACGTTTAAAGGGCGTAGGAAGGGAAGACGAGGAACTCACCAAGATAGTAGCTCTTTTAGATGAACAGATCATCCACCAGGACAATATAAATAAGACAGTTGGACTTACTGGCGCAGCTTTTGACAATTTAAACAGAATTGGACAAAGAGCATTTGGTGGATTAGGAATAAATTTAGGTGCTTTAGAAGAAAGTTTTAAAGACGTTACAGTAGCCATTAGAAAAAAAGGAGAAGAGATAGTTAAAGCTACTGAAGACGGAGAAGAATTAGGTACTATTTCTAATAGGTTTAAAACATTCGGTGCTGCTTTAAAGCCTTTAGGAAAAGGACTTAAAGACGTATTTACTGATCCTCTTATACTCTTAAAAGGTATTGCAGATGCATTCTTTGACATTAATAAAGCAAGTGTAGCTTTAAGTAGGGAAACCGGCCAGGGCATAGGAAATTTTGATTCTCTTAATACAAGAGCGGCTACTACAGTAGACTTAATGGAAGTTGTAGTAGAAGCTTCTAAGGAAACCGGACTTAATATACAGAATGTATTTAGTGCCGATGTTTTGGAAGGTGCTGCTGAGTTTAAGAGAGCTATGGGAGGCACTGCTGAAGAAGCAGCCGGGTTATTAGACCTTACTGCTGCCACAGGAATGACGACAGATGCTATTTTAGAAAGTACTGTCGAAACTGTAAATGCTTTTAATGGAGCTAACAGAGCTGCTATTAGCCAAAGAGGTGTAATGAGAGATGTACTTAGTGCATCAACAGCAGTTAAGGCAAGTCTGGCCGGTAACCCTAAGGCATTGGCTCAAGCAGCAGCCGCAGCAAGGAGATTAGGACTATCATTACAAGAAGTAGATAGTATAGCAGACAGTCTTTTAGATTTTGAAAGCTCTATTAATAACGAACTTGAAGCACAGTTACTAACAGGTAGAAGCATAAATCTTTCTAAAGCTAGAGAACTTGCGCTAAATAACGATTTGGCCGGTTTGAGTAACGAAATCTTTAAAAATCAAATCAGTGTTGCTGAGTTTTCTCAAATGAATAGAATACAGCAAGAAGGCTTAGCTAAAGCTTTAGGAATGAATAGAGATCAGTTGGCTAAAATGGCCTTCCAGCAGGCTAAATTAAACGGTCTTACTGCCGAGCAAGCAGCAGCAGCAGCCGGAGTATCTTTAGAAGAAATGAAGAAAGTAGAAATACAAGAGAACTTTCAAATGGCTTTACAGAAAACTCTTCAAGCTTTCTACCCAGTGTTGAATGCATTAGGTAACTTTTTGAGTATGCCCGTTGTACCTCAGCTGTTAATATGGGGAACAATTGCAGCTAAAACTTTTTTACCTATAGTAGGATATCTTGGATCAGCTGCCCGAGCCGCTAAAGGGTTTACCTTTGCTTTAGGAAGTCCTGTAAAAGGTATACAAACTGCATGGTCTTCATTAACAGGACTGGTCACGCAAGCTTGGACGGCAATTAAAGATGCATGGACAGGTGCAAGATTAAGTAAAATACAAGAAGCTGCTGCTGAAACAGCTAGTACAGTAGCTAAAGCCGGTAATACAGCCGCTACAGCCTCACAAACGGTTGTAGAATCTGCTAATACAGCTGCTAAATCAGCTAATACCGCCGCAACAACTACTCAAACTGCAGCTAATGCCGCTCTAGCTACATCTCAAACAGCCGTTGGTACTACAGGAACGGCTGCTTCCGCCGGGTTCGCTTCCATGGCTGCAGGAATAGGAGCCCTCAACGCAGCCGGTGCTCCAGTTTTATTAGCATCAATAGGTTTAGCTGCTCTTGGGGTAGGAGCTGCATTTGCAGGTATAGGCTTTGGCATAAAAATGGCAGCAGAAGGATTTGTACTTCTCTTCAGTACATTAAATTTAGACCAAATTAATGTAATAGCTGCCGCTGCTCTAGCATTTACAGCCCTAGGCGGAGCTTTAGCTTTCCTAGGTAGCGCCGGTCTTGTAGGTTTGCCGATGCTTATTACACTGGTTCCTATTCTAGCCGGGCTAGGAGCTGTAGCAGGTCTAGGTGCTGCCGGAGCAGCTGGTGAAGCCGAAGGACAGAATACAATGGCTAAAGTAGAAGAGAAATTAGACTTACTTATACAGACGGTAGATAAGAAAAGGACAATCGTTATAAACGGTAAAGAATTAGAAGAAGTGATGGTTTTTAGATAAAAGTACAATTTATAAGATAACTATTTATAACTAAAAAACAATGGCAATAATAGATACATATAAGAACTCAACTCTTGGTCTAAAAGGTGAAACTCCTAAAGTAAAGGTAAGCGCAACTGCTGCTTCTCCTAATATAGTATTTGATCCAACTCCCGGCTCTCAAGGAGACGAAGTATACAACGTTAACTCTCAGCTAGACCTAGACGGTAAAAAACCAGCTACTTACAGAGAAAACGCACCTGAAGAAGCAAGCTTCTAATAAACCTTAATGGCATTAATAGATCAAAAATCGGACTTAAAAAAACTTAAGTATGCAAATTTTGCTACTTACAGTACTCCTCCTATAGTTAAGGATATAAACGATCCTCCTACTTATAATAGGTTTAGCAAGCCTATAACTGCAAGAGCAGACGATTTAGTTCGTATGACCAGGCTTGTAACTGCTAATAGAGGTAAATTAAGTCCGGCAGCATCTAATTTTTTAGCCAACCAGGCTACCATAGCTACCGTTAAAGCAATAAACGCAGTACAGAAAGCTAGAAGACAAGGAGGAGAACAGTCTTTTAAATCCGTAGCAGGTACTATAGGATCGGCTGTCAAAGGTACGGCCGTAGATGGAGCAAAAACCATAGCCGGACTCTTAGCTCAAACCCCGGTCGCCGGTACCGGTACACATTTTATCTACGCACCAGCTGTTGGTACGCAGTACCTTAAAGAATCCGGTCAGAGTAGTAACCCAGAAAGGGGTAGACTTGGCAGATTTTTACAAGGAGTTGCTCAATTTTCCGGCATTACCGGAGGCGGTGGAATAGATGGTGCTAAAGCTGCACTAGCTGGAGCTACTATAATAGCTGATGCTACTCCAGAGAAACAGTCTAATTTTTTACGCAACGTAGGATTTACCGATTATACTGCAGGTAAGAGTACAGATGAAGATTCTACGAGCATACTTTTAACCTATAGTTCTAGTAAACTTAGACAGGGTCTAGATGAACTTGCTGAAACTACAAACCTACAGAAAGGAAGTACTGAAAACGGAACATTAGGTCAAATATTTAGAAGTCCTTACTTAGAAAGTAACAAAGACAGTATAAATCCATCCCGCCCAGGTGCCCCTAATTCAGAATCAAAAAGAGTACCTTTTGAGCCTCGAAGTGAGGAATGGGATGAAGATACTATCAACAGGTCAAATTTGAACAAAAGAGCTGTTGAAATATCTAGACTTAATAGCGGTATAAAAGATACTTTAGAAAAATCTAAATCGGACGTTCGAGGTAAGTTTGATAAAGAATTCGGCAAAGTATCTGATAGCGATAAGACTAAAACTATCTACGTAAAAGCTACTAAAAAAGGATTAGGAAATCCGTTTGGTGTTGGAGTAGACTACGGATCAGATGAGCTTAACATATTTGGCGGTCAAGGGCAAACAATTGATGATAGTTTTTTAACTCAAGTAATTCCAAATGAGTTGGCTGAAATTATTCCTTTTGAATTTCAAGTATTCGATCCTGACAAAGGTGGAAACGCACAGTATTTATATTTTAGAGCTTATCTAGACAGTTTCACTGATAACTTTACCGGTAATTGGAACGGTACTAAGTACATAGGACGTGCAGAAGAAGTATACAACTATACAGGATTTGATAGAGAAGTTAGTTTTGACTTTAAGATAGCCGCTATGTCTTCGGCAGAATTAAGACCTCTATACAGAAAACTTAATTTCTTTGCCGGAGTAACGGCTCCATCTTACGATACAAACGGTTCTTTTATGAGAGGTGTTTATACAAAAGTAAGTATTGGGGACTATTTACAAGCAGTTCCTGGCTTTTTTAGCAGTATTAACTTATCTTGGGATACTAACTACCCCTGGGAGATAGGATTTGATGCAGACGGAGAAGAAAATGATGTACCTCGTAACCCTACTATCTTAAATGTTAGTACTACATTTAAACCAATTCATAATTTTAATCCTGAATTAGGACAATCTTTTATAGGATCAAGTAGGAGCGTAAATGCCCAATAGATATAAAAATATAACAGTTACAAAAACTAATTTAGGACGTACCTACCGTAGAAGTACTATTTATCCGGATATTCCTGTTACTGATCAGGATATTTACGTAATAGTTGCAGATGGTGATAGGTATGATATTTTAGCACAAACCTATTATGGAGATCCAAGTCTATGGTGGGTAATAGCTACAGCTAACTCTTCAAATAACCGAGCAAGTTTAAATCCTATTTCTGGGACTCAAATAAGAATACCCTATAATAAGCAAGAAGCAGTAAACTTATTTAATTCTTTAAATAATAATAGGTAAAGGTTATGAGTTCGTTCGTAGGTGGGCCAATTAACGACGAGGTTATTAAACAGGTAAAGACCAGAGAAGAGATACTTAGTAGAAGATCTCCTGAAAACTTCTTACAGTTAGTTCAAGGAAGTAATGCATGGATTAGAGTAATATCTGGTGTTGATATTGGAGAAAGAATAGTAAATAGTCCAAGTAATGGAGCTATCGGTCCAACACAAGATGAAATAGTGTATACTTCTAACAAAGCTCAAAATAATGTACTATCCGGAGGCGAGTTAGTTTGGGATGGTTCTAAATTTCTTAAAAGAAGTAGTTTTAATACCGGTCCTGGTGAAAGAGGTAAGTACAATTATACTGAAGCTTTTGGTATCCGTCCGGAGGGAGGTATAACCGGGTTTAGTATACAACATAAAAATAGATTTGGTACTGTAAGAGAGGCTATTATCAATTTCACTGTCTGGACTAAGGAAGACCTGCAAACAGCAGAAAACCTATACTTTAGACCAGGTATGACCCTACTTACAGAATGGGGAAATTCAAGTTATTTTACAAATGATAAAAACTATGTAGATGTAGTAACTACTAACGGAGTAAACGACTTTTTTAACAACGGTCAAACAGTAAGCCAAGAAAAAATACTTAAAATTCTAACTAAGAACATCACAGAAAGCGCCTATAATTATGATGCTTTTTTTGGATTTATAAGTAATTTTTCCTGGAATCTTAGAGAGGACGGAGGATTTGATTGTACTCTTACGGTACTAAGTAGAGGTTCTATTCTAGACTCTCTTTCAGTAATTAAAGGTACTGGTACTTCAAACGGTCCTTTCGGTAAATTTGAAGAAAAGTTTTTCTCTATAGCGAAGCCACCTCCTTCTGAAGAATCAGAAGCCGAAGAAGAACCTGGATTTATTGCTAAAGTTTATAATAAAGCTATTGGACAACACTTAGATGATTTTGCTGACTGGGTAGTCAATGGTGTGACATACGCAGATACAGAACTAGAAGAAAGTCAAAGACTTTCTCTAATGCATTTTTTCTGTCTTAAAGTAGAAGAAATAGATATTGAAGATTTAGATGAGGGTTATATTACTTTTGAAAATTTTAAAAGCCCGGTCTACAAAGTTATAGAAGGACAAAGTACTGGTACTCAAGAAGTAGAAGGTAGAAGAACTGCTAACAAAAAAGTAGAACTAAACCCAATAGTAAAAGAATTAGAAAATGAGTTTACAAAACAAGAGGTCTTTTTTTCTCCTACTACTATGTTAGTTGCTGGATTTAATGGGAAGACTACCGGAGAAGGAAAGACAGCATTTAGGTACATATCGATAAGAACGTTTTTAGCATTAGTAAACCTCTCTTTCTTAAACGGATCAGATCAAAATTTACCTAGTTTTACTCTCAATAGTACCAAACAGTATGAAACTTTCGACAATCATTTTTCTTTTGATCCTTCATCGGTACTGCTTCCTAAATCTCCATCACAACCTGAACTAAAAGCATCCAGAAGAGCTATAAGATTACTCTCAGAAATACCTGATGAAGCTGAATCTCTAAGACAAGGTACCGCTACAAGAACTCTAGAAAGACAATCTGATAAAGAACCTTATACCAAAGTAATACTTAACAATACCAGTAGTAATATTGAAAAAGAATCAGTTAACGACCCAAAACAAATAAATAATATCTACATTAGTACGAAGTTAATAAAAGAAAATCTCGATTTACTTTTTACCAGCGGGACTTCAGAATTAGATTCCCTTAACGTACTAGCCTTCGTTAAAAACATACTCAGCTCAGTTAACAACCACTTAGGTGGAATAAACGAGCTTGATGTACATTACGACGAAGTAAATGATAAAATATCTGTAGTAGATAGAGCAAAGTTAATTGATGACAGTTTAGATAAAAATCAAATACCGGTTATTAATATATCCGGGCTACCTAATACTGTTAAAGCAGTTAATATGCAGACTAAGATAGCTAGTAATCTAGCATCTATGATTTCCATATCTGCCACTGCAGGTACTGAAGACAACCCTAATAATAACCCAGGATTAACTGAATATAACGACGGTAAAAGAGATAGATTTAAGAACAACTTTAAATCTTCCGGCACTCAGACAGGTGAAAGTGACCAGCCCAAGACCGCTAAAGAAAAACAAGAGGAGGAAGAAGCTAAAAAAGATGATGTAGTTGATAAAGCAGAAAAACGAGAAAAGTTTTTCCTTAATCTTTTTCAAGCTTATACAAAGTTTAACAATCTTAAATTTTTCGATTTACGAACTAAAGGAGTGTACAACGAGAAAAAGTTTGATAAACTGAAAGGTGAAAAAATTTCTAGAACGAAAGAAGCATTAGCTAAAGACCTAAAAAGTAAAGATACAGCACCTGCTAATATTATCCCTATAGAGCTGTCTTTGACCGTTAACGGTATATCAGGTCTTATAGTAGGACAGGTTTTTAAAATAGAAGGTACTTTTCTACCTGACATATACAAAGACACAGGTTTTATTATAACCTCTTTAGATGCTAACATAGAAGAAAATAAATGGTATACTACAATAAAAGCTCAAACATTTATGCTTAACAGAATATCCAGCTCAGGTGGAAGTACTAATGAAGGAGGAAAGTATTAATGTATTTGCCAAAATCAAAATTTAGAGTTGAAAATACGTACGGTGAAGAATTCACTAACGATAAGAATGAACCTTATTACGGAAAAGTTTTAAAAACATCTGGTGGAAGAGTTTATGCCGGGGATAGTGTAAATAATATTAAAGGAATATTAACTAAAATAGAAAAAGACACTAATCGTAATATAATTCAACGTCCGTATAACGACTACTACGGACCTACTGTTATAAATTACAAAAAAGGATTTTACATTAGATATTTTTTAAGAGATAATAGAAACGGTAAGTTTGCCGAAGTAAGTTTAACTCAATGGAAAGCGAAAAAAAGACTTTCCTACGTAACACCCGGTAAGTTAAGCTGGAACTTAAAAGGTCCCGTCAACGACGGAGTAGTAAATAACATTCCCTATAAAGGAGCAGCCACCAAGAATAGAGAAGCCTTACAAAGACTTGAAAAAGATTACCCAGGCATCTCAGAGTTTTTTAAATCAACATCAGAGTTTGTTCGATAGAAAATAGTTCTTATATTAATTAAGAACCCGGTTATATTTAATAAATGTTTTATATTGTAGAGACAAAAGATCAGTTACGTAAACTCTTAGAATTAAGAAAGGAGGCGATGTATGTCGAAGTTATTCCTGGTAATTACAATTACCATCCTAGGCTTACTAATAGTCTTGCCATTTATCTCCGTCCTTTGGAGATGGGTCAAGGTTATATTCTCCCTATTTCGCACCCCGACGGACTCGGAATAGAGAGAGATATAGTAGAAAAGGTTCTATCTAAATTTACCGAACTATATGTATGGGACAAGAAAGAGTTTCTCTATCACTTTGTCTTACCTAATCTCACCGATATACAGCTCTTAGTAGCATTGGAGAAGTATCAACGAATAGAATTACCCAATCCTCCTAAGACCTTTAGCTTTTATTACAATAAGTACTCCGGTCATCCGGAAGTAAATAAAATGATTCCGTTAACCAAGCTCTATGAAAGGTGTGATAATAACTTCGTAAGTTTAAGGCCGTTTATGGACTTTGATAAAGACGAGTCATTTAGCTTTTACAATAATACTGCGGCTAAGGTATTCTTTCTACTTGAGCAGTCCGGGCTTAAAATAACTTATCAATCTTTTATAAATTTATTTAAACCTAATAACCCAGATTACAATGTTTCTGAAAATATTACGTACACTTACTATAACCTCTATAATACTACTTCTCGGCCTACCAATGCCTTTAATAGTGTTAATTATGCTGCTATTCCTCACAAAGACGAATATAGACAGGCTATTTTACCCAAAAACGACAAATTCGTAGAGTTTGACTTTGATGGTTACCATTTACGGTTACTTTGTAATCAAATTGGTTATGAATTAACGGAAGAGAGTGCCCATAAACAGCTGGCACGTTTATACTTCGGTAAAGACGAGATAACAGAAGAAGAGTATAAACAAGCCAAGCAAATGAACTTTCAAGCTCTTTACGGAAATATACCAGAAGAAGTTAAGCATTTGGAAGTATTTAAAAAAATACAGGATTATATAGATAAACTTTGGATTGAATTTAACGGTATAGGTTTTATTAGATGTCCTATATCAGGTAGAAAGTATACGGAAGACTTAGAAGATATGAATCCTCCTAAGTTGATGAATTATACTATGCAAAATTTGGAAACCTCAAATAATATTCTTATACTTAAGGATGTACTAAAGTATTTACGAAATAAAAAAACTACAATTGCACTCTATACCTACGATGCAATTCTCTTTGACTACGATAAAACAGACGGAGATAACCTACTTACAGAGCTAAAAGATATTATGAGCATGGATGGAAAATATCCAGTTCACTATAAATTAAGTGATAACTTAGTTTTGTAAATAAAATTAATATTTATAAATGGAAGCATTAAAAAGTTTAAGCACGTTTCACTACGATTTTGACGAATTCAGTTACAACACCGACATGAGTAACAAGCTCTTCTGTACATTTACTGCCAGAGAAGATCTTGATGAACTGTTAGATACTATTAAAAGCAGTTATATTATTCTCTACGATAAGATCTTTGTATTAGAATGCGAGGATCAAGAGGAATACATATGTACCTATAACGTAGACTTTCATAATATCGGTGATTTTTTAGATAATACTATATTAGTACATAGAAAAAAATACACTAACACGCTTTATACTATTAATGCTTTAAATGAACTCATTAAAGAGTTAAATGACGGATATTTAGATAAACGATTTATGATAGACTGGGATGATTATAAGAACTCAGTACTACTTACAAAAGATTATAAGCTTCAGATTCTAAAGACCAAACTACATTCGATAGTTGAACTTTAGAATATTTATTCTTATACTATTAAAAACAAGTTATAAACCTAAAATTAGTTATATAGATGGATTTAAATGCTATTAAGGCTAAACTCTCTGCAATGGAGGAGAAGTCAAATAATAACAGAGAAAAGGTAGA
>Ga0136656_1000602_pt1 | contig 12686 bp, 13 predicted proteins | sample CPBDNA_9_FD_94862 | JGI IMG/M metagenome (GOLD analysis project Ga0136656, IMG submission 94862) | Freshwater to marine salinity gradient microbial communities from Chesapeake Bay, USA - CPBay_Sum_15_0.8_DNA (version 2) | ecosystem: Environmental > Aquatic > Marine > Coastal | place: USA...
CAGTAATCGGCGCCGTTGTCGGCGATTTCTTCTTCACTCGGGGCACCCCGGGGATCGGACGCTTGATCACGTTCTTCTTCCAGGACACGAGATCCGGGCCGATGTTCGTTACTGCGCTCATCGCTGCACTCATCGGGCTCTGTTTCTTCCTCGCAGTGGCGGCGCTACGTAGGCTTCTCGTCTCACCATGGCATCGCCCCTGACCTCCCGCGTCACGCGCGCCGTAATCGCCATCGTTCTCGGCGGCGCGCTCGCTGCGTGCGGAACCGACGCAACGAACACTGACGACCAGAACACCCCATCGACCAACGTCACGACGACCAATGCGACCGATTCGGCGGCCAACGCGGGCCAACTGGCGACGGTGTGCGACTCACCCGTGGTGGTCCAGACCGACTGGTATCCCCAAACCGAGCACGGTGGCATCTACGAACTGCTGGGCGACGACTACGTGGTCGACGCCGAGCGTGGCGCCACCACGGGATCGCTCGTCTTTCGTGGTACCGACACCGGAATCGACTTGGAGGTTCGTGCCGGTGGTCCGTTCATCGAATCCCCCGTCGTCACGGAGATGTTCCTCGATGACACGATCACCCTCGGTTATGTCGGGAGTGACGTGGCACTTTCTCGATACGCCGAGGCGCCCACGCTCGCGGTGTTCAATGCGCTCACCATCAACCCGCAAGTCATCCTCTGGGATGAATCCAAGCACCCTGGCGTCTCCACCATCGCCGAGATTGCCGCCGAAGTGCGTGCAATCAGTGTGTTCGGCGACCGCCCGTACATGCGCTACCTCGTGGCGCAGGGCGTCGTGCCCGCCGACAAGGTCGACACCAACTACAAGGGTGTGCTCATGCTGGCAACCGACGACATCGCCCATCAAGGTTTTGCAACGAGCGAGCCGTTCCGATACGCCAATCTGGAGTCTGGTGCCGTCGCCACTGCGTACCAGCTGGTGCACGACGCGGGATGGACCTCCTATCCACAGAATCTGGCGATCAACAAACTCCGTCTCGAACCGCTGCGGCCGTGCCTTGCCGCATTGGTGCCGATGATGCAGCAGGCACAGATCGACTTCATCGAATCACCCGATCGAACGGTGGCGACGATCCTCGACGTGGTGGAGCGGCTCGACACGACATGGAGCCAGAGCCCCGAACTTGCCGCCTATGCCGTCGCGACCATGGAGCGACTGGGAATCGTGGGCAACGACACCACCCCGATCTTCGGCGACTTCGAATCGCCACGTCTGGACGACTTCATTGCGCGTGCGGTTCCCATCCTGCGCGAGCAGGGTCTCCCCATTCCCGACATCGTCGCCGGCGACATCGCGACCAACGAGTTCCTCGACGCCGACATCACGATGCCCTGATGCCGGGCGGCCACCGCGCATTCCACTGTGCGCGGCACGCTCAGGCGTCCTTCACGCTCCATTCGCGCTTGGCCACGGGATCCTTGTCGCTCCAGGGGAAGTTGATCCATTCGTCGGTTCGTTTCCACACGTAGTCGCACTTTACGATCGACGCCGACTTCTCGTACAACACGGCGATTCGCGACTCCTTCACCTGGCCGGCACAAAAATCGTTCACGAGTTTCAGCGTGTGGCCAGTGTCGGCAACGTCGTCGACGATGAGCACACGGGAGTCCTTGAGATCGATCATTGACGGAACGGGCGGGAGCATGATGGGAATGGCCAACCGTTCGTTGACACCGGTATAGAACTCCACGTTCAGCGTGTAGGTATTCTTCACCGAGAGCGCATAGCCGAGCGCTCCGGCGGCGAGCAACCCGCCGCGGGCGATGGCCAGGATGATGTCGGGTTCGTAGCCGGACTTTGCGATCTGCACTGCGAGTTCACGACTCGCACTGCCGAAGATATCCCAGGTCATGATTTCTCGAGATGACACGACTCTCCCCCGTGGTGCGATGCGAAGAATCTAGTACTCGGTGCCGTCGCCGCGTGGCACCGCCCGCCTACCGTCGTGGGTATCGCTCATCACACCTACGACCTCGCCCTTCTTCGAAACGGTTTCCACGACCCCACCACACGCGTCTCCATGGGCGCAACTCCCGGTGGTTCGAGCGCGCACATCGAGCGAGCCACTCTCACCCCGAACGGTCCGGGAGCCATCGCCATCCACGTTCATCCCGACGGGAATCACGAGGTTCGTACGTGGGGCGACGGTGGCGAGTGGCTCAGGGCACGACACCACCGATTGACGGCTCGCTCAACTGACGCACCGGTGGTTCGTAGCCATCACCGTGCGGTCGACACGGCGCTGCGTACGGTCGGCACACTGCACCTGCCCGCAACCGACACCCCGTACCACGAACTGCTGCCTGCCATCCTGGGGCAGCGAATCACCGCGCTGCAGGCGTTCAAACAGTGGAACCTCCTGTGTCGGCGCTACGGCGAGCCGGCACCGGGGCCACTCTCGCTCCTCCTTCCGCCGACACCCGAGCGACTCCTCTCGATTCCTTCGTGGGAACTGCACGGCCTCGGCATCGAAGCACAACGCGCCCGCGCCCTGAGGAGTGTTGCTCGCCATTGGAGATACGTCCAACAATCGGTGGAGCTCGCGGGCGCCGATGCCCGACGTTCGCTCATGCAACTGCCGGGTATCGGCGAGTGGACCGCCGCCGTTGCCGTCGGGGTGTCGCACGGCGATCTCGACGCCCTTCCCGTCGGGGATTTCCACGTGAAGAACACCGTGGCATGGGCCCTCACCGGAACGCCGCGCGGTACCGACGAAGAGATGTTGGCCACACTTGCGCCGTATGCAGGGCAGCGGTGGCAGGTGGTGCGGATGCTCGAACGGTGCGGAATGACCGCACCCAAGTTCGCCCCAAGGCGGCGCATCCTCGACATCTCGCGGATGTAGTCACCCGACGTTGCGCCGTCAGCCGATCCCCAACCCGCTTTGCATCGACGTCCAGAATGACGGCCACGATTTCGACACCACGTCAGGGTTGCGCACCTCGATTCCATCCCGACACATGCCGAGCAATGCCAGCGACATCGCCAAACGGTGGTCGTGGTGTGGCTCGATCGACGCGGCCTGCAACGAGCCACCACGCACATCGAGTCCGTCGTCCGCGACGCTCACATCCACGCCACACTTTCGCAGCTCCGATGCCAGATCCCCGAGACGATCGCTCTCCTTGGCCCGAATGAACCCAACCCCACGAATGCGCGTGGTGCCCTCTGCGCATGCTCCGAGCACCGCCAACGTGGGAACCAGATCGCTGATCTCCGCCATGTCGACATCGACACCGCAGAGTCGACGGTCGGGATCACGGGACACTCGCACCCCCGATTCATCGGCGTGCACCGTGCACCCCATCCGCTCCAAGACACCGGCGAACGCCACCTCGGGCTGCGACGACGATGTTCGCAAGTGGGGCACCAGCACCTCTCCCCCCACGAGTCCGATCGCTGCGAACGGATAACTTGACGACGACCAATCGGCATCCACCACGAACGTGGTGGCCCGGTAATCACCCGCATCCACCCACACAGTGGTACCCGAGGACTCACGTCGCACACGCACCGACGCTCCGAACGCATGCATCACGTCGGCAGTCATATCGAGATACCCGGCGCTCACCACCGGCCCCGACAGGCGCAACCGGATACCGCCGCTCAACGGCGCAATCATCATCACGGCGGAGACGAATTGACTCGACACGTCACCTCGCGCCTCCAGGACGCGCTCGCCCGTCGGGTTGGACGTCCCTCGTGAAACCGTCACGGGCAGACGACCGTCGTTCTGGCTCGTCACCACGACGCCCATTTCCCGCAGGAGCCGATGCAACTCGCCCATCGGTCGACGCAGCAGTGCTTCGGCCCCGGTCACGGTGGTCTCGTATTCGCACAGTGCCGCTACCGCAGTGAGGAACCGGGAGGTCGTTCCGGCAAGACCGGCGTCGAGCGTGATTGCCCGACTGCCGCTTCGTTCGATTGCGCTCCCGACCCGGGCCGTGGTTCCGGCGACGTCGATCTCGGCTCCCAAGGTTGCCAAACCGGCGACCATTCGGGCGGTGTCGTCGCCCTCGGCGAGGCCACTCACCGCGCACGGTCCGTTCGCCAATGCCGCACACACGAGGGCGCGATTGCTGACCGACTTCGATCCCGGCACACACACCTCGCCGCGCAGCGGCCCGACCACCCGAGGGAACGCTCGTGCCGCCACGTTGCTACCCGTTCCGGGTGACTGCAGGTTTGAACCCTCGCGCAATGAGGCCACCACGGAACACATCGACCGACGTCGCATCGACCACCATGACCAGAACACCGCGGTCACCCTCGACGGAGTGCACCACTTCGAAGTTGGCGGTGTTCACGCCGAGTTCTGCAGCCAGGGTGAACACCTCCGCTGCCGCGCCTGCCCGGTCGGGAATGGGGATGCGCACTTCGCTCACGTCGGTGAGCTCGCGCACGCGTCCGGGCAGATTGGCACGAACCGAGCGCGCATCGTTCAATCGTCGCAGCAACCCGTCCGCGTCATTTCCACTGACGATCGTTCGCATTTCGGACAGTCCACCGATCAGTGCATCGAGTGCCTCGATTATTGCCGGCTGGTTCTCCCGACAAATGTCCAACCAGATCGCCGGATGTCCACTGGCCACACGTGTCATGTCGCGGAATCCACCTGCTGCGAGTCGCATCACCGCAGCATGATCGTCGGCGCGGGACCGTGCGAGTGTGAGCAGGGTTGCAGCCGCCAGGTGCGGTAGATGACTGGTGACCGCCACCAATTGGTCGTGCCGCTCGGCGGGCAGTGCGAGCACGTCTCCCCCTATCTGTCGCACGAGGTCGGCCACCAACTGGAACGCGGCGTCACTCGTCGCGGTGCTTGGTGTCAACACCCAAACGGCACCACGAAACATGTCGGCGTCGGCCCCCTCGAGACCCTGGAGCTCGCTACCGGCCATCGGGTGTCCTCCGATGAAACGAGGATCGGAGATCGCGCGCACGATAGGCGCCTTCACCGAACCAACATCGCTGACCACACCCGAGGTTTCCACGAGCATCCGACGCACCCCGTCGGCAACGTGGGACACCGGAGTAGCCACGAACGACACGTCGGCAGCCGCGTCGACCCCCACTGCGTCGACCAGGCCGAGCGCCAGTGCTTCACGTTCGTGGTCGGAGTCACCGTCGGAACCGGTCACGTGCCATCCGCTCCCGCGCAGCGCCGCCGCAACGGATCCACCGATCAGACCCATTCCCAGCACGTTTGCGCGTCGTGTCACGGCTCTTCAGCGTACGGCGGATGATGCCCTGGAACTCACGACGTTGCGAATCAACGTTCGCTGAGTGTGCGAACTTCCTGCGTGGTGAGATGGCGCCACTCACCCGGCTTCAGACCGATGTCGACGATCGGACCGATTCGAGTTCGAACCAGTCGGTTCACCTCGTGCCCCACTGCATCGCACATGCGTCGCACCTGTCGATGTCGGCCTTCGTGAATGACGATTCGCAACACTCCGGGCTGCACTTGTCCCACCTTCGCCGGCGATGTGACACCGTCTTCGAGTGTCACGCCATTGCGGAGTTTGTTGAGTGCCGACTCAGGCACTCCGCCTTCACCGCACCGCACGTGCACCAGGTACTCCTTTTCGACGCCGAAGCGTGGGTGCGTGAGATGGTGCGTCAACTCGCCGTCGTTGGTGAGCACGATGAGACCTTCGGAATCCAGGTCCAGTCGGCCAACCGGATGCACCCGTGGCTCCGCGGGGACCAGGTCGACCACCGTGACTCGGTCATGGGTGTCCTTGGCCGTGGTGATGACGTTGTACGGCTTGTGCAACAGGTAGTACACGAGGTCGGGCCGAACTCCGACGGGATTCCCGTCGACTGCAACCGTGTCGACGTCGATGTCCACTCGGCGCCCCAACACGGCGACCTCGCCGTTCACGGTGACGCGCCCGGCAGAAATGATCTCCTCGCACACGCGACGGCTTCCGAAACCGCGTTGTGCGAGAACCTTCTGCAGCCGCTCCCCGGAATGTTCGACGGGAGCGGTCACGTCGTGGTGTCGGGCACCACGCGCAGACCAGCCTCGAGCGCCTCCACCACTCCGGCATCCGGAACGAAATCACTGATCGGTGGAAGGTCCTCGAGTGAGTTGATACCCAGACGTTCCAAGAAGAGTGGCGTCGTTCCGTACATCACCGCCAAACCCGGCCCATCGTCACGGGCGATCTCGGTGATGTATCCACGGGCTTGCAACGTGCGTATGACCGACTCCGGGTCGACGCCACGAATGGCGGAAATCTGCGTACGCGAGATCGGTTGCTTGTAGGCGATGATCGCCAGTGTCTCGAGCGCCGCCGAGGAGATACGAGCCTGCTGACCATCGAGGATGAATCGCTCCACGTACGGTGATACTTCGGGGCGACTTTGCAGTCGGTATCCACCCGCCACCCGCACCAATTGGAAGCCGTGTCCGGCTTCGTCGTACGTCGCTGCCAGACGATTGCACAGCACTTCCACCACCGACGTGGGCTGCTCCAGCACCTGTGCCAGCAACTTGACGGTGACCGGCTCCACCGCCACGAGCAAGATCGCCTCCAGCGCCTTCACAACGTCGGGATTCAGATCGCCCTCGGTAACTCGTGCCATCGTCTACTCCTCACCCGTCATAATTGTCGATTGCGCCCAGTTCCTCGTCGATTGCGTCGGGATTCCACACCACCGCAATGTCACCGAATCGTTCCGCCTGCACCAAGTCCACTCGACCCTGCTTGAAGAGCTCGAGGAGCGCGAGGAATCGCACCACCACTTCGATGCGATCGGTGATTCCCGCAATCAACGTGCGAAACGAGGTGGGTCCACTTGTCGGGAGGATTCCGAGGAGTTCCTCCAGGGCGTCGGCCACGCTGGCTCGAATCGGAGCCACATGGAAGAGGTCGATCGACACCGGGGCCTTTGGTTCGGTCGCACGAAAGAATGCCCGTTGCAGTCGAAGGGGTGTCACGCCCTCCAACAAGTCGGGCATTAGCGTTTCGAACCGCTCATCGGGCCCCGCCAGGCGCGGCTGGGAGAGTTCGGCGCGCTCGATCAAATCGTGCATCACCGTGGCAACGTCCTTGAAGGTCTTGCAGTCCAAGAGACGAGCCAGCAGGATGTCTCGCTCCTCCCAGAGCGCCAGTTCCTCGTCGAGATCGCCGTCGTCTCCGGTTGGTAGCAATCGGCGTGTCTTCAGATCGATGAGGGTTGCGGCGATCAGGACGAACTCCGTCGCCACCTCCAGATCGAGCGACTTCATCCTCTCCAGTTCGGCAAGGTACGCCTCCACGATCCGACTGAGTGACACCTCGTGGATGTCCACTTCCTCCTGCAGGATCAAGTGCAAGAGCAGGTCGAAGGGACCCTCGAAGACGGGCGTGGACACCGCGTACGGCATTCGTACGAGAGTACCGCCGCGCGCGCGAGTAACTTGGGATTGTGGCTCGTGTCCTGTCGTGCATACAACCGACGGGCGAGGTGCATCTCGGTAACTACCTCGGCGCCCTGCGCAACTGGGTCGGCGGCCAGCATGAAAACGACGTGTTTCACGGCATCGTCGACTTGCACGCGCTCACCGTCACCGAGACACCGAACGTTCTGGGCGAGAACACCTTGTCGTTGGCGGCCATGCTCTTTGCGGTGGGTCTCGACCCCGATGTTGCGACGGTTTTCGTGCAAAGTCATCTGCCCCAGCATTCGCAACTCGCATGGATCATGGAATGCACGGTGTCGTACGGCGAACTGAGCCGCATGACCCAATTCAAGGACAAGGCAGCCAGGCGCGAGGCCGACTTCGTCTCCGCCGGTCTCTTCACCTACCCTGCTCTGCAAGCAGCGGACATCCTGTTGTACGACGCGCACGAGGTGCCGGTTGGTGACGACCAGCGTCAACACATCGAGATCACGCGCGATATCGCGATTCGCTTCAACCACCGATTCGGCGACACCTTCGTGTTACCGAAGGCCGTCACGCCCAAGGCCGGAGCACGCGTGATGGACCTGCAGAACCCGGACAACAAGATGTCCAAGTCGACGAGCGGCGACAGCGGAATCGTCTACTTATTGGACGAACCAGCCGCCATCGAACGCAAGTTCAAACGAGCCGTGACGGACAGCGGAAGCGACGTCGTGTACGACCGAGCCAACAAGCCGGGCGTCGCAAATTTGCTGGAGATTCTCGCCGCTGCCACCAACACCACACCAGAGGCGGCGGCCGCGCAGTTCTCGCAATATGGTGCCTTGAAGGCCGCCACCGGGGCGGCCGTCGTGGAGATGCTCGCCCCGATACGTTCCCGCTATCACGAACTCATGAACGACCGTGGCGAACTGGCACGACTCGTGCGACGCGGTGATGACCGCGCGGAGCAGGTGGCAGCCGCCACCTTGGCACGCGCTCACGCAGCCATCGGCATGCTCCCGAGATAACGGTCGCTACACGGCGTCGGCTCGCCGAAGCGCGTCGCGCCACTGCGTGATCGAATCCGGAGTCGGCACGTCGGACCCCGCCGTCGGTGCGTCGGCTCCGACCCGCAACAGGTCCAGGGTGCGCGCGTCACTTCCCGCGGCACGCAGCAACTGCACACCTAGCGACTCGTGCTCGAGATAGCGGCGAAACGTCGTGGTTCGCGGGCCGAGCACGGTGGCAACCACACGACCTGCGGTTCCGAGGGATGACTCGATCTTGCCGATGTCGTGCAGCAGGGCCGCGCGTCTCGCAAACGCCGGTGCATCCGTCGCGAACGCGTCGAAACGGCGCAGTACGTGCAGGGCGTGTCGTTGATCCGCCATCGTGAGTCGTTGGAACAGTGCGTGCTCCGCTGCCAGCAACACCGACTCCACTTCGCAACGTTCGCTCTGGGTCAGCGCCGTCGCAGTGACACTCCCCACCAAACGCTTCACCAAGTGCCAATGTGTTCGCAGTACGTTCATCGGCGAATCGCCCGCGGGTGCGACTCCCGATACACGCTCACCAGCAACTCGTCGTCGACCTTCGTGTACACCTGCGTGGTACTCACCGAGGCATGCCCCAGCAGTTCCTGCACGATGCGCAAGTCTGCTCCATGCACCAACATGTGCGTCGCACACGAATGCCGCAGGGTGTGCGGTGAGACGTCCTCCTTGATTCCCGCCAATCCCGCATACTTGCGAACGATGTGAAACGCTGCCTGCCGCGTCAGTCGCGTGCCGCGCACCCCCAGGAACACGGCGTCGGAATGGTCGCGATCCTTCCATCGCTTCGGAACCAGCATTCCACGGCCACCTTCGTCCAGGTAGTCGCGCAGTGCGCGGTGCGCACTACCACCGAACGGCACGATCCGCTCCTTGTTTCCCTTGCCCATCAAGCGCACCAGCGAGTCCTCCATGTCAAGGTCTCCCATCGACATGCCGCATGCTTCGGAGATTCGCGCACCGGTGGCATACAGGAACTCCACCAGCGCACGGTCGCGACGAGAGAACGAATCGTCGCCGGTTATGGCGGCAATCAGTCGCGACACGTCGTCTTCGTGCAATGGGTGGGGTAAACCGCTCGGCACCTTGACGCCGTCGACCAGGGCTGCGGGGTCGTCGGGGCGGTCTCCTTCCGCGACGAGAAACTTGTGCAGCATACGAACCGCGGCAAATTGACGGGCCACCGACCTCGGTGCCCTACCATGCTTGCGCAAATACTGCACGAACGCTTCCACATCCGCACTCACCGCGGTGTTCGTTGTTTTCCCTCGGGCGACGAGCCACTCGTCGTAGTCACGCAGATCGCGACGATACGCCTCGATGGTCTTGCCGGCTCGACCTTGTTCGATCTGCAACCACGAGAGGAACCGCTCGGCGGCCTCGAGCGACATACGTTCAGCCCGTACGCAACAGGCGCTCGGTCAGGAGCAACCCGATCACCGTTTTTGCATCGTCAATTCGTCCATCGGTCACCATTGCGAGTGCATCCGCCAACGCCAAACGCTCGATGGTCATGTGTCGCTCCTCGGGACCATGACGATTGAAACCAACCTCGTGCAAGTTTCGCGCCAAGAAGATCTCGACTCGCGAATCGGAGATTCCTGGTGCCGAAACGTGCCGACCCAGCCGCATCCACTGGGAGGCCTCGAGCCCGACCTCTTCGCGTAGTTCACGTTGTGCGGTCAGCAACGGTTCCTCCCCCTCCACGTCGCGCATACCCGCAGGTAGCTCCAACGTCAAGCGGTGGAGTGCGGGCCGATACTGACGCGCCAGCACCACCTCGTGCCCCATAACGTCGGCGCTACCCGCACCATTGGCACCACCCGCGATTGCATTCACGGCCACCACCCCAACGGCACCGGGCGAGGTGACGAAGCTTCGTACGAACGACGCCCCATCGGGATCGGTGAATTCGCCACGAACCAACGACCACAGGGCCCATGAGTGAACGGTCGAGGTCGCGGTGGAGCGGAATCCTCCGACCGGCTCGGACGCGTGCTCGGGCATTCTGCCGCGCGTTATCGCGCGTGCTCCACCGAGCCACCGCGCATCTGCGCGGCATCGCGTTGTGCGCGGTGCGCCAACGCTGCTCCGATCAACTCGCGGAACAACGGATGCGGTCGATCAGGACGACTCTTGAATTCCGGGTGCGCCTGCGTGGCGACCCAAAACGGATGGTTTTCCAGTTCGATGAACTCGACGAGCCGCTTGTCCGGCGACGTACCGCTGCAGATGAAACCCGTCTCTTCGAATCGGGCGCGATACGAGGAGTTGAATTCGTAGCGGTGCCGGTGTCTCTCACTCACCACCGGCTCGTTGTACGCCCTCGACACCTTCGTCCCAGGTTGCAGCACGGCGTAATAAGCGCCGAGTCGCATGGTGCCACCTTTGTCGGTGACTTCCCGTTGGTCGTGCATCAAGTCGATGACGGGATGCGGCGTTGCCGGATTGAATTCGGTGGAATTCGCGTCGGCGAGCCCGAGAACGTGGCGTGCATATTCGACGGTCATCACCTGCATACCAAGACACAGCCCCAAGCACGGCACGAGATGCTCGCGCGCAAACTCCGCGGCTCGAATCTTCCCTTCGATCCCGCGGGGCCCGAAACCACCGGGGATCACGATGCCGTCGAGGCTCGTCATGCGATCGTCAGCAAGCAACCCTTCCACCTCCTCGGCTTGCACCCACACGATCTCCACCTTTGCTCCGTGGTGGAAACCCGCGTGACGCAGCGACTCCGCCACCGACAGATACGCGTCGTGCAAGTCGACGTACTTCCCGATCAGTCCGATTCGTACCGGCGTGGTGGCCGCTTCGACTCGCGCCACCAACGTCTGCCACGGAGTGAGGTCGATGTCGCGCTCGATGCGCAGGGTTTCGCACACCACGGTGTCGAGACCTTCGTCGTGCAGGATGAGTGGCAACTCGTAGATGTTGCCAACGTCCGCGGCGTTGATCACATTGCGCACGGGCACGTCGCATTGACCCGAGATCTTCCGCTTCAAGCCGTCCGACAGTACTTGGTCGCTTCGACACACGATGACATCGGGCTGAATACCACGGCTTCGAAGTTCGGTGACGCTGTGCTGGGTGGGTTTGGTCTTCTGTTCACCACTCGGGCCGATGAAAGGCACCAAGGTGACGTGCACGTAACACACGTTGTCTCGACCCACTTCGTTTCGCCACTGGCGGATCGACTCCAGGAACGGCAGGATCTCGATGTCGCCCACGGTTCCACCGACCTCCGTAATGACCACGTCGACGTCGTCGGTGGTGAGTCGCTGAATGCGCCGTTTGATCTCGTCGGTGACGTGCGGGATCACTTGGACGGTGCGTCCGAGGTAATCACCACGACGTTCCGCCGCCAGGACGGACTGATAAATCGATCCCGTGGTGGCGTTCGACGCCCGGGTCAGGTTCTCGTCGATGAACCGTTCGTAGTGCCCGAGATCGAGGTCGGTCTCGCCACCGTCATCCGTGACGAACACTTCGCCGTGCTCGAATGGATTCATCGTCCCCGGGTCCACGTTGATGTAGGGATCGAGTTTTTGCATCGTCACGCGCAGTCCGCGCATCTTCAGCAGGCGTCCGAGCGAGGAAGCCGTGAGTCCCTTGCCAAGTGCGCTTGCCACGCCACCTGTAACGAACACATGCTTCGGCACTTTGCTTCTCCCGTTCACTTCACCAGGCGGGAGATCCGCCAGGTGCAACCTTGACGGAAGTTCAGCCTACCCCTATCGACGAGCCGAGCGTGACTTCCTGCGGGTTTTCAGCATGTTCCTCGCGTGTTCCACGCCGGATGCAACGGCCAGACTGCCCGACAAGAGTCTCGCAATCTCCTCGGGACGCTCGTCATCGTCGAGCGTGCGCGCCGTGGCGAAGGTGATTCCCTTTCGCACGTCCTTGCTCACCAGCACTTGCTGCGCCGCATACGCCGCAACTTGTGGCAAATGTGTGACAACCAGTACCTGATGGCGCTCGCCCAGATCCGCGAGCGAGTCCGCCACCGCAACGGCCGCGTCCCCACCAATCCCTGCGTCGACTTCGTCGAACACCAGGGTGCCGGGTGCCTGCGTGAGCACCAATCGAAGCGCCAACATCGCGCGAGCAAGCTCGCCACCCGACGCCACCTTCGACAACGGTGCCAATTCGCTCCCCGGATTCGCCGCGAACAGGAACACCACGTCGTCTCCCGCCACGTCATCGGCGCGAACGCCACCGA
>Ga0136656_1000605_pt1 | contig 12653 bp, 12 predicted proteins | sample CPBDNA_9_FD_94862 | JGI IMG/M metagenome (GOLD analysis project Ga0136656, IMG submission 94862) | Freshwater to marine salinity gradient microbial communities from Chesapeake Bay, USA - CPBay_Sum_15_0.8_DNA (version 2) | ecosystem: Environmental > Aquatic > Marine > Coastal | place: USA...
AAAACGTGGGATGACACCAGGGCCACGCATTCCAGACAAATAGTTGGCTGATGCGCGCGCCATCTTGCTGGCCGGGATGATGTACTCAGGCTGGCCACCTTCACCAACCATTGCAACGGTCGGACCATTTACAACACCACCTTCAGCAAAGCGCGGCAGGCTAACGGTAGGAATTTGCGGAATTGGCGGCAAGCCAACTTTACTTGTCGCATTATTTGCGCCTCTGATTACGTTATTGATCACCTTGATTACGCCATTGATGCTTGACTCAACAACACTAATAACACCATTCATCACCGCCTTAATAGCGTTGCCAGCCGCTTGAAACGGTGAAATTAAACCTTGCTGTAATGCGCTCCAGTTTTGTTGAATGCTGTCAATCACTGTTGTGATTGTGTCTTGTACCGGCTTAACAAAATTGTCTTCAATAAATCTGTAACCCGCCTCAAACGGAGCAGTGACGGATTCGGAGATTGCTTGCCAATTTTCAGAGAAAAAGTTGACCAAGCTTTCGCCTAGATAAATTACGGGATCAATCCAAATTGCTTTGTAAAGATTTGCGGCTGCTTTGATAACCTCACCAATTGCGGAAAATGCTTGCCCGATTTGATCTCTAAACGCAAAGATCGCAACGCCTGCAGCGACTGCCAACGCAATCCATCCCACTGGGCCGCTAAAGACTGCAGCGATTGCAGCTAGCAGACCGCCGCCGCCGGTAAGTGCTCCAACTATCCCGGAGATGGCTGCAACTACGGGGGGGATAGCTGCTGCAATGGTTGGCCAAATTGTGACCAAAGCACCAATAGCAGGCAATACTGCGACAAGCGCAACAAAAGCGGCAGTTAAAACGGCCAACACTGGAGCCAATCCGGGCACATTAGTCAACAACCATGCAAAACCTTGAAGCAAAGGAGACAAGGCTTGCATCACAGCTCCTAAAGCTGGCGCAAATTCTTGGCCAAAAGTAATGGCTAAAGCGTTTAAATTGCCTTCTGCTGTCTTTATTTGATTTGCAGTTGTTGCAGTTCTTGTTAAATATTCTTTTAATGTTGATCCCGCATACTCCGTCTTATCGCCAACAAGCTTCATTGATTTTTCCAGCAATTCTGTATTATTGATCAGTGGTAAAATTGCTCTTGCTTCATCGCCAAAAAGATCAGAAATAACAGAAAGCTGCGCTTCTTTAGGTAGCTCGCGGATGCGGTTAAATACATCAGTAATCGTTCCTATTGCGTCTTCTTGCAGTCCTTTTGCTAAAGCTTCAGCCGCTGCAGTTGCGCCAGCTTCTGCGTTAGCTTTAATTTCAGCGACTCTTGATTCCATCAACTGGGTTTCTTTGGCCTGTAATTCTTCAAAATTAGACTCAAGCCCAGCAAGCTCAGCTTCTTTTCGATCATCCATATCATCGCTGATTTGCTGCAATCGATCACGATCAGCGCGGCGACGTTCTTTTAGTTCGTCTTTTGCCTGGTCTCGAATTGCATCAATTCTTTCGCTGTACCGATCGCGAATTGCTTGAATTTCTGCTTTAGCTGAAACACCGTTAATTTCGGCTCTTCTTTCTGCCGCTTCAATTTCTTTTTCCTGTTCGCGCTCCAAGCCCTTAACCTGCGCATCAACACGATCCTGCACTTTCTCTTCAAACGCCTCGGCCTCGTCGTCAAAATTATCCTGAATGCTTCGCATCTGATCACGAAACCTTCTGCTTAGCTCTTTGCTTAATTGGTTGGTTTCATGCCTTGCCGCTTCAATTCGCTGTTCGCTTTGTGTGCGAACCTGTTCGGTGTAATGCTGCTCATTAACAACAGCATCATCCTGTGTGTAACCTAAGCGAGCTAGCGCTGAGATTTGCCGGTCTGTCATGCTTGGCCCGCGCGCCAAGGCTTTTATCATGTTGCGAAAACTGGTGCCAGCAACATCCGCTTCAGCACCAGCTGAAATCATCGCAGCGCCAAAAGCGGCTGTTTGTTCAGCGCTTAAACCTGCGGATTTGCCTGCCTGACCAGCACGCAAAGTAAAATCAACGATCTGTGATGCTGATGATGCGGTGTTGTTGCTCAGATGGTTGACCGCATCTGTCAAATCACCCACTTCGGGAATTGTAAGGCCAAGAGATGTTTGAAGTTTGGCCATTGCCGTGCCAGCCTGTTCGGCTGTCATGTCAAAGGCAACAGCAACCTGAGCAACTTGCGTAGCAAATTCTTTTAAATCTTCGCGAGCAATGCCCGCCTGACCAGCTGCTGCGTAAATCTCGGCAAAGCCCTTAGCCGTAATTGGCATCTGCCTAGACAGATCCAAAATTTCTCTGTTGATTTCACGAAAAGCTTCAGGACTTTCTAAGCCATCAACAACTTTTCGCACATCAGCCATTGATGACTCAAAGTCAATTGCGGCTTTTGTCGATAACGTAACTGCCGCGCCAAGGGCTGTTGCGGCAACTGCGGCAGTGCGAAACAACCGCGAATCAAGCATTTGCTTAAAACGCTTTTCAGCTTTTCTTGCTGACTTCTCAGCTTCTCCAACCCCTTTGGAAAGCTTGCGCAAGCTATCTAAGCCAGAAACCTTGGCGGTGATTCGTAAAAGGCTTTCGAGGTTCATTTGCTTCTAGCCTTACGTCTGGCGGCCTTTGCCTGCTTTTCAGCAGTCTCAGCAAATAGATGCAGCGCGTGGCCTTCCATCACTTGCAGATCGTCGAGCATTTGGCGCGTATCTTCTACAGCATAAACGGAACACAGCTCCAAGACCACTCCATAATCAAGGCCAATCGCACCATTAGGGCCTGCTCTCCATTGCGTTTGGCAACGAATAAACATTTCAAGCACCTCAACGTGCTCAGGCCAAACCTCGAAATTTTCCGGCTCAAACAAATGATCCGGCAATTGAACGTTAAGGCGCTCAGCATCACGCCTTAGTTCATCATTGGCACCGCTGTCACCTTTAAACCAATGGTCAACGGCGCCAGTTAGTTTTTTCTTTTTGCCACCTCAAGGCTTTCAAACCATGCACGAACAATCTGCCCGGCAACGGTCGGGATCTCTAAAAGCTGATCTAACGCCTTTGCGCTGAAAGGAATCTCGTTCCCATCATCATCGACGACGTTAGACCAGCCAGCCAGAAGCTCAATCGCTGCGTCTTGATCCTCAAGACCTTCATCCTCATTCAAGCGGCCCCGCTCCATTGCGCGCGCTTGACGCACAATTTCGTTAATGCGGGTTTGCGGCAGGCGTTTGAACTCACCGTCGAAAGTGTGCTTTTCGCGCCTGCCTCCATCGACTGGCAAAATCAGTGTGATCGGCCAGGTGTAGGTAGCTGATTGCTTGAGGACAAAGGCCATGGATTAGGTCAGGACAAAGGACAGCTCATCGTTGCCCGCGGTCGTTGGTGTTGCGGTGTAAGGCATGGTGATCATTTGAATCCCATCCTGGTCTGCATACGCTGGTGAACCGAGGTCAGTTTGAGGTGAGCTGAATGCCACAATGTTGCCAGCAACTGTGCCATGTGTAAACGACAACGACCCAGTTGAAGTGCCGGTTGCATCAGAGAAGAAATCATGAGTCGCAAGGCTCACGGCTTCAACGGTGACTTCGCCTGCAGGCTTGCGGTCGGTCAATAGCACCTCTTTAGTGCCACCGATCAATTCGCGGTAAATATTCTCGTTGGCAATGTCAAGGGACAAAGCTTGGAGGATTCCGCTGTAACCGAAAATTGAAAAGCTGCTGGTATTTCCCTGGCGAAACAAAACAGGCGTTGCCTGGTTTGTGTAAGTAGCAGTGGGAAGCGAAGTATCAGTAGGGGCGTTGTAAATGCCCATCATGGTAAAGCTCAGCGTAGGAATCGCGTTCACCTCACAGCTCATCGAAAACGTGCCGCGGCAACCAGTGACCTTGTGGCGGATGCCATCATTGTCAAAATACAAGGTGCAGCTTTCAAAACCGCTGCTGACTGGCGCATAGGTCACCGACGTAGACGCAACAATGGTTTCACCCATGCCGCAAGACCGAAAGATTGGCCCCCACTTAGGTGCGGTGCCAGCAGTGCCAGATCCTGCCAGTTCAACCTCAAAAGTAACTTCAACGTGCTGGTTGCCGAGAAGCTGCTCAAAATTGCCAAGATAAGGCCGCACAAGTTCACGCTCCACCACGTCCGCGTTAAGTGGGGTGATTTCTAGGCTGCGAACGAGAACGGCATCAGTGCCAGAGGGGGTGGCGTCTGTGCCATAAGTTGATTCAATCGCTGCCGTCAGAAGGCGTTTCCGCGATAAGAGAGTCATCAGTCAATTCCTCTGGCAAAGATGAAGGAGGGGTGGCCGGCTTGGTTTGCTGCAAAAGCTTCACCTTGCCAGTTTTCGGGTTCAGCAGGTAGGAGCCGCCTTGCCCGTGGTTTTCACTTTCCATCGTAGCTCCAACTTAACTACTCAAGTCTGACACCGAAGTGCGATACCGGACAACATATTCGCAGCTAATAACGCCTGCAGGTTGGTCGGCATCCAACAGTTCAAAGCTTACAGATTCAGGCTGCACATCTATTGCATAGCCTCCAAGCGAAAGATCTGAAACAATTTTTGAGTGCATGTCTTCAATAATCGGATCAGCTGTTTGGTCAGGGACCTCAGCGCGAACAATTACCGCGACACGCACCCTTAGCGTCCAATCCAAAGTCGGCAGACTGGTGTTTTGAACTGAAGAGTCGCTGATTGGCTCAATCACGATTGCCGGTGACTCGCCGCGTGCCAACGGAACCACGCGGCTGCGATAAATTCGCGCGCCGACTCCAACGGTGCCAGTTACTGCGGTTTTAATTGCAGTCAGGATCGATTCGCGCTTAGTGGTCACGCTTTAACCTCAATTGCACTAATGCGCCCGCGCTGAAATTGGATAGTTGTTGTGTCGTTGATGTTGGCGACATAAAGCGCCACCTCATCGCCATCAGCTAGCTCAACCATCCAAAAGCAAAACAGCTTGGCGACCTGACCGGTTGATCCGCTAAATGCACGGCATTCTGACTGGTCAATGCCAACCCCATTTTTTGCCAGCTTGATTCCTAGCGTGTGGTTGTTGCCAGCGTATGCGTCTATGCTGGCCTGCACTTGAAATAGCTTTGTTGCGCCGCTGTCATTCTTAATCGCAAAAGTATCAGACGTGCCTAACACAGTCTGATAATCAGTGCTGCTATCAAAAGTCGCAGTCAGGCCAGTGCTTTGATAGGTGCCGGCCGCTCCAATAGTGATTGTTCCACTGGTTGTTTTGCTGGCCTGGCCACGGGCCAAAATTCCTTCGATGTAATAGCTCAGGCTGCTCCATGCTGTAGCGCCATCGCCAACTTTGTACCGGCGGGTATCGGTTTCGATGCCCATCTCACCTGCAAGCAAGACGGGATTTTCTGCAGTCCAATTCGCTGCAGTGTCGCGACGCAACCTAATTCGTGCCGTGCTGCTCATGCCGCGCCACCATCCACCGTGTTGCCTTCAATGTAGCTAGATCCAGCAATGCCGCCGTCAAGCTCAGGATCTAACTTTTCAAGTCCAAGATCATCAACGGTATCGTCAACATCACCAGCATCAATCGGGGTGGTTGATGTCGTCACTGATGTTTCAACGCTGCGCTGCAATGAAAGCTCGCAAAACGTCCCATCATCAACGAGGCGGGTTTCGCGTACGGTGTAAGCAACACCATTCACGTTGATTTGCGAGTCATAGATCAAATTGCCAAAATCAGCAGCCTTTGCCGTCAATGTGTAATCAGTTGACAGCACCATGCCGCCTGCCACCATCTCGGTGGGCATGTCAAGAATGCCCTTACCTGTGACGCTGCCGGCGACACAATCAACGCCAAAGTCAGCTAGATAAACATCCGGCAGATCAATTAGCGCCATCTTTTACCGTTGTTTTGGTTTTGCGTGGTGCTGGTTTTGGCTTAACCGTTTCTGCAGGAGCTTCAACAGCTCGGCCAATCCGTAAAAGCGCAGTGGCTGCGCTGCTGTCCAAGTCATAGACCTTGCCCTCTTCGAGGTGTTGTTGCTGTGCGCAACAGGTCCGAACGATCAAAACGCGCATAAGAAAAAAGGGGGCCAGTTGCCTGGCCCCGCCTCATCATCAGGTGGTCACGTCGAGGATGGCAGCGAAGCTCTCGGCGTGGCGCACGGCAACGTCATAAGAGACGATTGCGCGAACGCTGGTCAGAGCCTTGCTGAAGTCATCGCTATCTTCGCCAACAACGATCTCGATGCCGTTGCCGTAGAAGCCAACCATGGCCTGGCTGAAGTCACCCATCAGCACAGCAGAGCAGACGCCCGAGCTGGTGCCCTTGGTCAGGTTGCTAGGAACCTGGTTGGTGACATACAGCGGATAACCGTTCACGGTGGCAGGGGTGCCGCCGCGGCCAATTGCGTCCAGCTGATCATTCACCAGGTAAGCGCCGTCGGTCGTGGTAGATCCACCAGCGCGAAGCTTCTTCAGTTCAGCCAGCACCTTGGCGTTGGTGACGTAAGCGATAGCGTCACGGTTCACCGCGCCGTTATCGATCAGCACTTGCTCTTCAAGGTCAACCAGTGAGTTGACGGTGATGGCGCCACCGTTGGTGCCCAGAGCCACGCTGCCGATGCCGGCGGTGTTCAGGATGCCGGTGGGCTGGCCAGAAGAACCGGAGCCGTTGAGAATGCCAAGGTCAATGCCAAGGTTGATGCCGTCGGTGAGGTCACGACGCACCAGGTCTTCAATACCAGGGGTGGCCTGAAGCAGGGTCTGGCGGCTGTACTTAGACAGAGCGGCCAGGTTCTTAGGGCTGAGGGTCACCTGGTCGAAGGTGGACTCAGACTGAGTGATGGCGGTGGTTTCGGTGCTCAGGTAATAGGTGGAAGCAACACCGGAACGACGGGGGATCGCCACATCACCGACCAGGCCGGTCATGGTGCGGACGCCAAGGTTCAGCATCACGGAGTTATTCCGCAGTGCCTCAATGAACTCATCAGCCATCAGGTCGGTGGCAACCAGGTTGCCGCCGGTGGTGGCGCCGGAGGTCACATAGGTGGCGCGCTTGCTCAGAGCAGAGAAGGGAACGAAGAAACCGCGCTTGCCAGACTGGCTAAAGCCGGATTGCTTTTGCACCTCTTGGCTCATCTCGCGAACGAGACCAGCTTCGCGTGAAGACCAATCGCCGTTGAGGGCAGCACGGATGCCAGCGGAAATGCTGTAAGAAGCAGCGTCGCGCTGATCCATTTCGACCGGCTTGACAGCCTCGACAGGCTTGGCGCCCAGCTTGTCAAGAACAGCGGAACGGGCTTCGTCCAAGGAACGACCAGACTCGACCAGCTGGCGGCCCATGTCGTCAAAACCGTGCTTGGCACACAGTGCAGTGATGCCAGCAATGCGGGAGCGCTCAGCCTCAGCGGCTTCGGCCCGCACCACTGCCAGATCAGGGGTGGTGTTTTCCATTTCCAAAATGGGATCGGGTGTAGGTGCTGCCGAGGCAGCGGGTTCGGTTTTGGGCTCTTCTAAAGATCGCCCGATTCCAACGCTTGCATCAGCAGGCACAGAAACCACGCTCACTTCATAAGGAGACCAGGCCGTGGCGACAAAATCGCCATTGCCTCGCTCTTCCATTTTGTCAATGGAATAGCCGAAAGAGACGTTTCTTAGGACGCCATCTTTCACATCACCCAAGACCTCTTGGGCGAATGGATTGCGGCTAAACCGCACGCGCGCATAACCACGACGTTTGTCGTCGTCAATGTATGCACGTTCAACAACACCAATCACGCGATCAGGGTTGTGATTGAACAACAGCGGAGCACTGTCATTCAAACGGCTGAGGTCAGCCGCTTCTGATTCATGGCTCAAAATTTCGTTGCCAAAATATCTGGCGACCGGATACTCAGAGCTAAACGGAAACTCATAAGTGCGATCCTCAACCTCGTCAAAGGTTGTTAGCTCAGCGCGTTGATACTTGCCGGTTAGATCACGGGTTTCAGACTCAACCGCGTCTAACTCAAGTTTCTTGGCGTGTTCTTCTTCCATACTTGTAGCGGCAATTTGCCTAAGTCTATCCTTCATCATCGCTCGATTCTTCTTCTAGCTCTTCCAATGGAACCTCCGGCAATGGCGCAGCCTGTTCCGACCGCGGGTCAGTGTCTAGTGCAATGCCAAGTTCATCAGCAAGCTCTAGTTCCGCCTGACGCTCAGCCATCAGCTCGTTAATGTCGCCGCCCTGCTCAGCGATGACTTGTGCTTGCGTCTTAAAGCCGCATCGGACTGCCTCTTTATATGCCGCAACTTCTTTCTGCGGATCAATCCAACCCCAAGCGCGCGGGCACCATTTGACGCGGCGGTAGCGCTCGGGCTGCGTTTCATACGCTGGCAAATTCAATTTGCCACTCATGACAGCCATCTCAAGCCAAGCGTCAAAAACCGGCTGATGGAAATTTTCCATCAAATACCGTTGTATTGCTTTCCAATTTTCGCGATCCTCCAGCAAGCTCAAACGGCTGCTGCTGTAGTTGCTTTGGCTGTAGTCACGGCTAAGCGTTTCGTATGACGTGCCAATGCCGGCGGCTGTAGCGCGAAGCATTGCACGGGTAAATGGCTCAAACTGGCCATCAGGTGCATCTAGTTGCGGCACCGTTACTGATTCGCCCGGCTGCAAATACTTGAAGACGCCCGGCTGAAAATTACTGACCCGCTCATTGTTCAACACCTCATCGCCATAAAGCTCGCCCTCGGGGCTGGTAATAAAACCCATCAAGCTGCTGGCAGCACGCGCACGCACCACTTCGGCTTCTTCGTATCCCGTCAGGTGATGCAGCCGCTTAATAGCGCTAGCGAACCAAGTGACGCCACGGGTCTGGCCTGGTCGCTCACTAATGAACAGATGCAGCACCTCCTCAGCCGGCAGCATCAAATGCCGCTTACCGGGTGCGCCGGTGAACGGTGCATCGCCTGGGTGTTTGGCAAGGAAGGCATATTGAACAGGCCGACCAAATGCATCAACCTCAACACCCATGCGCCACTCGTTACCCGCTGCGCTGCTCTTGCCGGTGTAGGTCTCATCGAGCTGATCGGCCTCGATGATTTGCAATGCAAAGGGAATTTTGCTGCCGCCAAATGGTCGCTTGATCAACCTGATAAAAACTTCGCCTGATTCGCACATGGCACCAACCACCATGCGCTCAATGTCGGCAAAGCACAGTTTGCCGGCTACGTCGCAGTAGCTCTTATATCCCCAATACTTCCAAGCACGCTCAACCTGATCGTTGATAGCTTCGTCAAGCTTGCCGCCGCGCTGCATCATCACTTGCGATTGCAGCTTGATGCCAGTGCCAATCACATTGTTGACGACTGCCCGCTTGGCCTGTTTCGCATAGTCCGAATCGCGCACCAACTGCCGCGCACGGTTGCGCAGTCGGCTCAAACTGCCGTTGATCTCCGCATCAGCGCTGGTGCCGCCGGCAATCCAATCATTCAGCAGCCGGCCCGTTGTTGCGCCGTCATACATGCGCCGACCACGGCGACGGATTGGCTCAAAACCCAATGCCCTAAATAAGCGAGTGCGGAGGCCCATCAGAATCGGACGAATAGGTTGTGAGGATTGCCCATGCCGTTTGCGATCAAAGCAGCTGCCTGCTCACGGTTCACCTCAGCCTTTAGTTTACTTTCTAAAGCCATCAAATCTGACAGCTCATATTTCTGCAAATTGCGGCCAGCAATGCTGTAACTCTTAACGGCGCCATTGTTGGTAATTGCACGAATTGCAGCTTTGACCGCCAGTAAATCAATCTCGGCCTGTGTGCGGCCATCCAATGCACCAGGCGTGCCGGTGTATTCCAGCGCCGCCAGCACAGTCAGCTGACCAGCGCCAAGCGTTACCTTTTCGCTTCCATAAGTCGCAATCGCCTGCCAGTACCAATCACCAGCAGCAAAATCCGCGCTAGTGCTTGCAGCGATCGTAAATTCCCACCCTGTGCCGTAAGCGCTGCCCACCACCGTCGCGCCTTCGCTTGCGGTATTGGTGCGCAGGTAATAAGTCAGCGTCCAGTTGCCACTATCAATCGCATTGCCCAAGCTGTCCTGGCTTGCAATATCACGCCATTTGATCGTGTCGCCTGCTCTAATTGTTGCGGGAATGTTCACGGCTACCAGTTGCTAACAAAATTGCCAGCCGTAGTGGCCGCGGCTTTCTTCGATCTTAGCGGTGCCTTTTCAGGTTCCTCAAGTCTTCGCTCCAGCTGATCCCAAATCGTTCTTCGATCGCGACGCTGATACATGTGGTGCAATCCTGCAAACGCATAGACAAGCGTGTCTAACGCTTCGTTTCGTGCGTTTGTTTTTTTTACCCACTCCCTAAGGGGCATCCCGTTGCGGTTGTATCGCATCACCTGTTTCTCAGCTGTTAGCTGCTGGAAATAGTCATCAGTCGCCTCCATTGAAAAGTGCAAATAGCCTTCGCCCGGCTCGTTATGTTTCAGCCTTGCAAATAACGTCGTCTTTGCCGTGTCAGTGCCGACGCTGTAAACCACCGCGCCGCGCTTCATCGTCCGGCCCTTCGCGTTGATGTCCACCTTGGTGCCCTTGCCAATCACCGCTTTGTTCCGCTGGCTGGCACCCTTGATCGCAATCACACCCTGCCTGGCCCGTTCACGCGCAAACTGGTAAACCTCCGCAGTGAAGTGACCGCCTGAGTCAATCGCCACCACATCAGGCCGCAACTTCACACCGCTTGCATGATCCCATTCACGCAGCACCGCTTCATCAACCTGCTTCCAAAGATCCGCACGGCTTGGATCGCCAAAGATCTCTTGGTGGTAAATCAGCCAGCCCTCTTCATCACGGCCCCATGCCCACACGCTGATCGCAAGCCTGTTGTCTTGCACGTCAATGCCAGCAGTCAACGCCACGCTGCCTTCAGGCATCACACCGTGCTGATAAGACTCGCAACGCTCACGCAATCCATCGGCGCTCACCTTGCTCGCATAATCCTCTTCCCACGTCTCCGCGGCCCTGGTGTTTAACCACGTCTTTAATGCCGGCGCATCAGCCTTGGCCCGTAGAAATTCCTCAACCATGTCCGCCCAGCTGAACCAACCCAGCGGGCTATAAAGCCCCGACAAATGAAACCCAGCAGTGCGGCCATCACCCGGCGCCGTAGCGCGCCACTCGCCACGGCGCAGCATCGACGGTTTATGCAACTCCTCAAACCGCTCGCGGCAGTGCTCGCACTCATACCGCGCACTCTGCGGATCGCTATCCTCCCATTTCATCTGTGCCCACTTCAGCCATTGCATTTCGCCGCACTTCGGGCAAGGCACATAAAACCGCCGCTGATCACTCCGCAAATACTCCGCTTCGATCCGGCTGTGATCCTTCACCGTTGGCGTGCTGGTCAGCAGTATCTTGCGCCTGGCGAATGTGGTGGCCCGTTTCTCCGCCAAGCTAACTGGGTCGCCCTCGCCATCAACATCAGCAGGAAACGCATCAATCTCATCCGCAAAGATGTAACGGCACGGCGCTGACCTAAGACCCGTCGCAGAATTAGCCCCAGTCAGCAGCATCATTCCGCCGGGAAACTCCTTGCTGAACATCGTGTTGCCACTGTCCCGACTGCGGGCTGGCGCAATCTTTTTCGCTAAACACGGCGTCTCGCTGATCATCGACTCAAGCCGCTGTTTAGACAGACGCTTGGCCATCTCAACCGTTGGCTGCACGCACAGCATCGGCCCCGGTGCATGGTCGATTACATAGCCCAACCAGTTGCTGCCGGCCTCGGTCTTGGCCGTCTGCGCTGCAAACATCATCACCACACGCTGCACCGTTGATGCAGTGCTCAGGCAATCCATCGGCTCCTGCAGGTAAGGCGTGCGGCTAGTGCGCCATGGCCCAGGCTCCGCGCTTGCCTTGCTGCTCAGCACCCGATACCTATCCGCCCACTCACTCACCGTCAGCTGCGCCTCAGGCCGCAGCCCGTCCATAAATCCATCACGCCATGCGCTCATGAGTCCGCCAGCTCCAATAGCGCTGCACGGTGCTCATCAGTCAGCAGCTTATGGATCACCACCGGATCCGTTTCGCCCGCTAGCTGATGGCTTAACCGATCCGCCAAATTCGACAAGCTTTCACGCACTGCACGGCCAATATTGAACGCTTCTTTCTTGACCTCATCAACCGGCACCAGCTCACCGCGCTGCTGCGTCACCTGCAGCTTTGCTAATTCCGCCTGATAGTGCTCGCGCCGTGCTCGGCTTTCATTCAGTTCCGGGATCGAATCGTCTGGCAACTTGTTGATCGCTGCCTCAAGCTCGCCAGCGTCACGCGGTAACGGCTCAACAGCATCAGGCTTGCGCACTTTGCTGTTTGCCGTGTTGACCGTGTTTTTATCCCATAGCTCCAGCGCCAAATCCCGATCAAGCCAGCGTTTGCCGTCCTTTTCAACCAAGGCTTCACTAATGCGGCCTTTCCGCACAGCATGACTCACTGCCGCCTGACTGCAGCCCTTAATCAGAGCCAATTCGGTAAAAGTGACCAGCAAAAGTGACTTAACTAAAGTCCATAACAGCTTACTTTGAAGTTATGGCGCTGGGAATAGCTCCGCCCACTTTTGGCCCTAAGCTATTCTCAATAATGACCATCAAGGGCTGACGCTAGAAAAATATCGGGGTCTGCGATCACC
>Ga0136656_1000606_pt1 | contig 12641 bp, 15 predicted proteins | sample CPBDNA_9_FD_94862 | JGI IMG/M metagenome (GOLD analysis project Ga0136656, IMG submission 94862) | Freshwater to marine salinity gradient microbial communities from Chesapeake Bay, USA - CPBay_Sum_15_0.8_DNA (version 2) | ecosystem: Environmental > Aquatic > Marine > Coastal | place: USA...
AACCATGGACAATCTCAATAACGCAGCCTCCCGCGTGAACCGTCTGCTCGACGACGTGGAGGAACCAATCCGACGCATCGCCGGAATGGCCGATCAGGCCGGATCGCTGGTGGGATTCCTGCCGTCGCTGGCGAGCAAGGCGATGTCCAACCTGACGCCAAAAACCACCGCACCCCCGGCGGGATCTACTTCGGAGCAGTCACAAACGGCGTAGCCACGACGGTGCCCGGGAGTTCACTGTCCCGAACCTTCACCACCACCGAACGACCAACCTGCGTCGCCTCGGGCGTGAGCAATGCGAATGCGATCCCGGTCCCGAGGACCGGCGAGAAATTGCCGCTCGTCACCACGCCGCTGTCGACACCATCCACCATCACGCGAGCTCCATCACGCGGGGGCCGACGTCCGATCGTACGAATCCCGCAGAGTTTTCGTCGGACACCGACGGCGCGCTCGTTGGCCAATGCCGATTTGCCCCGAAAATCGTCCTTGTCCCAACCGATGACCCAACCGAGATTGGCTTCGAGGGGGCTGATGTCCGCAGAGAGCTCGTGGCCGTGCAACGGCAGCCCTGCCTCGAGTCGCAAGGTGTCACGTGCACCGAGACCCGCCATGGTCACACCGGCGGCAATCAGTGCCCGCGCAACGCTGGGTGCGTGATCGACGGGAACTGCGATCTCAACACCATCCTCACCCGTGTAACCGGTACCCGCCACCACGCACGGTACGCCGAGGACGTCCACCGTCTCGACGCGAAACCGCTTCACGTTCGCGGCACCCTGCGACACCGTGGCGAGGCGGTGTCGTGCGTGCGGCCCCTGCACCGCAAGAATCGCGCGCTGGGTCGTGGTATCGGTACCGCCGACCACGGAGCGCACGCGCTCGGTGTTCGAGGCGTTCGGCATCACGTCGAAACACTCCTCGGATAACCACCACACGATGATGTCATCGGTGACGCCACCTCGATCGTTGCACGCGTGGGTGTATTGCGCACGTCCTGGAGCCACCTTGCGCAGGTCGTTGGTGAACTCACGTTGCAACACATCGAAGGCCCCGGCACCCTCGACTCGCACCGTGCCCAAGTGCGATACGTCGAATACCGCGGCATCGTTACGACAGGCCATGTGCTCGGCGATGGTTCCGGTGGGATACGACAGCGGCATTTCCCATCCACCGAAGGGCACCATCTTGGCGCCCAATTCGCGGTGCACCTCGTCGAGCGGCGAGACGCGATGGCCGTTCATGGCGAGACGCGATGCCCGTTCATACGGCGACCGAACGGCATCCCGTCATTTAGTTAGCGGGCGATGCTACGACGAGTTGGCAACGAGCGAGCCGTTGATCCGGACTTGGCTTCATTGGCCTGTCGTGCAGCCGAGTACTCCTGCTGCTCGCGACGCTTCAACTCGACGATGCTCGCGTCCAGTTCGTGTTTCACGTTGGCAAGCGGCAACACGTTCAGGACACCCTGGCCGTTGCGAACGGCGTCGATCAGGTGCTCACCGTCGCAAAGTACGACGCTTTGTCCGCTGATCACCACGTGGGCGGACGCCACATCGGTGGTGACGTGCCTGCGCAGGTAGTTGAACACCGCGCGCACGGATTCCAGTTTTATTCCGGCGTCCAACAAGTTCTTGATGACCTTCAACTCCAGGAGGTCTCGGTAGACGTACTCGCGTCGCGACCCGCTTCCCGAGGCGTCGTGCGCCGAGGGACGCACGAGGTCCGTGCGCGCCCAGTAGTCGAGTTGCCGGTAGGTGATACCGACGATCTGTGCAGCGTGGGTACCGCTGAACGTGCGGACCGAATCGAACTGGCTCACCCGCGTCACTGCCATGGAACTGACACGCTACGGCTACGGCGGCTCACCGCCAACCGTCGGCTGTTACTTCCCCGAATCCTCAGGGTTCTCCTGGAAATCTTCGGGACTGATGTTGTCGATGAAATCGCGAAACTCCACCAGAATCTCCTCCGAGTCGTCCTCGTCCGACCGCACGACGATCCCCGCCTCGTCCATCACCCCCCGATGAGCCGAAATCGGGATGGCGGCACGTACGGCAACCGCCACCGCGTCCGACGGGCGACACGAGATCGCATGGGTCTGACCCTGGTGCAGCAACTGAATCTCGGCATAGTAGGTGTTGTCGCGCATCTCCGTTATGACGACGCGACGTAGATGTGCCCCGAGATCCTCGAACACGTTCACGAGCAAATCGTGGGTGAGCGGACGCATGGGAACTCGTCCCTCCAGCGCGTGTTCGATGGCCATGTACTCCGACGCACCGATGTAGATGCGCAGGAGTCGTCGGTCGCCCTCTGACTCCCGCAGCTGCATGAGCGGTTGGTTTGCCGGGGCCTCGATTCGCACGCCGAGCAATTCGAGGTCGACCGAATCGCTGGCGCTCATGGCGTCAGCGTAGCAATCGGTCAGGCGTCGTTGCGCAGTCCTTTGGTGACGTTGCGCAAGAGGGCGGTACGCAACTCCTCGCCGAGCGCAATGAGATCGTCGAGCAACTTCATCGCGTCGTCTCGGTTGCTGACCGATGTCGGGGAACTCGCCCCACCGCCGGCGTCCGAGCCTCGTCGCGACATCACCGCACGCACGAGCGGCTCGAACACGTCGGCCTCTCGCTCCGCGGAGAGCCGCCACGACATCAGCAACCGCGGATCGATACCGAACGAAGCCAACCGACCCGCGAGGTGGACGATGTCGCGATCGGTTTCGTCGTAGTACGGCTCACTCCCCACCATCAACGGACGTACGAACTTCATCCTCTCGAGCGAGCCGAGCATCTCGCTCGACACGCCGGTCGCCTCGAGCATGTCGGCGTGCGTGAGACGCTCGTTGCGCTTGCGGGCACCCGACCTTCCGCCGGGCGCGGAGTGATCCGCTCCCGCGCGCTGTGTCGCCAGCCGATGCGTGGGGTGGCCGGCGGACGGCACCCGAATACCGCGTGGCATGCTCGGATCGGTCACGTCCTGCGGACGAAGCAGACCGTCACTCGTCTCGCCATCGAGACGATCGCGAATGACGCGAAGGGGAAGGAAGTTGTCCTTCTGCTCGCGCAGGATGAATCGGAGTCGATCCACCTCGGCCTCGGTGAACTTCCGGTAGCCCGCACTGGTGCGCTCCGGATTGATCAGTCCCTGGCTCTCAAGGAATCGAATCTTGGAGATGGTGACATCGGGGAACTCCTCCGACAACGCCGCGAGCACCTCCCCAATGGAGAGGAAGGTCTCCGACACGTCGCTCAACCGAAGAAGGCAACGAGGTGAAAACGGCCGATCTGCAGTGCATCACCATGCTCGATCACGGACTCGTCCACGCGCTCGTTGTTCACGTACGTGCCGTTCAGCGAGCCCAGATCCCGCACGAGCCATGCCGTGCCCTGCCGGACCAACACCGCATGTTGACGCGAGACGGTGACGTCGTCCAATTGGATGTCGTTGTCGGGGACTCGTCCGACGGAGATCTGTTCACCCACCAGGGAATAGCGCGTTCCAATCTCGGGTCCCTGCCGTATGACCAGCATCACCTCGCCTGGCGCAACCTCCCCCTCCTGCACCACCGCGTTGTCGTCGTCGAAGATGCCATCGAGCAACGGGTCGGTTTTGGGTAGCACCCCGGTTCGCAGACTCGGCTTGTCCAATACCCCACCGCATACCGAACAGAAGGTCGACACCGGTGGATTGCGGTGACCGCACTGGTTGCAGAAGACGTATTGCACGGTCACCCAGCGAGCAGCGCCTCGTATGCCGCAGCGTCCATCAAACTGGGAACCGGTCCGTCGATGGTGATTTCACAAATCCAGCCGTCACCGTAGGGATCCCGGTTCAGAAGTTCCGGTTGGTCGGCGAGTGCCTCGTTGACCGCAGTGATCGTGCCGGCTACCGGCGCGTAGATGTCGGAAACGCTCTTGGTGCTCTCCACCTCGGTGAAGGACTCGTCGACTGCGACGGTGGCCCCGACGCTCGGCACCCCGACGAACACCACGTCACCCAACGCGTCCTGTGCATAATCGGTGATGCCAACCCGTGCCACGTTGCCGGTGATTCTCACCCATTCATGTTGCGGTGTGTACGAGAGGTCCTTCGGTATCAACATGCCCTCAACCGTAGCCTCAGGGTGAGGTTGCGGCTGATGCGGACCGGCTGCGTCGTGCCGTCCGTACGCCGCGTATCACCTGTGGAACGTATGCCACGGCGGTGAGATAACTGATCACGAGCCCGGGAATCGCGATGGCCCAACCGGCATTCCTTCCACCGAGCGCCCAACCGGCATCACTTGCACCGATGAGGAGCAGTGGAAATGCGATCATCAACGCAAACGTGTAGTTCTTGCCCCACTGGTTCACGGGAAACCGCGCCATCCCCAACGTGGTACCGCCAACCATCAGCGCGCCGATGAACACCTCGCGTGCCACCACCGACCATCCGAGCCACGCCGGCACCGCCCCGTCGAGCACGATGGAACCCACCCCCACGATGAACAGGAGTCGATCCACCGCCGGGTCGAACACGGCACCGAATTCACTTCGTTGATCCAGCCGCCGGGCGAGCCAACCGTCGATCCAATCGGTCGTCCCCAGGACACCGAGAAGGTAAGCGGCCGCTTCGCGATCGTTCCGGGTAAAGAGAAGCCACAGGAACACGGGCAAACATGCGAGTCGGGCGAGCGTGACGACGTTCGGCCATGTTGCCAGGTTGCGCGCCACCGCAGGGAGGCTAGTTCGCCCGAACCGTGAACTATCGTCGCTTTGCATGACGTCACTCTTCTCGAAGATCATCGCCGGTGAACTTCCCGGACACTTCGCCCTGAAGGACGATCACTGTGTCGTCTTCATGACCATCGCGCCGATTCGTCCAGGACATGCCCTGGTTGTACCTCGTGAACCGATCAATCACTGGATGGACATGCCCGCCGATCTCAACGCCCACGTCTTCGAGATCGGCCGTCGCGTGGCGCTCGCTCAACGTGTTGCATTTCGTTCCGATCGAGTCGGACTGGTCATCGCCGGATTCGAGGTTCAACACGTGCACTTGCACTGCATTCCCGCCGAGGAAATGTCGCACCTGAATTTCGCCAATCAAGAGCAGAACGTTCCCGCCGAGCGATTGGCGGCCGATGCAGCACGACTCGCTGCCCAACTTCGCAAGGATGGCGTGGCAGGCGCGGTCGCATCCGATTGACCACCGCGTCACGCACGGGTGCGTGACGACCCGGGCAACGTCAGAACAGCGTCGTCCTCGTCGGCTCGATCAATTCGGGACCCTTGTTGCGCACGTTGTTCACCGCGGTACTGACGGTCGTCGCCGACAGTCGGTCATCGGGGGCGGTTCGCAGCAGGTGAAGCGGGGGTTCGGGGGCGCACAACCATTCATCCACGTCGTCTCCGTCGAGGATGCAGGGCATGCGATCGTGAATCGCCGCCAACCTGGCGTTCGGTGCCGTGGTGATCAAGCTGCAACTACGTACCTGTTCACCACCACGCTGGGGATCGCGCCAGGTGGTCCACAAGCCGGCAATTGCGAGTGGGCTGGCGTCCGCCGACCGCACGAAGTACGGCTGCTTGGGTTGCTTCACCCTCGGATCCACATCCGTGGTCTTCCACTCGTAATAGCCGTCCACGGGAACCACGCATCGATGCGTTGCGAGTAGCGGGCGGAAGCTTGGCTTCTCCGCCAACGTCTCGCTGCGCGCGTTGATCATGCTTGCTGCCCGACTGCGATCCTTGGACCATGCCGGGAGCAGACCCCAATGGGCCCGCCGGAGCACACGTTCTTCTCCGTCGGACGTAACGGACCCCGTCAGGTGCAGGATCTGTGTCGTTGGCGCGACGTTGAAGTTCGCCGTCCACTGATCGACCAATGGATCGTCGAGGACGGCATCGAACAGCAGGGCGAGTTGTTGCGGCGTGGTGGTGGCAACGAATCGCCCGCACATCGTCGGGCTGGGGAGATTTGAACTCCCGACCTCTTGTCCCCCAGACAAGCGCGCTAACCAAGCTGCGCCACAGCCCGTAGCTACGGCTCCGTCAGTCTACAAACGGAGCGATGATCCGCCAGCCGAGATACGCAACGAGCATCGCCATCAACAGTTTGAAGTGCCATGGTGTCTTCTCACCACTCATCTCCGAGAGTTCCCGCAAGGTTGGGGCATGGGTCGATCCCGAACGCGGTGATGGCTCGATCTCGCGTCCACACTCCGGACAACCACCGTCCTTCGTCATTGCCGACGGCGCGAAGTACCGCGAGCACGGTTCACACCACGGCACGTGTCACCCTTGTTCGGAACGAGTACGGACTCGCAGCTTGATCGGCGTCGAGCCGAACTCGAACGCCTCACGAATGGAACGCTCCAAGTACCGCAGGTACGTCCGGGGCAATTCTCGATTCACGAACAACGTGAAGGTGGGAGGATCCACCGCCCCTTGCAGGGCGTACAGCACGCGGGCACCCTGACCGGCGGGCTGTTTTTGTTGTGCGGCTGCCAACACGCGATTCACGTCCCGGGTGGGAACGCGTTTGTGATAGTTGGTGATCGCGTCGGTGAGAAGTGGCTGGAGTCGATGGACGTTCTTGCCGGTGAGTGCCGAAAGTCGAACGATCGGTGAGTCCCCGATGAAGTACAACCGGCGCTTCAGCTCGACCTCGACCTCCTCGCGGCGCTCGACATCGAGCAACTCCCATTTGTTGAGCACCAGAACGATCGGGCACCCACTGGCATCGATTCGTTCGGCCAAGCGTTGGTCCTGGCTCGTCACTCCTTCGCTTGCGTCGATCACGAGCAGGGCGATGTCGCTCTCGTCGACTGCGCGCAATGCGCGGATGATGCTGTAGTACTCCGTTCCCGGTTCGACCTTGCTGCGACGACGCATTCCTGCGGTGTCCACGAACACCACGGGACCGTCGGGGGTCTCCACGCGCGTATCGACGGCGTCGCGGGTGGTGCCGGCCATGTCGTGCACGATGGATCGCTCCTCACCGACCAGACGATTGAACAATGTGCTCTTCCCCACGTTCGGTCGCCCCACGATGGCGACTCGCGGTTCCTTGGTCTCCGGGTTGCGAACGAATCCGGCGGTTTCCGACGGATCGTCGGCCTCGATCTCCAACTGGTCGACGATCACGTCGAGCAAGTCGCCCGACTTGCGCCCGTGGATTGCCGACACCGGAACCGCGTCACCCAACCCAAGGCTGAGGAACTGCCATAGATCCGTCTCGGCGTTCGGGCCGTCGACCTTGTTGGCCACCAACAAGATCGGCCGCCCGGTGGTGCGAAGCCACGCCGCAATCGACTCATCGTCGTCGTTCAGTCCGACCGCTGCATCCACGAGGAAAATGACGATGTCGGCGGCTCGCGCCGCCGCCTCGACCTGGCGACTCACCTTGGAGTCGAGCGCGCTTCCGCCGGGCATCCAGCCACCGGTATCCACCAGATCGAAGTGGTGACCGCACCATTCCACCTCGCGCGTGTGTCGATCGCGCGTGACGCCAGGCTGATCCTCGACGATTGCCGCTTGCTCACCCACGAACCGATTGAAGAGCGTGCTTTTCCCCACGTTCGGACGTCCGACGATGACGACGCTTTTGCGGGCGTCTCCGTTCGTCACTTCGTTAACGGTACCGTGGTGATGTCGCATGACCGTGGACAACGTACTGCTTGCTGCTCCCCGCGGTTTTTGCGCGGGTGTGGAAATGGCCATCAAGGCATTGGCGTGGATGGTGCGCACGTTCGACGCACCGGTGTACTGCTACCACGAGATCGTCCACAACCGAATCGTCGTGAATCGGTTCACCGAACGCGGTGTGGTATTCGTCGACGACGTCAGCGAGGTTCCGGTGGGACGTCCGATCATGTTGTCCGCACACGGTTCGGCGCCCGCGGTCGTTGCGGATGCCCGCAGTCGCGGCAGCTACATGGTCGACTCCGTCTGCCCACTCGTCACCAAGGTGCACCACGAGGTGCGCACGCGAGCCGGCAAGGGCTTCCACATCGTCTACGTGGGACACGAGGGCCACGAAGAAGCCGTCGGCACGATGGCCGTTGCACCGGATGCCATCACGCGGGTGGAGACCCTCGACGAGGTGGCCGCACTCCCCGAATTCACCGAACCCGTTGCTCTCCTCGCCCAAACCACGTTGTCACATCGCGAATGGGAGGGTGTTGCCACGGCCGTGAAGGCTCGCTTTCCGGCCGTCTGGACCCCTGGCCGTAGCGATCTGTGTTTTGCCACCACCAATCGGCAGGCGTCACTCACCAAGATTGCCGGCGATGTCGACGCAATGGTGGTCATCGGTAGCGCCAATTCCAGCAACACGCTCGCCTTGGAGCGACTCGCTCGTGAGATCGGCTGTCCGCGCGTCGTGCGCGTGAACGAGGCGACCGAACTCCCCGACGATCTGCACGGAACCATCGGTGTGACGGCAGGGGCATCGGCCCCGGAAGAACTCGTGGTTGCGGTCATCGAACGCCTCGCGCCCGCGGGTGGATTCACACAGGTTCGCGCCACCGAGGAGGACGAATACTTCCCGCCACCCCGGCACATTCGCGAGCTGCAGAGCGCCATGGAGACCGCCATCACCACCATGTTGGGTGGTGCGATCGATTCGCGACGCACCTACGACGACCGAAGTATCAGTGCGAGCGCCGTTCTGGCCGCGCTCGCCAACGCGTAGCTCCGCTAGTTTCGCGGCACCTGACTCCACGGCTTGTCCCGATCGACTCGGGCGTCACCGGGCAAACCAAGTACTCGTTCACCAAGGATGTTGCGCATCACTTCGCTGGTCCCGCCTTCGATGCTGTTGGCACGACTGCGCAGGAAGGACTTCTGCAGCGCGTCGGTGGGACCCATGGCCGTGTTCGGGCGCACCATCGAGTAGTCGCCGTACAACATTCCCTCGGCACCCATCAACCCCACGCAGAAGGCGTAGGTGTCCTTGTTGAGATCCGCACTCGCCATCTTGCCGATCGAACCCTCTGGTCCCGGGGCGCCAACCTTCCGCATCTGGCCGGCACGAATGTTGGTGAGTCGCAACACCTCGGCTCGAATCCACAAACGCATGAGGTCGTCGCGCGTCGCCGCCGATTGACGTTCGGGTGACAACGCCTCCCACAACCTGAGCGCCTCACGAATCGGACCGGATGCCTTCGGTGGGATGACGCCGCCGATTGCGACACGCTCGTTCATCAACGTGGTCAGCGACACCCGCCATCCATCACCAGGCTTGCCGAGTGTCTCGGCAACCGGAACGCGGGCATCGGTGAAGAACACCTCGTTGAATTCGGCCTCGCCCGTCATCTGGCGCAGCGGACGTGTCTCTACACCCTGGGCGTGCATGTCCACCACCATCGCCGTCAATCCCGCATGCTTGACCGCCTCGGGATCGGTGCGCACGACGAGCAGTCCGAACTTCGACACGTGCGCCAGCGTGGTCCACACCTTCTGCGCGTTCACGATCCACTCGTCCCCATCGAGCACGGCCTTGCCACTCAGTCCGGCAAAGTCCGATCCCGAGCCGGGCTCGGAGAACAACTGACACCACACTTCCTCGCCGGTGAAGAGTGGACGCAGGTATCGCCGCTTCTGCTCCTCGCTACCCCACTCCACCACGGTGGGTCCGCACATGCCGTATCCGATCGGATTGCGATAGTACGCATTCGGTCCACCTGCGGCGGCAACCCGCTCGTTGACGATGCGTTGATACTTGGGCGACAGCCCGAGGCCCCCGTGTCCCACCGGGAAATTCACCCACGCCAACCCGCGGTCGAATTGAGCACCCAGGAAGGTGACGGGGTCGGTGGAGGTTGGGGGCAGGTCGTGGAGGAGTTCTTCCACGAGGTCGATGACGTGTTTTTCGTCGGCTGAGGTGGGCACTGCGTTTACGGACATAGTTGGAGGGTAGTGGCTGCGCTACCTTCGGTGTCATCATGTTCCCCGGAAAAGTTGCCGAAACCACCCCCGACCAACTCGCCGTCGTGATGGCCGGCTCCGGCGCGACACTCACCTACCGCCAGCTGGATGAGGGAGCCAACCGAGTCAGCAATCTGATGGCCAGTCACGGACTGAAACCCGGAGACCATGTGGCCATCTGCCTCGAGAACCACCCGAGATTCTTCGAGATGGTGTGGGGATGCCACTACGCAGGACTGGTGTACACCTGCTGCTCGAGTCGCCTCACGACCGATGAACTCTCCTACATCATCAACGACTGCAGCGCGAAGGTGTTCATCACCTCCAAGTACAAGGCCGATCAGGCCGATGCCGTCGTGCCGACGACTCCCAACGTGGTGGCGCGCTACATGGTCGACGGGACCACGTCCCACTACGACGCGTACGAGGGTGCGGTCGACGCCCAATCGAGCGAACCACTGTCCGAGCGATTTGAGGGCACCGACATGCTGTACTCGAGCGGCACCACGGGGCGACCAAAGGGTGTCGCGTTCGTCTACAAGCCCGAACCACTGGGCACTCCACCGAGTTTGTTGATGTTGGCACAGTTCGTGTTCGGTTTCGATGGCAACACGAAGTACCTGTCACCCGCTCCGCTGTACCACGCAGCGCCACTGCGCTTCAACATGGCGGTGCATCGCCTGGGTGGCACTACGGTCATCATGGAGCATTTCGACGCCGAGGAATATCTGGCGTGCATCCCGAACCACGGGATCACGCACTCGCAGGTGGTACCCACCATGTTCGTGCGGATGCTGAAGTTGACCGACCAACAGCGCCTCGCCCACGACGTGTCGACGCTGAAGACCGTGATTCATGCTGCGGCTCCGTGCCCCATCGAGGTCAAGCGAAAGATGATCGAGTGGTGGGGCCCGATCATCCACGAGTACTACGCCGGAACGGAGGGCAACGGGTTCGTCTATTGCAACTCCGAGCAGTGGCTCGCACATCCCGGCACCGTCGGCCAGGCCATCTCCGGCATTCTGCACATCCTCGACGAGGAGGGAAACGAACTCCCCTCCGGCGAAACCGGAACCGTCTTCTTCGAATCGCCCGCGGTGTTTGAATATCACAACGATCCCGAGAAGACGAAATCGTCGCGCGACCCGAAAGGACGAGGCTGGAGCACGCTCGGTGACATCGGCTACGTGGACGACGACAAATTCCTGTACCTCACCGATCGCAAGGCGTTCATGATCATTTCCGGCGGCGTCAACATCTATCCGCAGGAAGCCGAGAACGTACTAATCAATCACCCGAAGGTGGTCGACGTCGCAGTGTTCGGCGTGCCCAACGAGGAATTCGGCGAGGAAGTCAAGGCCGTCGTGCAACCCGTCGCCATGCCTGCGAGCTCCGAAGAGGCGGCGGCCCTCGGAAAGGAACTGATCGCGTTCTGCCGGTCGCAGTTGGCCGACGTGAAGTGTCCGCGAACGGTGGACTTCCGACCCGACCTCCCCCGTCACCCGACCGGCAAGCTCTACAAACGACTCTTGAAGGACGAGTACTGGCAGAACGCCGGACGTTCCATATAACCGCCGTCATCCGGGTGGACGAGCAGGTCACGACATGAACGTCACCCACCCGTTCTTGGACGGCCCACGACCGATCGCGTTCGCCCACCAGGGCGGGGCCAGCGAGCACCCCGAAAACACCCTGCCGGCATTCGCCCACGCGTATCGACTCGGCTATCGCTACATGGAGACCGACGTACACGCGTCGAGCGACGGCGTGCTCTTTGCCTTCCACGACCCCGACCTGCAGCGAACCTGCGGCCGTCCCGGAGTCATCCGGGAGATGACTGCAGCCGAGGTGGAGACCGTGCGAGTGGCGGACCGTGAGCCCATCCCGCGGCTCGATGAACTCCTGGCTTCCTGGCCCGAGGCTCGATTCAACATCGACTGCAAGAGCGATCACGCATTGCCGCATCTCTTGGCCCGTCTCGACGCTGGCGACGTGTTCGATCGTGTTTGCATCGGATCCTTCAGCGATGCGCGACTCGACGCCGTTCGACGGCGCTATGGCACGAAGGTGTGCACGTCGATGGGGCCCCGCGATGTCGCGAAGGTCCGTCTCGGCACCTGGGCGCGACGTTCGGTTCGATTCCGTGGCGAGGTAACGCCACTGGCGGCACAGGTTCCCGTCAGGCAGGGGCCCCTACCGATCGTCACACCGTCGTTCGTCGACGGGGCACACGCCGCCGGTTTGCAGGTGCACGTGTGGACCATCGATGACCCGGACGAGATGACGCGACTGCTCGATCTCGGAGTCGACGGAATCATGACCGACCGAGTCACGACCCTCCGTGACGTCATCCAATCGCGCGGACAATGGCAGTAGACACCCGCATCGCCGCGCAACTTCGCGACGTTCACCACCGATTCGGCGAGGTCGGTGTCCTGCGGGACGTCGCGCTGACGGTCCGATCAGGCGAGATCGTTGCCATCGTCGGGCCCAGCGGGTGCGGCAAGACGACCCTGCTGCGAATCGTTGCGGGGCTCCTCACACCATCGGGTGGCGAAGTGGCACGACCGGATTCCGGCGTTGGCTTCGTGTTCCAGGAGCCGGCGCTCCTTGCCTGGCGGCGGGTGGACTCCAACGCCCGACTGCTCGCACGCGGGGACGACGCCATCGTGGATCATCTGTTGGCGGTGAGCGGACTCCTCGAGCACCGTCACAAGTGGCCGCACG